>Ga0315273_10001887_pt1 | contig 24281 bp, 21 predicted proteins | sample YL17G02_0_MG_FD_205753 | JGI IMG/M metagenome (GOLD analysis project Ga0315273, IMG submission 205753) | Sediment microbial communities from Yellowstone Lake, YNP, Wyoming, USA - YL17G02_0 | ecosystem: Environmental > Aquatic > Freshwater > Lake > Sediment | place: USA: Wyoming | collected...
ACCCAACCCGGCGGGCAGACTACTTAGGCGCTGCTATTGATTGTTGTCATATTTTGGCCTATATTCTGCGTGACACCCCGGCGACGGCGAGAATCCAGTAACCTTTCTGTTTTTAATAAGATATGACTCGCGCATCCGATCCCATTCGCAAGTACACCGACCAGGACTACCGGTACGGATTCGTCACCGACATCGAGCAGGAGACGATCCCCAAGGGGTTGAACGAGGACGTCATTCGACTCATTTCGGCCAAGAAGAAGGAGCCGGAGTGGCTTCTGGAATGGCGCCTGTCGGCGTACCGTCACTGGCAAACGATGAAGGAACCGAAGTGGGCGAACGTCCACTATCCTCCCGTCGATTTCCAGGAGATTCACTACTACGCCGCGCCGAAAAACATGGAGGAGGGGCACAAGAGCCTCGATGACATCGACCCGGAGATTCGCAGGACGTTCGACAAGCTCGGCATCCCGCTGGAGGAACAGCTCGCGCTCTCCGGCGTCGCCGTGGATGCGGTTTTCGACAGCGTGTCCGTGGCGACGACGTTCCAGGATAAACTCGCCGAGAAAGGAATTATCTTCTGTTCATTCTCGGACGCGGTGCGGAATCACCCCGATCTGGTGAGACAGTATTTGGGAACGGTCGTGCCCTACTACGACAACTTCTACGCGACGCTGAACGCGGCTGTGTTCAGCGACGGATCGTTCTGCTTCGTCCCGAAGGGTGTTCGCTGTCCGATGGAGCTCTCCACGTATTTTCGCATCAACGCGGCGAAGACCGGTCAGTTCGAGCGCACCCTCATCGTCGCCGAAGACGGCGCGTACGTGAGCTACCTCGAAGGATGCACGGCGCCGATGCGCGATGAGAACCAGCTCCACGCCGCGGTGGTCGAGCTCGTCGCCCTCGAGAGCGCCCAGATCAAGTATTCCACCGTGCAGAACTGGTACCCGGGCGACAAACAGGGCAAGGGCGGCATCTACAACTTCGTCACCAAACGGGGACACTGCCGCGGCGCGCGCTCGAAAATCTCCTGGACGCAGGTGGAGACCGGGTCCGCGATCACGTGGAAGTACCCCGGCTGCGTGCTCATCGGCGACGAGTCGGTCGGCGAATTCTACTCGGTCGCGTTGACGAACAACTACCAGCAGGCGGATACGGGGACCAAGATGATCCACGTGGGCAAGAACACATCGAGCACCGTCGTCTCCAAAGGCATCTCGGCCGGACACGGTCAAAACGCCTACCGCGGCCTCATCCGGGTGGAGAAGGGGGCGGTGAACGCGCGGAACTACACGCAGTGCGACTCGATGCTCATCGGCGACCAGTGCGGCGCTCACACCTTTCCGTACGTCGAGGTGAAGAACGCGTCGTCGACGGTCGAGCACGAGGCATCCACGTCGAAGATCGGCGAAGACCAGATCTTCTACTGTCAACAGAGGGGCATGAAGCCGGAGGACGCCGTCGGAATGATCGTCAACGGGTTCTGCAAAGAGGTGTTCCGCGAGCTTCCCATGGAATTCGCCGTCGAAGCCCAGAGGCTCCTCGAGGTGAGCCTCGAGGGTAGCGTCGGATAGCTTACATTCCTCGCTCGTTCCAGAAGGAAAAACATGAACATGCTCGAAATCAGGGATCTGCACGTCAGCGTCGAGGGCAAGGAGATCCTCAAAGGGGTCGATCTCAAGGTTGACGCCGGCGAGGTGCACGCAATCATGGGTCCGAACGGATCGGGAAAGAGTACGCTCGCCCAGGTAATCGCCGGACGAGACACCTTCGCTGTGACCGGCGGCGACATCCTCTATAAAGGCGAGAGTATACTCGGCAAGAGCCCCGAGGAACGGGCGTGCGAGGGGATCTTTCTCGCCTTCCAGTACCCTGTGGAAATCCCCGGCGTGCGCAACTCGTATTTCCTCAAGTCGGCGCTCAACTCGAAACGAAAATACCGCGGCGAGGAAGAGATCGACGCGATGGACTTTCTCGCGTTGATCAAGAAGAAAATGGAAATGCTGCAGATGAAGAAGAGCTTCATGGAGCGCCCGGTGAACGAAGGTTTCTCCGGAGGCGAGAAGAAGCGAAACGAGATCCTCCAGATGGCCGTGCTCGACCCGTTGCTCGCCGTTCTAGACGAGACAGATTCGGGCCTCGACATCGATGCGTTGAAGGTTGTGTCGAGCGGCGTGAACGCGCTTCGAGGTCCCGACCGGGCGATCGTCGTCGTCACGCACTACCAGCGCCTCTTGAATTACATCGTGCCCGACGTCGTGCACGTGCTCGTCGATGGACGCATCGTCAAGACGGGTGACAGGACCCTCGCCCTCGAGCTCGAGGACAAGGGCTACGCGGATGTTCAGAACGGCACAGCAAAAAAGTGAATCGCCCTCGCCGTACGACCCGCGCCAGCGCTTTTTGTGACGCGGCTCTCAGGGAAGAACGAAAATGGCGGACGTAGCCTCATATCTGAAAACCTTCGCGAGCTTCGACAGCCGCCTGGCGTTCTGCACGCCGGTTTGGCTCCGCGAAATCCGAAAGACCGCCATCGAACGCTTCGCCGCCCTCGGATTTCCGGGGACGAAAGATGAGAAGTGGCGCTTCACGCGCGTGCGCCCTCTCCTCGGCCACGACTTCCGTCTCGCCGAGCGATACGAGCGGGACGCTCTCTCCCGTCTCCAGATCGACGAGCTTTGTATGGAGGACGCGGGGTGCAGGAGGCTTGCGTTCGTCAACGGCCACTTCGCCGAGGATCTGTCGGACAACGGCTCCCTTCCCACGGGGGTGCGCGTGGGGAGCCTCAAGAACTTCATGGCGATGGACCCCGAGCCCGTTCAGCGGTATCTCGCCAGGCACGCGGACACGGCGAAAAACCCCTTCGTCGCGCTCAACACGGCGCACATCCACGACGGGGCCTTCGTGCATATCCAGAGGGGAACGCGTCTCGAGCAACCCATCCATTTGCTCTATGTCACACGCTCCGACGGAGATCCGGTCGTCTCGCACCCGCGAACACTCGTCATCGCCGATGAGGACACCCGCGCATCCATCGTGGAAAGCTACGTCGGTTTCCCGTCGGACACGTATTTCACAAACGCGGTCACAGAAATCGTCGTGAAAGCGCGGGCCGAGATCGACCACTGCAAGCTCCAGAGAGAAGGCAACGGCGCTTACCACGTCGCCACGGTCCAGGCGCACATTGGAAGGGACAGCCGGTTCAAAACGGATTCCGTGTCTATCGGCGGGGCCCTCGTGAGGAACGACATCAACACGATACTCGCCGATGAGGGGGGCGACTGCACGGTGAACGGCCTTTATCTCGCCGGCGGTCACCAGCACGTGGACAACCACACGGTCATCGAGCACAGGAACCCGCGCGGGATGAGCCGCGAACTCTACAAGGGGATCCTCGGAGGACGCGCCAAAGCCGTTTTCGACGGAAGGATCCACGTGCATCCGCAGGCGCAGAAGACCGACGCGAAACAGACCAACCGCTGCATTCTCCTCTCCGACGACGCACAGATCAACACGAACCCCCAGCTCGAGATCTACGCCGACGATGTCAAGTGCACGCACGGGGCCGCCGTGGGACAGATCGATGAGGGCGCCGTGTTCTATCTCCGGTCCAGGGCGATCGACGAAGCATCGGCCCGCCAGATCCTCGTCTTCGCCTTCGCCAACGAGGTGCTCGAAAACTTGAGGATCGAGCGCGTGCGTGAACATCTCACGGCGGATCTGCACGATTGGCTTTCCCGCGCCAGAGGAGTGGGAGATGAATCCTAGGAAAAACCGCGCTCCGCACACTCCCCGAGGGACTTCGGGCGGCGCGGCGAGCGCCGCGTACGACGTGACGCGGATACGGCGCGACTTCCCTATCCTCCACCAGGAGATCCATGGAAAGCCGCTCGTTTACCTCGACAACGCTGCGACGACACAGAAGCCCCAGGCGGTGATCGACGCACTCACGCGCTACTACTCGCTCGACAACTCGAACGTCCACCGCGGTGTTCACACTCTGAGCATGAGAGCCACGCAGGCCTACGAGGCCGCGCGACAGAAGGTCGCATCGTTTATCAACGCAGCCGACCCCGCGGAGATCGTGTTCGTTCGCGGGAGCACCGAAGGAATCAACCTCGTTGCTTGCTCCTACACGCGGTGTTGTATTCGAGAGGGCGATGAGGTCTTGATAACGGCGATGGAGCACCACTCGAACATCGTTCCGTGGCAGATCCTCTGCGAAGAGAGAGGCGCCCGTCTTCGCGTAGCTCCCATGAATCTTGAAGGAGAACTTCTCCTCGATGAATTCGAGAAGCTCCTCACGCCGAAGACGCGGCTCGTTGCCGTCGTGTACGTTTCGAACTCCCTCGGCACGGTGAACCCTGTCGGCGAGATCGTCGCGCTCGCGCACGCGAAGGGGATCCCCGTTCTCATCGACGGCGCCCAGGCGACGCCGCATATGGCCGTTGACGTTCAGGCGCTCGATTGCGATTTCTTCGTTTTTTCCGGCCACAAGATGTACGGCCCGACAGGGATCGGCGTGGTCTACGGCAGGCGCGCGCTCCTCGAGAAGATGCCTCCCTACCAGGGAGGCGGCGACATGATCGCATCAGTCACTTTCGAGAAGACCACCTACAATACCCTCCCCTATAAATTCGAAGCGGGAACGCCCCACGTAGCCGGGGTCATCGGCCTCGGCGCCGCGATCGACTACATCCAGAGCATCGGATTGCCGCGGATAGCCACCCACGAGCGCGGCCTCGTTGCTTACGCCACCCAGGAGCTCACTTCGCTTCCCGGGGTCCGGTTGATCGGCACGGCGAAAGAGAAAGCGAGCGTGGTGTCGTTCGTTCTCGAGGGCGTGCATCCTCACGACGTGGGAACGATTCTCGACCGCGAGGGGATAGCAGTCCGGACGGGTCACCACTGCACGCAGCCGGTCATGGATTTCTTCGGCGTCCCGGCGACGTCCCGTGCGTCTTTCGGTCTTTACAACACGCGCGCGGAAATCGACGCCCTCGTCGCCGCGATTGCCAGGGTGAAAGAGGTGTTTCAGTGATGGACGAGCTTCGCGACCTTTACCAGGAGATGCTCCTCGATCATCACAGGCATCCGCGCAACTACGGAAAGCTCGACGGTGCGAACCGCCGCGCTCAGGGATACAACCCGCTGTGCGGCGATAAGGTGACCATCTACCTCCTCCTCTCGGGCGACGTCATCGAGAACATCGCGTTCGAGGGAAGTGGGTGCGCCATCTGCACGGCAAGCTGCTCCGTCATGACCGAGCTCCTCAAAGGAAAGACCCTCGGCGATGCCGAGAAGCTCTTCGGCGTGTTTCACGATCTCGTCACGAGCGACACCGCTTCCGAGGTTGACGCGGATACGTTAGGCAAGCTCGCGATCTTCGCCGGCGTTCGAGAGTTTCCGATGCGGATCAAATGCGCCACCCTCGCGTGGCACACCATGCGGGCGGCTCTCACGCAAGCGGATCAGACGGTGACAACAGAGTAGGAGACGGGCATGGAAAACGCCGAGCGCCATACGCCGGAGAAGCTCGAAGAGATCAGGAAGCTCGCGATCGAGGCGCTCAAGACCGTTTACGATCCGGAGATCCCCGTAGACATCTACGAGCTCGGACTCATCTACGGCCTCGACATTTCCCCCGCGGGAAAGGTCGACATCCGCATGACGCTCACGTCACCAGGCTGCCCGGTGGCGGAGATTCTTCCACGAGAAGTGGAGCTCAAGTTGATCTCGATCGAAGGGGTGAGCGGTGTCGCTCTCGAGCTCGTCTGGGATCCGCCGTGGACACCCGACCGAATGTCCGAAGCCGCTCGTCTGGATTTGAACATGTAGCGCCCGCAGGGGGTTCGATCTCGCACGTCACCTGGGCGGGCTGCGCGGAATCCGCCGACTTGCCCCGCGAGCTTCGCTCACCGCGCCGGATTGGATATCCGCACGATATCCCCATCAACCTCGAACATTCCGAAGCCCTCGCGCTCCGCCCAGACCTTCAAAGTTTCAAGGGTCGGGTAGTCCCTCATCCCCGTGTAGTCGCGTGCGTCGTCGATGAGGATGACGTGGGAGCTCTTCAGGGGGTGTCCCGCAATGTGGCGGAGTTCCTTCTCGATGGGAGTTTCGCGGTCGCCCCGGATCGCATACTTCCCCGACGTGTAATGACCGTCGAGCCAGAAGAGACATGGCCTGTCCACACCCGAGAGCACCTGTCCGAGCACTTCGCCGCTGTCTCCGTGGACAATCGTCACGTAAGAGTGGCGCGCAAACCGCTTTCTCGCGATCCTGTAGAACTTCGGGTTGAGCTCGATCGAGCGGATCTCGTCGAAGACGTCCCTCGTCGCGTAGATCATGTCGCCGAGGTATGTCCCCGTTTCGACGAGGACCCTCAAACCGTGGCGCCGCGCGTATTCCTTGACCACACCCTGTTTGCAAATGTGCGACGGCGGATTCGGGCAGCCCTTACGGAGCCACTCCCGGTGACGTCGTCCCAGTTTCCATGTCCGAAGGGGGGTATAAAAAGGCGTCTCCCTCAGGAGGGCCCGTAGTGTGTCGGCTGGATCAGGCATGTTTCCCCTCGGCTTGGCGCCGCTCGTACTCGGCCGCGCCGGCGGCCGCGAGACTCGAGATCGATCGCCGCGAGCGCGTTACTCGTCCGCGGAACGTTTTTTCGCCGCGTTTTCCCCCGCGTCGGCAATCAGCGATGTGACGATGCCCGCGGCCAGAACCAGCACGACGACACCAAGAAGATAGAAGTTGAAGTTCTTTCCCAGCGCCTCCTTGAGCCATTCGGCGGTGAGCATCTTCACGCCGATGACGAGAAGGACGACGCTGAGCGACACTTTCAGGTATCGGAACTTGTCGAGCATCCCGGCCAGCGCGAGGAACAGCGACCGAAGCCCCAGTATGGCGAACACGTTGCTCGTGAAGACGAGGAATGGGTCCGCGGTGATGGCGAATATGGCGGGGATGGAGTCCACCGCGAAGGCCACGTCGCTCGTTTCGACAACGATGAGGGCCAGAGCGAGCGGCGTGAGCATGAGCGTTCCCGGTTTCGCGTTGAGAACCGCCACGTCGGGCACCGGTTCCTGCCCGGCCAACGCGCTCTCCCCGGAAGCCGGCGAGCCGGCCCGGACCACGAAATGATCCCTGTGGTACCGTGTCGTGACCGGGAAGAAACGCCGGGCGAGCCGCACGATGCGGTTCCGGTTGGGATCGGCATGCTCGGATTTCAAAGTGAGCATGCGGATGGCCGTTATGATGAGGAATACGCCGAAGACATACAGGATCCAATGGAACCGCGATATGAGAGCGACGCCCAGGCCGATCATCGCCCCTCGCATCACGAGCGCACCCATGATCCCCCAGAAGAGGACGCGATGCTGGTAGACGAGCGGAACGCCGAATGCGCGGAAGACCATGGCGATCACGAACATGTTGTCCGCGCTGAGCGATTCCTCGACGATGTAGCCGGTCAGGTACTTGATGCTCGCCGTCCGTCCGCTATTGAACAGGCCGTCCACCGGGTCCACCGAACGGCCGAGACCGAGCCAATGGCGTTCGTAACCAAAATAGATGAAGATGGAAAACGCGAGCCCCAGAAAAATCCAGACGGCTGACCACCCGATGGCTTCTTTCAACGAGACGGCGTGCGCCTCACGATGAAAGACGCCGAGGTCCAGCGCCAACATGAGCAGTACAAACGCCGTAAATCCCGCCCACACCAGAATCATGCGACACCCTTCTCCATCCGATTGAACCGAGGATACGGTGAAGTTCGATCACAGGGAGCAGATGATACCAGCAACGCCCGAACCAGGAAAGCGTAAGCAGAAGCCGCGGAAGGGGGAACCGCACTTCCGCGGCAAGGCATTGCTAATCAACTAGTTAGCGGCTGACCCTCAGATGGTGCAACACGCGAGTTCGCGCGGCTTTTGCTGCCGGGGAACCCGTCGAAGTCACCGCAGTAGCGTGGGTCCAACGGATCGGCCGGTCCTCATGCCCCCTCTGAGATTCCCGTCCTATTTCAGGACGGCGAGTTTGCGTGTCGCAGTGAAGACTCCGGCCTTCAAGCGGCAGAAGTAAACCCCGCCAGGACGGCCACGGACGTCCCACGTCACCACATGATCGCCGGCGGGCTTGTGGCCGTTGATCAACCGCTCGACGAGACGACCGTTCACGTCATAGATCGACAGTTGCACGAATCCGTCGTTCGCGAGACTGTAGGAAATCCGAGTCTCCGGGTTGAAGGGGTTCGGCGTAGCGTCACCCAGCTGGGTCATGCGCTCGTCATCACGCAATGCCGGAGCGTTGTCAAGGCCATCCCTACCCCCGACCAACGTGACGACAGTCTCACCTTGAATGTGTGTTCCATCGTACAGATTCCCAGTCAACTCCAGGGTCACGACCTCTCCCTTAAGCACCGTGGGAAGCGCGCCGGCTATGTCGGCGGCCGCGAAGTGAAGCATGAGATCCGCGATCCCATCCGGGACGGTTGTGGAACAACCGTTGGGGTCACCAACGCTCCCGGCGCCGTGATCCGCGATCTTGCTTTTCACCGGCGCCGCACGTTCGAGAAGACGCAGTGATGACACATCGACATCCAGAACATCCATATCGTTCGATCCAAACAACACGGCCGGCACGAGACCCCGGCTCTTCGGGTTGAACGGGTTCCGGCACGATCCGGGCACGATGTCGAACGCGACCGTTCGCGGCGGCCCCGCGTGTGCCGCTGCAAACGCGTCGATCACTCCCCAACCGAAGTCGTTGTCCGGGTGGTCCGCATGGCTTGCCGTGGACCACAGCGCTTCACGCAACTCGATGGGCGACCAGTCGGGGTTCATCTGCAGGATCAGTGCGCATGCGCCCGCCACGAGCGGCGTTGCCCCACTCGTTCCCCCGAACGGCCACAGACCGCTCGGCTCGTACCACCTGATGCTCGCCACCAACTGTCCCATCGCCAGCACGTCCGGCTTGATGCGGCCGTCGTACGTGGGGCCGCGCGAGCTGAACGACGTCACCTCACCGAGCGAGTCGGCGGCACCGACGGCGATCACGCTGTCTCCATCGGAGGGCGCGATGATCCCCGGCCACGGCAATGGGCCCTCGTTCCCCGCAGCGGTGACAACGAGGATCCCGCGGGACGCGGCGATATCTGCCGCCCTGGTCGTCACCGCCGTGTCGCCGTCCATGTCCGGATACGTGTACCAGGTGAAGTACCCGAGCGAGCTCGAGACGATGTCGGCGCCGAGGCTGTCGGCCCACTCCAACGCGCGCACGAAGTCATCCTCCTCTACCTTGAGCTCTCTGTTGAATCGTTCGGTCTTGGCCAGCAGGTAGTCCGCAGCCCATGCCGGACCGATCAATAGACCCGGCTTGTGTGCGGCGATCGTTCCGAGTGACAGGGATCCGTGCATGTCCTGGTACGCCGGGTCCCCGGGCTGGTCGCTTGTCACCGAGTCGTTGTTGATGAAGTCCCATTCGGCCACGACATGGACTTGCGCTACCGCCTCGTGAATCCGCCTGAATCCGGTATCCAACATCGCGATGAGAACTCCTTCGCCGTGAAAGCCGGCGTTGTGGAGCGCTGGCACGTTGATCTGACGGTTCTGAAGATCGCTGAGTCCGTACGACACCGAGTCCTCCGCTGCTCCCCGGCGAAGGTTGTCCTCGTTCAGAGAGCCTGAGCGGCCGTCTTTACCCGGCATCGCCGTCGGAAACTGATACGTGTCGGGGAGATTTCGACGGGCTGTTTGGACCCGTTCGATTCGCCTCACGAAGGGCAAGCGGGACAGGCCGACGATTTGCCCCGGCGTCGCGAAAACGCTCGCCGCGTTGAGGTACTTGGACGAGTGCCGGATCCGACATCCGAGCGAACGAACAGCGTCGAGATAGTCCGCGCACACGGGGAGATCGTGCGCGTCGACGAGTTCACGATGGGATCGCCGTGTTCGGCGTTCGAGCGAGCGGGACGTGAGCGTGACTTTCGAGAGCAGAGCAAACATGCCGTCTACGTCCTGCTCCCCATGGCTCTTGAAATAGATCCACACCTTGATGGGCCCTCCGTCGGACGTTCCGACGGCGCGTTCGAGATCGGCGCTCACCACGGCGGGAAGTCCGCGTTCTGGGCGCGCGGCCATTGAAACGGAAGTGATTCCAAGGAAAAAGAGCGAGAGGCAAAAGAGCTGGATGAATCTCGTTTTCAATTCCCTCCCCCTTTGGCAACGTCGCGTGCTGGTGTGTGGGAGGTGGGGTCTCGCATTGAGTATACACGAGCGGGTGCCGCGCGTCCATCATTCTAACTAGCTGAAATCGTGTCTATACCGCGCGATCCCCGAGACGCCTCCCAAGACCGCTTCGTCGAGGACAAGGATCATGAAGGCTTTGTCGGGCACGCCTTCCCACTGACATGCAACGCCGCGACGCGATGCCGGCTCGAAGCCGAATCGCGGATAGTACTCCGGGTGTCCCAGCACGACGACGAACGGAGACTCGCGGCTTCGCAGGATGTCGAGACCCTCTCTCACCAGTGCGGAGCCGACTCCCTGCCTCTGGCGATCCGGACGAACCGCCATCGGCGCCAGACCCATTCCTTCGATCGTCCGCTTTGCATCATCGATGATGACGGAAGAGAAAAATATGTGTCCGATGATGCCGCTTTCGTCTTCCGCGACCAGCGACAGCGCACCGGCGCAGGCCTCCCTCAGCTTGTCCACGAGGTCAGCCTCGACGGCGCTTCCAAACGCCTGCTCATTGAGGGCGTGCACCTCGGCGCGATCTTCAAGTCTTTCGGGACGTATCGTGATCATCGTGTGTCTTTCCGCAGCGTTTGCTGCACTGATCTTCAGCGCGAACCCGACACCCGCCTTCTGGGACGGGCGCTCCCTGCCTAAACGACAGCTCCCGGCGCCCGCGGTCCGCCAAAAACCCCTTGAACTCACGCGTCTTATCCCCCAGACTAACGCCATGAGCGACATTCAGGCAATGAGCAGTCACATCCAGAAGCGCCTTGTCTCTCTCAAGAGAGACGGGGTAGCCGCGGGTGAAGCCGCTGAATGGCTGCTCGAAACGAGTCTTCTCGAAAAAAAGAAGCAACCGCACACCCGGCTCCTCACGCTCCTTCGTGAAGGAAAGATCAAAGGGGCGTATCAGTTTCCCAACAAACGGTGGGTCGTCATCAACACGTCGCGCTTCCCAGATGGGATCCAGCGCGTCGTACCGATAAAGGAAGCGGCGAAGTCCCTCAAGATCTCCGAGAAATCACTCCAGGGTTTTCTCAAAAGTGGAGCAATCCATGCGTTGGACTTCGGCCCGACGCCCGCTCTTTTTCATGAGGAGGAGCTGCGGCGTTTCCACAGGGAGGTCCTCGATCCCGCGTACGAGCTTGACTTCATCAAGAATTCCAAACGGCCACGCACGGACTTTGACAAGCTCAAGAGACAACTCTATTACTTGAGGTCGGACATCCGCCTGATCGTCGAGCGGATCGAGGAGCTGATACGGCTTCTGGAGTAGACCCGCCGCACGCACGCACGCCTCGAGACACCTTCGTCCTGTTCTCAAACGACCCGCAAGCGGACCGGACTACCGCGCCGGCCGTCCAAGCTCGTTGATCCGATCGATGAGCTGTCGGAGCCGGGCAGAGCTACGATGATCGTACGAGAACGCGATCCTCGGTTTCGCCGCAAGATCGGGCTCGTTGGCTTCCTCGGGAAAGGCATCGGTCTTCTCGATTCTACCTTCGGTGACGAGGTCGCTGAACTCTTCGTTCAACGCATCGATCGCTTTCGGAGACAGCTCTTTCGCGAGACGGACGACGAACTTGTCCCTCGCCTGTCGGCACGAGTGGTACGTCGAGTAGAAGTGCTGGATTTCCTCGACCCCCGTCTGGGGGGAATGAACGATCTTGTAGAGCGACACGTCCTCGGGTGATATGAATCCGCGGGCGAGAATCTGTTCCTTGACGAACTCATCCCACCCTTCCCAATACGTCTCTCCGGGGAGCTCCATGAGGAGAAACGGACGAGGGCTGGCCTTCTCCGTCTGGAGGAGAGTGAGGATTTCGAATCCCTCGTCGTGCGTGCCGAACCCTCCGGGGAACAGGGCGGTGGCGTGCGACTCCATGACGAAGATGAGCTTCCTCGTGAAGAAGTACTTGAAGGTGACGAGCTTGGGATCATCGACGATGTACTCGTTCGCGCCCTGCTCGAAAGGCAGGCGTATGTTCACGCCGAAGCTCTTTCCCGTCCCCGCGCCTTCGTTTCCCGCTTTCATGATCCCGTCGGCGGCGCCGGTGATCACCATGAACCCCTTCTGCGACAACATGCGGGCGAACTTGACCGCGATGCGGTAGTAAGGACTTCCTTCGGCGGTTCTTGCGGAGCCGAAGATCGAAACCTTACGGATGTGCCGGTACGGTTTGAACACCTTGAACGCGTAGCGCATCTCCCGCATCGACCGGTTGATGACTTTGAGATCGAGGATATCGAGGTCGTCGTGCTGAACGTCGAGCGAGTTGATGAGGATCTCGCGGCAGAGCGCGCCCCGAAGCGAGTTGTCCTCCGCGGTAAGGATCGAACGCACCGATTCGAGCACCCTTCCGATGTCTTCCTGTTTCAATCCCCTTCGGCGGGCGCCGGCGGATTCATCGCGCATCATGATCACCTAACCATGTTCACTCGAAAAGTTCGAGCAGCTTGTTCAGTTCTCCCTCGCCAAGGACGACGTCGGCGCTATCGTTGAGCTCCCTCGATCTCGGCCGAAAGGCGACGAAGCATCCCGCCACTCCCAAGAGCGGCACGTCGTTCTCTCCGTCTCCCACGAATGCGGATCGCGACAGCGGGACGCCGTGCCTGCTCGCCATGTCCCTCAAGGCGTCCGGTTTCCCATGCGTGTCGAAACGCGTCGCTTCCCACGCCGAGAGCTTTCCCCTTTCATCGAAGAAGATCTTGTTGGTGTAGACTTCGTCGAAAGGGTGGTCGGGAAAGAGAGTGTCGAGCACGATATCCAGCGTGCCTGAGATGACGCCGAGCGTGAGCCCGCGGCGCTTGAGTTCGTGAACGGTTTCCCTCGCTCCATCGAAGAGGCTGAACTCGCGAACCGACTCGACGATCTCTTCCCGAGTAGCACCCTTGTCGATCCATCCCGACACATCGAGCTTCACCCACCGCTCGTACGAGAGCTTTCCCTCGCAGTACATCTGGTACCGGAGACGATTGATCTCTCTCGTTCCCCCGAACCTGAGGTTAAGAATCTCCCAAATCACCAATCCCGACGGGTGCCGGACCAGCGTCCCGTCAACGTCGAAACAGACAAGGTCGTATGACCGGTTTGCACTCATCGCTCACGGCCGCTCCGCCGCGCTTCTCTTCATCATGCCGCCACACGATACAGAGAGCCGCTCTTTCCTCCAAGCAAAAACGGACCGCCGCGCGACGAAGGCGGAGATGAAGACGGGAATGTCTCGAATGCTCTTGGCGAACGTCTCGCCCACACTGCACTCCGCGACACCGGGGTTGCATGCCGAGGATGTCTGTAAGGTTTCGGGGCCCAGGGCGACCAACCTTTGACTCACGCCCTGGAGGGCGCGCCGCACACGCGGGAACTGTTTGAAAGACAATGGGTTTCGCGCCATCGCCCCGCACGGCACGCCGTTCGCGGCTATCCCCGCTGGCGGCCGAATCCCCGACAGACGAGGAAAACGAGCCGATGACGTGTAAAGGAATCGCAAGACTGCTCTCCGAGCGACAGGATCACCGGTTGTCATTTCCGGCGTGTCTTGCGGTCCGCGTTCATGTTTTCTTGTGCGTCTTCTGCCGGAGGTTCAAGCGCCAGCTCGAGATAATCAGTCAGCTCTCTCGAGCTATTGGGGGCGTTGGGGATGGCTCGCCGTGCGAAGATCGTCGGATCCTCGAGGCGAGGCTCTCCTCGGACGCCAAATCCCGCATGAGAAAGGCGCTCGCCCGCGAGAAGTTGTTGAAATGCGTGTAAGGATTTCCCACTGGCAGCGACCAATGGGCCAAGAACAATAGCTCTTCCCATAGCCACCTGGATTGAAGGGTGGGACGCCAATGTTTTCCAGTGCACCCCCCCGATGCTGCACCGGCGTTCTGCCCTTCATTTTCTTGCGGGTCATTTCTTGAAGCGGAACCGGCTTTTGAAATGGCGTAAGATGAGATCTCTTCCGTATACCACTTCGACGGCGGGGATGCGGTCTCTGTTCTCGCCCAGGACTCTCATGGCCTCGGCGACTGCGAACAAATCCTGATCCTCGTAGGTGAGGCGTGGAACTGCAGCGCGGATGAAATTCACGCGTGGATTGGGTGGAATTTCCTTCCCGTCCTTGAATTTTCCGAAGGCGTAGAGTCCGATCTCGCAGAGGCGGTGACCGGCGATGAGCATGAGCGCGGTGAAGGCGATTCCTTTGAGATCCTCGTCCGGTGAGTGCGTGCCTTCGAAGAAACGATCGAGATCGATGTAGACCGCGTGACCCCCGACGGGCTCGATGAGGGGCACGCCGTACTCCGCGAGCTTCGCCCCGAATTTCACAACCTGGTTGATCCGATAATCGAGGTACTCCTGCTTGACGACGAGTTTGAGCCCCTGAACCAGCGCCTTGAGATCGCGCCCCGCCAATCCCCCGTACGTGGGGTGACCCTCGACGAGGATCTGGCGGTCGACCATCTTCATCCAGAAATCCGAGTACTTTCGAGTGAAACGGCCGCCTTCTTTGAAGACCATGCCGCCGCCGATATTGACGAGCCCGTCCTTCTTGAAACTGATGTGAAAACCGTCCACGAACTCGAACATCTCGTGTACAATTTGCGGAATCGTCTTGTTCTCGTACCCGCTTTCCTTCTTCTGGATGAACCACGCGTTCTCGGCGAACCGGCACGCGTCGAAGAAAAACGGCACATCGTACTTCTCAGCGAGCCTGCTCACGCGCCGGATGTTATCCATTGAAACAGGCTGACCGCCGCCCGTGTTATTGGTGATGGTCATGTACACGAGCGGAATGCGGTGGTTGAGCGTGTCGAGGACAACTTCGAGCGACTTGAGATCCATGTTTCCACGGAACGGATAAGTCTGGTCGCTGGCGAGGTGCTCCGGAGCGGGGAGATTCAACGGAATCATCCGGCTGTCCTCTATGTTTCCTTCGGTCGTGTCGAAGTGTGAGTTGCTCGGTATGATGAAATACGGCTGCCGCATGCCCTCGAGGCGGCTCTCGATTCGCTCCCTGAGCACGGCGGGCAACGATTCCGGGAACACGTTGTTGCCTGCGTTGGCTTTGCTGCGCAGCTCTCCGCTAAAGAGGTTGAAGAAGCTGTGCTCGGCCGCTCTTCCCTGATGAAAGATAAAAAAGTTCTCGCGAACGGGATCCCTCTGGGCCCAGGCGGGCCCGAACGTCTCCGAGATTTGCGCTTTGAGCTCGAAGTACCCTTCGTTCGATCCGTACGACTCATCGCCCATGACGAGCGCGGCCCACTGCTCGAGCGTCATCGTTGTCGTGCCCGAGTCAGTGAGAAGATCGCACCCAGGTATCAAACGGGCTGGGAAGTTGAAAACGTTTAGGCCCGTTTCCTCGACAACCTCTCTCCGTTTCTCGAAGTCTTCGATCTTCGAGGCCGCAAAGCGCACAGCTGCGTTGCGATACGGCCTGGGTTCGAAATACCGAAGCAGTTGTTGCGTCCCCTGCAACGGCTCCCTGAACTTCGAGATGAAGAATGCCACTGAGTCGGACATGAGCGCTCCCTGGTAAGTTCAGACACAATAAGCAAGTTCCGCGCCGAATCAGAGTGAAGATATATCACTTCCGTCGGACGTGACAAGCGCATAATCAGGCGAGGCAACACACACCCCGAGGGGGAAACTGGAACCCGTCCAGCCGTGCAGAGTACAAGTGGTCAGCGATACAGATGGCCTTCTTCGAGGGAATTGTGTTAGATTTTCTGGCAGCGACGCCGCGGAACCCGCGGTGATCTGCCATAATATGCCCCTAACTCTCCAACCGGTCGACTGCCGTCAAGGAACAGAGAATGAAGTTCGTCCAAGATCTAATGGGTGGAATTCTGGTCATTTTCGCGGCGGGGGTCATCGCGATTGCTCAGAACGCGGTCCGGGACGACAAGATCCCCTGGATTCCCAAAAATCCCGCTTCGGTGTCAGAAAAACCTTACACATCTCCGCCTACCTCTGATAGCTCGACCCCGGCGCCGCCCGCCGGGGCCGGTGTCCCCGCTGGCACCGGCTCTTCCCCTGCGTTGCTGAGCGACGGGGAGCTCGCCTCGGGACAAGTGCCCCTTGAACGAATGAGGGAGCTCGTCGAAGCGGGTGGGATCGTGGTCATAGACGCTCGCGCCGCCGGGGAGTACGAGACGGGTCACATCGCCGGCGCGATCAACGTGCCGTACGAGGGGCTGGCCGAGCGCTACGATTGGCTTTCACAGAAGATTCCCCTCGACGCCATCGTCGTGTGTTACTGCCAGGGCGTCACCTGCGACGATTCCGAGAAACTCGCTCAAGAGCTCAAGTTCATGGGGTACAAAAGCGTGGTTTTGTACAAGGGCGGATGGGACGAGTGGTCGCAGGCCGGTTATCCGGTTGAAAGCTCCAACTCAGGCAAGCAAGGCGGATAGAATGGGAACGAATTCAACGACAACTTTGCAAAGCTCCAACCCGCTGACGGCAATCCTGTCCCACAGAGTCTTCGTCCTCGTGCTGCGCGTGCTTCTCGGTGCGCTCTTCGTGTACTCCGCGGCCGAAAAGGTGCTCGAACCCGAAAAGTTCGCCATCGCAACACGCGCCTACGGACTCCTGCCCGTGTCGCTGACGAACCTGTTCGCGCTCGTCCTCTCCTGGTCCGAAATGCTGGCGGGGATCATGCTCATCTTCGGCGTGCAGACGCGAAAAGCGGCAGCCGCTGTGTTTCTGCTGCTCGTTATGTTCACATTCGCCATCGCGACGACGATCATCCGCGGCCTCGCCATCGACTGCGGTTGTTTCAGCAACGAAGGCGGGGCGCAAACGGGCTATCTCCTCATACTTCGAAATCTCTTCCTCATGGCCGCTGCTCTCATCGTCATGCGTTTCGAAACCGGCTTCCTCGGCCTCTCGAGAATCGTATCGAGACGGGCGGAGAGTTCCTGACCCGGCTCACGCGCCCGCTTCGGCGAATGAAAAAGGGCCCGCGACTGTGGTCGCGGGCCCGCGGACATTTCGACAGCGGTCTCGTGCGCCTCAGACGTTGCCGACTCGTTTATCCCACTTGAGGACGGTCTTGTAGAGCTCTCGATTTGTCCTCGCCCCTCCGAACGCATCGAGAAACTCCGGCGTCGAACAGAGCCGCGCGATTCGCGCGAGGATCGAGATGTGGTGCTGCGGTTTCATCTCGTTCCCCACGAGGAAGAAGATCGTTTTCACCCTGCCGTCGGTTTCACTCGAGAATGGCACGGCGCGTTTGAGGCTCATCGCGCCGACGATAGGATGTTCCACGTCGGGAACGAAAGCGTGTGGAATCGCCACCCCCCCCCCCACGATCGTTGGAGCCTGCCTTTCCCTGAAGTTCAGCCTGTCGAGAACCGTGTCCGTCACGAGCCCCCTGTTCCGTTTGACAACGAGCTTGGCGATCCTCTGGAACAGCCTCTCCCGACTCTGCACGATAAGTCCCGTCACACAGAGCGACGGATCGAGGAACTGCGAAAGGTCATCCACGACTTCCTTCTGTAAACGCTTTTTCTTGGCCGTTGCGGGGAGGGTGGCGCGGCGGACGAATCCCTTGCCGGCCTTGTCCTTCAGCGCCTCGCGCAGAATGGCGAAATCCTCGGGCTCGAGTCCGCTTTTCATCGCGGTGATCATGAACTCCGCCGCTTCAGGCGTCTCCCGCAGAAATTGGACCACGTCCGGGTGAATTTGCTTCGCCGTACCCAGCAGATACGCCTCCGAAACTCCAAGCATTTCAGCCACTTGAACGATCCGCGCCTTGGGAATCTTATGCTGCCGGCCGGCTTCGATCTGGCTGAGGAACGCCGGCGAGACGCCCAGCTTTCTCGCCATCTCGCGGAGGCTGATCCCTTTTGCCTGTCTCAACAATCTGATCGTCGGTCCAAATGCAATCCCTTGCATGTACTACCCCTTTCGTTGTGAGTGTGGACAAACGTACAGTAAACGATTAATTCCAATCTGTCAAGCTGAAACGGACGATCGATAACTCTCTTTTGGAGGATTGAAATAGCCGAATCGAAGATCTGGGAATTGTTTCTTCAAGTCGTTCATGAATTCTCTAACTCCAATTCCTTGCCGCTCGGCATCCTCGGGGAGCGATCGGATGTAGAGCTCAGGATCGATGTTGAGGTTTCGCATCTGCACGAGGTCAACACCCTCTTTCCCGATGAACTTCTCGAAAACCTCGATCTCTTCCGGCGTGTCGGTGATCCCCGGAAAATAGAGCAGATTCAACGACACGTGGACCCCGCTGCGGCGGCAGATGCGAACCGTTTCGATCACATCGCCGAGGCCGTATCCCTTCGGCCGGTAGTACGCGTTGTACGCATCTCCCCTGAGGGAATTGAGGCTCACACGAATGCTGTCGAGCCCCGAATCAATCAGCTCCCCCACGACCGCGGGGCGGCTGCCATTCGTGTTGAGGTTGATCGTTCCCTGGTTCGTCTTCTCTCGTATCAAGCAAACGGCCCGGCAAAGAAGATCGCCGTTCAAGAGCGGTTCGCCCTCGCATCCCTGCCCGAAACTGACCACCGCGCGGCTCGCTTTTTCGATGTGCCTCAGGGCGACTTCGGCGACTTCCTCGGGCGACGGAGGCGTTTCGAGCCGGTCGTGGGCCGCCTTGAATCCCCCGTCCTTCTGGAGCGAGATACATCCCACACACCTCGAATTGCACGCCACGCTCGTGGGAAGCGGCGCCTCGTAGCGCCCGAGAAAGAAATTCTGCGCGTTGCGGCAGTTGTAGACGAGCGCGCACGTTCTCAACTGCTGGACAACCCGGTTCGCGGGGAGATCGTTGAGCGTGTTCTCCACTCCGCGCTCGATATCGGAGCGGCGAAACCGCCAGGGATCGTGCCGCGTGTCGTCGTCGACGCGAACACCCGCCGCACAAAAATGACCGTCGGTGTAGGCGAGCGCCGTGTAGGCGAAGAGCGGAAGCACGGGCGCATCCTGCTGCGTCACGTACGCCGCGCGGTGGCTTTGCGTATGCGCCGGAGCCATGAAGACCGCGGCCGCGTTGACCGCTTTGCCCTCCCACGTCGCGAGTAGCTGCGCTTCCTTCGTCACCGGATCGATGCCGATCGGCCGCCGGCCGGGGAGCATCATCAGATCGCTTCCCCGCGGAACCGGTATAACATCGTCCTCGGACAGAGCGACAGGATCAGGTCCATCCGCTCCCACGGCGAGAAGATCGGGATGGTCATACAACCGCCCCTCGGCGTCGCTGAATACCATTCGAAGTTTCATGTTCTATACGCGTTCCATATGCGCGGACGCACAGTGTTCGACGCGCGGGGATGCGCCGTGTCCTCCGCGCTAAGGCTGAGCGGCGTCGAACGCCAGAGCGCGTTGTGGTCTTTCCGACGCCGCTCCCAACCACGCGTCGAACACGGCGCATCCCCGCAAACGAACTCGGTCTATCCCGAAAAGCAGCGGCCGCTACCACTCCTGCATGGCGATGTGTGCGAAGACCTTCGCGTCAGCCAGCGTAGCGGAGAGTTTTGAGTATTCGTCGGGCGAATGCGCGACTTCGTCCTGAGTGCCCCACACAGCGCATGCATAGCCTCGATCGCGGAAGAACTTTGCCACCGTGCCGCCGCCGATTCCCATAGGCTTCGGTGTCCGCTTGCGAAGATCCTTCATCGCGGCGGTGATGGCCTCGACGACAGGCGCATCGACCGGCGTCGGTGGCGCCGCGGACTGCTTCTGCGGGAAGCTGACCTTGATCTTGACCTTGTACCGTTTCTCCGTCTCGCGCACGATCTGGGTGACCACGCTCACGACATCGGCGAGCTTGTAGTGGGGGAGGATCCGGCAGTCAAAGTACACAACGTCCTCTCCGGGAATCGTATTTATGTTGGGAACGTTGGCTTCTTTCTTCGTCGGCTCGAACGTTGACATCGGCGGATCGAAAATGGGGTTGTTCTTGCCGAACTTCTTATGGAGGGTCTCGAGTCGGCTCACCATGTAACAGGAAGCTCTATGCGCGTTGGCGCCTTTGTCCGGTGTCGAACCGTGTGTTTGCTTTCCTCTTGTGTGGAACTTGATCCACACGATGCTCTTTTCGGCGACTTCGAGCATCGTCCCCTTGGGGTTCCCCGCATCGGGAATAATGATCAGGTCGCTCTTCTTGAAGAGATCCTTGCGGCTCTTGACGAGATGCTCCACACCGTACTTGCTTCCCGTCTCCTCGTCGGAAACCAGGATCAACCCGTAGGAGAGATTCGGCACGACGCCGGTCTCGTTGAACGCCTTCGCCGCGAGGATCGAAGAGATCATCCCCTGCTGGTTGTCCTCGCACCCCCGCCCGATGATCTTGTCACCCTGAACGCGGACGATCCAGGGATCGCCCGACCACATCTTGAGATCACCAGGGGGCACGACATCCATGTGGGTCATGACCCACAAACGGGACGTAGTGGATTTGCCCGGCAACAGTGCGACGAGATTCGGCCTGTATCCGCACGGGACACGCGTGTCCGGAGCGTCGCACCGGCTAATGTCCTCGAAACCGATGTCCTCGAGGTGCGACGCGAGGAACTCCGCCTTCTCCTTCTCGCCCTCGCCGTCGCTTTCCGGTCCCAACGCGGGAAGCTTGCAGAGGTCCGTCTGAAGCCGGACCACCTCGTTCGCGTATCCATCGATCTTCTTCGTCAACCGCTGAAGGACGTTTCGATCCATGTCGCTCTCCTTCTCTCGTTCGTGCGAGTTCGTCTGTCACCGGGGCTCATGTTCGCCACTCGATGATACCCGCTCTTCTCATCTGGTGAAGGAATGCACCCAGTCTCTCGTAGACCGGATCGATCCGATCACCGAATTCCGTTTTGAGACAGTCGCCAATCTCGTAGACGGAGCGCCGGCCATCGCAGAGCCGCCAGACCGCCGTCCCCATCTCGTCGAGGTGGAGCGTGATGGGCGCACTCCGGAGGAGCCTCTCGAGAACGCTCCCCACGCGGCCGGCCCCGAAGCGAGGAATCAGCACGGTCACTGTGCCGTTCTCCTCGTCCCGGGACCCCCTCGTCCGCTGGGGAATCACGTCGAGCAGATTTGCTCCTCGTCCAACCATATTACGCTTCGCGAATTACCGGAGGCGTTGTCGGGTCTTGGGGCGTCAGGGACGCCCCAAGATCACTGCGGGAGAACCCCGCCCATACCCGTCACTTGACATTCTTGAGAACGGCCAGAAGGAAGTCCCAGAATTTCTCCACCGTGTCGATGTAGATCTTCTCGTCCGGCGAGTGAACGCCCTCGAGCGTGGGCCCCATCGACACCATGTCCATTCCGGGGATCTTCGCGCCGATGATACCACACTCGAGTCCGGCGTGGATGGCTTTGACCTCCGGGTCTTTCCCGTGCATCGATTTGTATGTCGACTTCGCGAGCTTCAAGATGTTGGAGCCGAGGTTCGGCTTCCACCCGGGATAGCCGCTCCCTCCCTCGACCACAGCACCCCCTAGCTCGAACACCGATGCGACCGCCAGACAGATTTCAGCGTTCTCGGATTCCACGGAGCTTCTCTGGCTCGTGGCGAGTGATATCGACTTCTTCGTCGTCTGGATCACGGCGACGTTCGTGGACGTCTCCACGAGATCGGGAATATCCGCGCTCATCTTGATCACACCATGTGGAAGGCCTAACACGGTCCGGAGCATCTTCTTTTGAAGCCCCTTCTTGACCACCTTACCCTTCCCGCCCTTGAGCTCGGTGAGCGTGACGGAAAGGCCCGGCTCCACCGTCGCAAATTCCGCTTTGACGGTTGCATTGAGATCCTTAACGGCCGCGACGGCTTCTTCCCATTTGTTCTTCGGGATGAAAACCCTCGCCTCCGCCTCGCGAGGGATCGCGTTGCGTTTGTTTCCGCCATCGACTGATGACAGCCTCGCGCCGAGATCCGTCAAGCGCATGAGGACGCGTGCGATGATCTTGATCGCATTCCCGCGCCCCTTGTGAATCTCGAGACCCGAATGCCCGCCTTTGAGACCCGTGACCTTGATCTCCGCGGCTTTCGCCCCCGCGGGAACCGCCTCGAGATCGATCTTCCACACGCCCGTCGTGTCGCGACCGCCCGAGCAGCCCACGTAGAGAGCTCCCTCCTCTTCCGAGTCGAGGTTGAGCAGCGTCCGGCTTTTGACGAAACCGGGACCGACATTGTTGGCCCCGATGAGGCCGGTCTCCTCGTCCACCGTGAAGAGGAACTCCATCGGCCCGTGCTCGAGAGTCTTGTCCTCCATGATGGCGAGGCTCGTCGCGATGGCGATGCCGTTGTCCGCCCCCAGAGTGGTGCCGTTCGCCATGATAACGTTCTGCTTTCTGACGAGCTCGATCGGATCCTTCTCGAAATCGTGGACCTTGTCCTTGTTCTTCTCGCACACCATGTCCAGATGTCCCTGCAGGCACACGCTCGGGACCTTCTGCTTGCCCGGCGAGGCGGGCTTCCTCACAACGACGTTGCCGACATTGTCGGCTTGCGCCTCGAGCCCGAGCTTCTTCGCCGTTTTCACGACGTACTCGGTCATTTTCGCCTCGTGCTTCGAGCAACGCGGGATCTTCGCTATCTCGGCGAAGTACTCCCACAAGCGTTCGGGCTTGAGCCCCTTGATCGCGTCCGACATCTCTATCCCCTTTCTGGCGATTGAACGAAACGACTCCGCAATCCCACCGAAGAGAGCGGGGCTGCCGCATGACGGAAACCCCGCGTGAAAACCGCACTCGCCGAGCCCGAGGGCGCCGCATTTCCGCGGCACCCTGGGTCCGGCGAAGATCCAAAGACGTCTCCTCGTCGCTAAGGCCCGCCGGCGCGCTCAGACCGCCGCGCGCGGAGGCGCAGGCTGGTCGGCAGCCCCGGCGTTGTCCAGGGGCAGCTTCACGAGGATCCAGCCGATCAGTACTATCACAAGAACGCTGATGCCGAACGGCAGCGGGAAGATCCCCGATACCTTCGGCAACCATTTGTCATATTGGAGATTGGCCACCGCAAGTCCGGCGAAGAGGAGGCCGATCAACGCCTCTCCGGCGATAAGCCCGGCGGCGAGGAGAACTCCGATGTTCTCAACGCGGGCCTTCTGCGCGTCGTTGTGTTTCCTCTTACCGTTGAACTGCTCGACGAGTCCCTTGATGATGCCGCCGAGGAAAATCGCAAATGTGGTCTCGAGCGGAAGGTACATACCCACGCTCACGAGCATCGGACTCTTCACCTGCATCAAGATGAAACCGAGACCCATCAGCATCCCCACGATGATGAGCGGCCACGCCATCTGGCCACCCACGATCCCCCTCGAGAGGAGAGCCATCAAACTCGCCTGCGGCGCGGGAAACAGTTTGCCGCCTAGTCCTTCCCCACCCATGTTGATGTCACCCTGATGCAAGATGATGATCGGGAAGAACATCACCAGAGACGCGACGAAGATGCCGATCAGGTCGCCCGTCTGCATTTTCCATGGAGTTCCTCCGAGGATGTGCCCGACCTTGAGATCCTGGAGCATCTCGCCCGCTACCGCTGCGGCCACGCACACAACCCCGGCCACACCGAGCACCGCCGCCACGCCCGTGTCCCCCCTCGCTCCGAGGAGGTACATCAGCAGCGCGGCTATGACGAGTGTCGAGAGCGTCAGACCGCTGATCGGGTTGTTGCTCGAACCGATGATGCCGACGAGATATCCCGAAACGGCCGCGAAGAAGAATCCTGCAACGATCATCACGACCGTGGCCACGAGCGCCGCGGGCAGCTCTTTCGCGAAGTACAGATAGATGAAGAACGTCGCGATCGCCGTCAGAAGGAGCCCGATGGCGATCTTCTTGATACTGATGTCTTGCTCGGTGCGGATCGTGACGTGCTGACCGGTCGCTGCTTTCTTCACGTCGCCGATCGACCGTTGGAGGCCGGTGGCGAGGCTGTTCCTCATCCTGAAAAGCGTGAACGCCGCGCTCATCAACATTCCGCCGATCGCGATGGGACGCACGATGTACCGCCAGATGTTCGTGGCCGTCGCGGGCCACGCTCCGTCACCGCCCGTCAATTCCGGAGGAAGCGTGGGACCGATGAAGTAGGTGAGGATCGGCACGAACAA
>Ga0315273_10001888_pt1 | contig 24280 bp, 15 predicted proteins | sample YL17G02_0_MG_FD_205753 | JGI IMG/M metagenome (GOLD analysis project Ga0315273, IMG submission 205753) | Sediment microbial communities from Yellowstone Lake, YNP, Wyoming, USA - YL17G02_0 | ecosystem: Environmental > Aquatic > Freshwater > Lake > Sediment | place: USA: Wyoming | collected...
TTCCCTTGTCCCCATTCCCTTGTCAATCGCCAGCGCTCGATCCGAGCAAGCGGCGAATCGCTCTTGCCCCGGCTGGGGTGAACAGATATCATGTTTGTTACACCTGGAGGGGAGAACTGGAAACCGATGTGAAGATGACGCGACGCGAGCTTCTGAGGGCATCTCTGGCTGCTGGCGCGACCCTCCCGTTTGCCTGCACGACGCCCCGACAACCTGAGACTCCTCCAACCTCGGGGGCGGGTCTCCCCCGGCGGGTCCTGGGCAAGACGGGCGTGCCCGTCACCATCCTCGGACTCGGGTGCGCCTGGATCTCGCAGAGCCCGTCGACGGACACCCGTGCGGTGGTCGAGGCCGCGCTGGACTGCGGCGTCCGCTACTTCGACACCGCGCCAAACTACAAGGGATCCGAGAACAAGCTGGGTCCATTGCTGGCCGGCGTTCGGGACGAAGTGTTCCTCGTCACCAAGCTCGACCACGCCGACGCGAAGGAGGCCGAGGCGGACCTTCACGAGAGCCTCAAGCGGCTGTGCACCGACCATGTGGACCTGCTGCTGCTCCACGGCGTGGGGATACCCAACGGGTTCGAGGATGTGGACCGGATGGCCGGGCGCGACGGCGCGCTGGCCTATCTCCGGAAGGCGAAGCGAGAGGGGCTGACGCGGTTCATCGGGATGAGCGTCCATCCGCCGCATGGCCCGGCTCTCAAGCTTCTCGACCGTGCGGACGACCTCGACGCGGCCATGCCATTCATCAACCCCATGGCCGTTGCGGAGGCCAGGAGCGACCTCTTCGCACGCTGCCATCGGATGGGCATGGGACTCGCCGCGATGAAAGTTCTCGGAGGCGACGGGCAGTTGGCTGCGGACTACGACCGGACTTTCCGTTACCCGCTGAGCATCCCGGGCGTCGCGGTCGCGCTGATTGGGGCGAGGACGCCCAAGGAGATAAGGCAAGCCGCCAAAGCCGCACGGGATTTCCGGCCACTGTCCGCCGCTGAGATGGGCGAGGCGACGCAGGCGGGGGCGAGGCTGATCCGCTCCGGCTCCACGGAGTACGCCCAGCTCCGCTCGCACTTCGGGCGGGATGGCGCGATGGCGTAACGCAGGAAAAAATAGGACGGATCGGACGGATCAGACGGATCGGACGGATAGGACACGAGACTGTGAGGGGCCTTCGCTTGGAGTCCCCCCTTTAGGGGGTCTTCTTCGGGGGTTCGGGCAGCGGCTTGAGGTCGCGGAGGTCGATTGGAGGGATCTTGACCTCGTAGGCCTTGAGCGGCGAGGAGATCCAGCTCTGCTGCGCGAGGTGGTCGGTGCAGGCCTGGAACTGCCTTCGGACGTTCTCGGTCTCTGGGGACAGGGAGATCTTCCCGGCCTGAGCCAGGGAGCCGAGCCCCCGCCAGAACTCGCGGATGCCGCCGAGGTGCGGCTGGCGGGCCTTCGCGGCCGACTGAGCTCCCAGGACGAGCACGGCCTGGAGATGCCCCGGCAGGCTGCGCGAGAGTTGGGCGAGATACCAGTCGCGCTGGCCCTCTCTGCCCCAGTCGTTGAGGGCCTCGTGGATGCGGTTGAGCCCGGCGGCGGCCTCGCGGCGGAGGTGTTCGGGCTGGCCCTCGTCCGCGACGAGCCGCTCGATGGTGCCGCGCGCGTCACGGAGGGCCGTCACGTCGTCGGCTGATAGCGCGGCCAGGCCACCATCGCCGTCGGGAGGGGCCGCCTCGCCGGCCAGGGCGGGAGCGGGGAAGGGAAGAACGAAGAGAAGAACGAATATCGAATATCGAACACTGAATATCGAATGTCGAAGTGAAGAGAAGAGCGGTCGGAGCGGGCCTCTCTCACTTCGACATTCGGTGTTCGATATTCGATATTCGGCATTCTCTGTGTTCATTGGCTTCACTTGAGGAGTGGTGCGAAGGGGTCTCTGAGGTCGTCGGCGGTTCCGGGCTTGCCGTCGGGGCCGGCGTGGCCGTAGTTGACGTAGTCGACGAATTCCTTGAGTCCGACGGCGTGGCCGCGGACGGCGCGGGCGCCGATGACGATCAGGTCCTGGCCCAGGGGGCGGTAGTCCTCGCCGGTCGAGCGGGCGAAGGCGTCGAGGAAGCACTGGAGGGCTTCCTTCGGGTGCCCGGTGTAGATGTAGGTGACGGCGCGGTAGCGCGAGGCATTGGCCGTGTCGCCGGCCTTCTTGCGGGCCTCGGCGAAGGCGCGCTCGCGTTCGGGATAGGACGGGCGGGGGAGGGGGGCGAGCGGGTCCGTGAGGTCGTCGGCCGTGCCGAGCTTCCCGTCCTCGCCGGCGGGACCGTAGCGCTGGAAGTTGATCATCTGGTTGGCTCGGGCGACGTGGCCGTCGATGGCCCGGAAAAGCTCGGCGATGGCGAGCGTGTGGGCGGCGATGGCGCCGCGTTCGGGCGCCGCGTCGAGGCAGATGCGGGCGGTCTTGAGCGCCTCCTCGAACTTGCCCTGCTTGCGCAGCGCCTCGACGATGCCCGATTGGGCGCTGTACCAGGGGTCGGGGGTTTCGGGATAGTCGGTGAAGACGCGCTCGAACGCCTTCAGCGCGGCGTCGCACTGCCCGCCGTCGAGGGACGCGCGGCCGGCCAGGTAGCAGGTCTCCTGGGCGGAGCGCCGGTTGGGCATCGCCTTCTCGACCTTGAGGAAGTGCGCCGCGGCCTCCTCGTGGCGCTGCAAGCGCTGGAGGCACAAGCCCGGCCGCCGCAGGTGCTCGGACAGCTCGTACTCGGGGCGCTGGCCGAGGTACTTCGGGTCGAGAAAGCGAGTGGAGGCGTCGAGGCACTTCTCCACGTCCCCCTTGCTCCACGCGGCGTCGGCCATGAGCTGGAGAGCTTCGCCGACGAGCTTGTCGTCCTGGGGGTCGAGTTCCGTCGCCTTTTTCGCCTCGTCGTAGCACTCCTTGAGCTTCTCCGTGCGGCGGAGGAAGCGGGCCAGCCAGAGCTCGGCCTTCGCCTGGGCGGGCTTGTCGTCGGGGCAGACCTTGACGAGTTCAGCGGCCTTGTCGAGTCCTTCCTTGGTCTTGCCCAATTCCAGGTAGACGGCAAGCTGGTCGCCGAGGGCTTTCGCAGCCACGGCCTTGTCGTCGGGGAAGGCGGCTCGGAGGCGATCCTGGGTCTGGACGAGTTCGGCGAACTTCCGGCTCCCGCGGTAGCTTGCCGTGATGAGATCGAAGGCTTCGAGCTTCTGGCCCTTGGCGACCTGCGGATTGGCGATGACCTCTTCGCAGGCTCGAAGGGCGTCGGCGTGCTTGCGGCCATCGTTGCTCCAGGCTTTGGCCTGGCCGAGCAGCTTGGCGACGGGGTCCTGAGGGGGCGCCTCACCCGCGGAGGCGGAAGCAAGAATGAAGAGAAGAGGGAATACCGAATATCGAACACCGAATATCGAATGTCGAAGTGAAGAGAAGAGCAGCCATCGTGTGCCCGTCTGACTTCGACATTCGGTGTTCGATGTTCGGTATTCCATATTCTCTGTTTCCGGGGCTTTCATCGGGGGCTCAGCCTCAGGTCGGTTTCCAGCTCTTCCTTCGTGGGGAAGAAGCGAAGATCGTCGATCCAGTAGGTGGCGGGGGCGCGGCCTTGGCTGGAGAAGATCAGCCAGCAGAAGAGCCGCGGCTGGAAACCCGGCGCCCGCCGCAGCAGCGGCTCGAGCGGAATGACCACGCGGCGGAACTGGCCCGTCAACGCCCCGCCGTCGATCACGCGGTCCTTCACGAGGCCGACGGGCGGCGTGGTGGCCGGGGCGGAGTAGTCGGGCTGGTCGCGAAGCTGGACGGCCAGGTCGTCGGTGCTCTTGCCGTCGGACTTGGCCCAGAAGGACAGGGTGCGGAGGCCCGCGATATCGCGGTGGTGATAGGGGTTGCCCAGGGGCAGAACCCACGGGCCTTGCGCCGCGGCGATCTTCCAGCTCGCCGAGCTGAGGGCCGGGTTCGCGACCTTCGTGTCGACGTCGATCGAGACCTGTCCCTGGGGATCGCGGGTATCCGGGTGCATGCCATGGCCACAGAAGGCGAAGCCCTCGGGCCGGCTCGCGAAGAACAGGACGCCGACGGCTCCGGAGAGCGAGCCATCGCTGGCGACGGCGGTCACCGTGAGGCCGAGGGGGCCGGGCCACGGGCGCCGCCAGTCGTTCCCCCAGGGGTGGTGGGCGAGGAGCGTTTGGGGCGAGACGGCGAAGGAGGCGCCGTAGACGTTGTCGCCGGCCGGGCCGTCGCCGTGCTGGCCGTCGTCGAGCATCGGCGTGCGGGGCGAGCCGCCGAGGCGGCTGAGGTCGACGGTCACCGATTTCGGCTTGCCCCGCGGGTCGATGGCCATCGCGGTCACGGCCACTTCTTTGGGGGAGAGAGCGCCCTCGATGTCCCTCGCGGATCGTGCGACCATTCTGGCCACGCCGGCCGCGTACGGCTGATCGTGCAGGACGCCGAGGCATCTCTGGAGGGTCCACGTGCCTTCCTGCCAGGCCGTCGGGGCGAACGAGATCGCGGGCGGCGAGACGGCCACGGTGCTCACCTTGAGCGGGCCGTCGAAGCGGTAGCCCTTGCACAGAATGCCGTTGGCGACGGCGTAGAAGACCGTCCCGTTTGCGTTGGCGCGGAGATGCGCCCCCTCGCGGACGAACGGGCTGATGTAAAGTCCTTGGCTGTAGGTCGAGACGGTCTTGAAGTTGTCCGTCGAGACGATCATCCCCAGCTTGGCCGGCTCATAGGCATAGAGGAGTTGGCTGTCGGCCGTGTGGCCCCAGGTGGCACCCAGGCTGGCGAGGCGTGTGGTCTCCGCCGTGCCCACCTTCTCAAAGTTAGCGCCTTCGTGGGTGATCACGTGAAGCCCGCTCTCGGCCGTGGACCAGAAGACCTCGCCCTGGAGGACGGTTCGCGTGCAGTCCGTGGGGATGACGTCGCGGATGACCACGTACCAGGGCTCGCCGAGGCAGGAGCAGGACAGGATGTCGCGCACGTCGGGCTTGTCGCGGGTGGAAGCCGCCATGTAGAGGCGGTGGGTGTCGGGGCCGCTGCACAGGAGCTTCCAGACGTGGTACTCGGGCGAGACGACGCGCCAGGTTCGGCCGCCGTCCTCGGAGAGAGAAATCCCCGACGCGGCGTCGCCGTGGATGGCCAGGAGAGTGAGCAGGCGGGCGTCGGACGGATAGAGGTGGACGGCCAGGACGGCGTCGGCAGCCAGGCCGCTGGCTTTCGAGCCGATCGGGCGGAAGGTCTTTCCGCCATCCGCGGTGGCCCACACGCCCTTCGAGTCGGTGGCGAGATAGAACGTGTCGGGCGAGGCCGGGTCGAACGCCACGTGGCGGGCCGAGCCGAGCTTCTGCGGCGCCGCTTCGGCGAGGGGCTTCCAGGTTCGGCCCGCGTCGTCGGACAGCAGGACGCCCGAGGCGGCCACGGCCGCGACGCGCTGCGGGAGCGTGGGATGCGGGAAGACGGCCGCGACGCCGTCCAGGCGCGGCTCGCGGAGCCAGGTCACGCGGAAGGGGGGATACTTCCCCGCGTGGCGCCACTCGCCCTCGGGCCGGCTGCCCGTCTTCACCCGCTCGAACGGAGGAAGCTGTTCCTCGGCGGCCACGGCCGGCGGGTGGCTCGCCCAGGCGATGGCCAGCATGAAGAAAGACAATATCGAATATCGAATACTGAACACCGAATGTCGAAGTAAGATGGCTCCGTCGCGGAAGCTCTGCTCTTCACTTCGACAATGAGAATTGGATGTTGGATATTGGATATTCGGTCTCTGGGTCGCCACGTCCGCCAAGGCTACTTGCCTCCTCCCGACAGCAGCCCCGGCTTACCCAGGACGACTCCTCGCGCCAGCCAGCCAGGCTCTCCTTCTTTGGCGCCACTGATGGGCTTGTAGCCCTCGTTAGTCAGCGGCGAGATGCCTCGCTCCTGGCCGCAGTCTTCCAGCGTGGCATGCTCGGCGACGATGCGGCGGCCGAGCCAGAACTCAGTCAGGGCACCCTCAGGACGCAACGCCACGGCCTCGTCGGGGGCGGTGGCGTTGCTCTCGGGCGAGAGCTTGCGGGTGGCAGGCTCACCCTCCGAGCCGACGTAGAGCTTCTGGAAGATCTCGACGCTCTCCTTGCCGTCGACCTTCCAGCCGCTCTCGGTCGATTTCATCCGGGTGATCCACATGGCGGCCTGGTGGGAAGCCCAGTTGGCGGCTTCGAGCAGCGTGACGGTTCCGTCGCGGGCGCCTGCGGCCGGCGCGCCTTCGCCATCGGCCCGCCGCGACTCGATGCCGCGGAGGAAGAACTCGGCAAGGACGGGCTCCGTGACCTCGGTCGGGCTGGTCGCCGCCAGGGTCACGCGGCCGCTCCGAGCCAGGAAACGGATGGAATCGCCCGAGCTGGCGGTGAAATCGAGGACGACCTGGTTCCGGGCGCGAATGGCGGCGAGCGCATCGGCCAGCTCCTGGGCATTGATGTCCTGGCCGGCGACGATGAAGGACGGCAAGGTCTGAGCCACGGCGCCATGGCCTACGAGGACGAGCACGAACTGGTCGTCGGGCTGCACCTTCTTCGCGAGGTCGGCGATGGCCTTCGTGATGCTCTCGCGGGTGGCCTTGCCGCTCACGATGGGGTCTTTGAACGCTTCGTCGCCCGAGAGGACGACGAGGTTCCCAGCGGGGACATTGGCCGTTCGGGTGAGATAGGCGTGGAAGCGCTTCAGCCAGTCGGCGTAGCGTTTCGCGTAGATGGGCGGGCCGGGGAGGCCGCTCACCAATAGCGCGTGGCAGGCCGGTGCCGGGCGAGCGACCTCGCCTCCCAAGGCGGGGGCGAGGAATACGAAACCTAGCAGAAGACAAAATATCGAATATCGAACACCGAATATCGAATGTCGAAGTGGTGGAAAAAGGCATCGCAGAGAGAGTGTCTTACTTCGACATTCGGTGTTCGGTGTTCGATATTCGATATTCTCTGTTTTCATGGCCCTGAGCGCTAATGACTGAGGAAGTAGATTATGATGTTGATGCCCATCTTGATCGCTTCGAGGTCGCGGCCGTCGTGCCAGTAGCGGTTGCACCAGCCGCAATGGATGTCGCCGGGGCAACTGATGGTCATGAGGCGTCCCGTGCCGCGCTCGAAGAGGCCGTAGGCGCCGTGGGGCACGCCTTGCATGTGCGGGCAGCCGTTGCGGAACTGGAAATAGATGTGGAAGACTTCGTGGTCGTAGGGGATCTTCCGCATCGGATTGTCGGGGAAGAGGGAGTCGATGAGCTTGTTGTAGGTTCGGAAGAAACGGTCCTCGACGGAGCGGAACACGCAGTCGTCGGCGAGGATGAAGCCGCCGCGTTCGAGGAACTCGCGAAGATTACGCTCCTCGCGCGGCTGGATCCGGAAGTAGCCCTCGGAGGTCATGAAGACGAAGGGGTTCCGCACCATGTCGTCGAAGTCGTCGAGGCGGACGACCTTCGGCTCCTGGCTGGCGTTGATGTTGGTCAGTTCCCGGAGCTTCGACCGCAGGTTCACGTCGCCGATCGGGTGGACGTTCCAGATGTCCGGCGTGTTGTCGTAGACCGAGAACTGGAGGCGCGGGAAGACGAACTGGCCGGTCGTGACCGCTTGGTCTGCCCGCGCGGTGGCGGCCAGCAGGCCGCCGGCGACGCCGCCGAGCGCCGTGGCGAGGAATCGCCGCCGCGCGAGCCGCTGAATCCCCTCGATCCCGCCGGCCAACTCCTCAGCGGCTCGGCCAAGGCGGCTATCGTGCTCTCCGTGGATGATCTTACTCATTTGCGTGGTCCCTTGCGCTGGAGGCCCGGCTTCAGCTGTTCGCCAATGGCTTCGACGTCGGCTAGATCCTTCAGTCGGCCAGACGCCAATTTGTTAGCGATGAACTGGTCGCGCCCGAGGAAGTGAACCGGCACTCCCCCACACTCCCCGGCTTGCCTGCCGTTCCATGCCTCCTCCCAGGAGACGCCATCGATGGAGGTGATGACATCCACCCGATAGGGTGGGTACCCGATCTGCAGAATCTGGTCCGGCTTGTCGAATTCCTCGGGGGCAAGCTCGAACGGAAAACCGAACTCCGCTATCGCGGCTAGCATCCGGGCCGCGTTGTCGCGGGTCGCCCGGATGAGGATGTCCATGTCACGGGTATACCGCGGGGCTCCGTGGAACGCCAGCGCGTACCCGCCCACGACCAGGTACTCAACGCCGTGTGCGTTGAACAAGACGAACAGGTCCTTGAAGTCGCTGTGGACCTCCATGGTATTCCCACCTGAGTTCATCGACCTGGGCCACGCGCTCGTCCGGCGGACGGGTGAGCCAGTAATCGAGGTCCACCCGGTCCGTCGCAGGGTCGTGCATGTTCCTAAGAACCACGACCTTCTCAATCTTGCGCATGTGGCACCTCGTTTCACAATCCTCTTATCGGCCCCCGGGGCGCTCATCAGGCCAGCCCGGACCGGCGGCGGATGAACCACTCTCCCCCCATTATACCGAGCAGGAGGAGGAAAAGGAACGGCGCATCCCAGATCTCCTGGTCGTGGGGCTTGACGCCGGCGAGGCGCGCGGTTCGGACGGCGGCCTCGACCGCCTTGGGCAGCTCGACCGCGTCCGCAAGGGTGAAGTAGCGGCCCTTTGTCGTCGCGGCCATCTGGCGGAGAAGCTCTTCTTTGAGGCCGGCATCGGTGAACTCGACCAGCGGCTCGCCCACCAGGAAGCCCGCCACCGCAGGCTGCACCTTCCAGCCCTCGACGCGGACGGCGATCTGGTACTCGCCCTCGTCGGCGGGAACGTAGCGGGCCTGGTAGGCGCCCTCCTGCGTGAGCACCCAGTCCATCGGGATCTCTTCCTTGTTCCCGAGGGGGTCGCTGACGGCGGCGATGACCGTGGCGTCGTTGACGGGGCGGAGGTCCTTGCCCAGGACGGTCGCGCGGATGTAGACGGGGCTGCGGCGCGAGTAGATGTCGGCGTCGGTCTCGGCGGTGAGCTGCTCCTTGGCCCCGACGGCGAGCCAGCGGATGAGCTGCTTCCAGAACTTCTCGTGGAACGCGTCGTCGGCGGGCAGCGAGACCTGCCAGTACCAGGAGCCGCCCGAGGTGAAGGCGGCGACGCGTCCTGCCCCATAGGTTTGCGCGGCGAGGACGGGGCGGTTGCCGTTCTCGCTGGCGAGCAAGAGCGTGGCGCCCGGCTTGACGCCGCGGACGGGCGTGATGCCGATCAGCTCCGGCGCCTTCTCCCACAGGCGGCGATTCGCGTCGGCGTCGGGCAGGAGGCGCAGCACGGGATGCTTGATCCCCTCGGGCGTGACCACGGCCTTGTAGTGCTCGTCGGAGTAGGGCGGGTCGGCGGGCGAGATCTCCAGCGGCAGCATCTTGCCGACGGGCGTGCCCGCGTACTTGCCCAGGCCGAACGAATTCACGCCGCCGAGCATCAGGAGGCCGCCCCCGCGCTCGCGGACGAAGTCCGCGATCAAATCGAGCTGAGCCTTGGTGAAGTGGCTCGCCTCGATGTCGCCCAGGATGACGGCCTCGAAGGCGAAGAGCTGCTCGCGGGTCTCCGGGAAGCCCTTCTCCAGGTAGGCCTCGGCCTCGTTCGCGCCCTGGACGTAGAAGCGGTCGGAGGCGAGGCGGAGGAGTCCGACGACCCGGAAGTCGCGGTCGCGGAAGAGCGCCCGCCGCAGGAAGCGGTACTCCAGGCGCGGGCTGCCCTCGATGTAGAGCACGGGCAGGCGGTCGTCCTGGATGTGGATGGAGAACTCGCGGGAGTTGTTGTCCACGATGCTCTCGCCCGGCGCGGGAGGGACCGAGAGTCGGTAGGTGGCGGCGCCTTCGTGGTCGGGGGTGAAGGCGATGCGGAGGCTTGTCAGGTCGGTGCCTTTGGCCGGCTCGACCTTCTTTGAGACGAGCGGCGTGTCGCCGCGGCTGATGCGGATCTCGAAGGGCTGGTCGTAGTCGGTGTGGCGGATGGTGGCGAGGACTTCGACCTCGGTGTTGCGCCGCACGCGCCGCGGGGCGTAAACCTGCATCACCTCGTAGTCCTTGGGCGGGCTGGGGTTGCCCAGGCCGACGACGTAGAGGGGCACGCCGCGGGCCTCCAGCAGGCGGGCCGCCTCGACCGGGTCGCCGCCCAGGTTGCGGCAGCCGTCGGTGAGCATCACCACGGCGGCGAGCGGGACCGAGCGCAGCTCGGCGTCGAGGTCGCGGATCGAACGGAAGAGGTTCGTGTGCTGCCCCTGGGCTTTGAGGGGCTCGACGTCGGTCACCCGTGAGGCCTGGGCGTCGAAGGCGTAGACCAGCAGGTTGGAGGAGCGTTCGAGGGCGAGGAGGATGCCGGGGTCTTCGGGCGTGCCGCTGGCGAGGAGCAGGCTCTTCGCGGCGTCCAGACGGCTCGCCTTGCCCCCGGGCTTGGGGATGTCCTCGATGGCCATCGAGCGCGAGACGTCCAGCATCACCGCGGTGAACACTCCGCTCGGCCTCGGGCTTCTGAAGCGGAGCGCGGGGATGCCCAGCATGAACACCAGAATCACCACGATGGCGATCCGCAGGCCGAGCAAGGCGCGGTTAGCCCGCCGCGGCGTTCGGCCCGCGACCCTTCGATAGAGCACCCACGCGAGCACGATCAGGCCCGCCAGCAGGAGCAGCCGGACCTCGCCGGGGATGCGGCTCAGGAAAACAAGGCGGCCCGCGCTGTAATCACTGGTGGGGTATTTGAACAGGGTCTCGAACACACTCACGGGTTATTCCTGGTCGGCAGTGGACAGTAGACAGTAGACAGTGGACAGTGCAGAGCAAGAAGTTGGCAGTGGACAGTCGGCGTCCATTTGCAGGGTCCTTATCTCCTGGGATAGTTGGGGAAATGGACGCACCATGACTCCGGGTCGGCAAGCATTGCGCCGAGCATTCTACCGATGTCTTTGCACTTCTCCAGAAGGGTTGCGTGTCTGTCGGGCAAGACATAGCCACAGGCCAGCGACGAGTCGAGCCAGTGCTGCGTCTCGGCCTGCTCCCCATCGGCGTCGGTCAGCTTACTGACGAAACTTGCCACGTAGCGCCTCTTGTGCCACGCCTCCGCTATGTTGCCTCCGATGGATCGGGATGCGCGCCGAACCTGGTCAGTGAGCGAGTAGAGCTCTTCCCTCGGGAACTCCTTGGTCAATCGGAAGATCTCCTGCTGAAGCTCGAAGGCCGACTGATAAACCCTGAGATCCCGGAAGCTCTGAACTCTTTGACTCACTGTGCGTCTCCTCTCTTGTTCTCTCTTCTACTGTCCACTGTCCACTGTCCACTGCCCGTCGCCGAAGGGGCTCACTTTCGGGCCTCGGACAGTGCCTCATAGTATCGGTTGACCAACTCTCGATACTGCGGGGGACACTCCTCGCGTTGGGCCGCGAAGAGCTTCTTGGCCTGGAGCTTGGCCTCGTATTCGGCCTCCAGCTTGTTGCGGACGCGGCGGACGACGCGGAGCACCTCGCCTCGCTTCTTGTCGTCCTGGGCGAGACTCTGGCCGAGCTGTTGAGGATTCTGAGAGGATTGCTTGAGGGCCTCGGTATCCTTCGGCTCGGCGAGATCGCGGTTCTCCAGGTGCTTCGCGAGCCGCTTGATCTCGTACGCGGCCTGCTCGCCGCGCTCCGCGCGCTCGCGAGGGGAAGGCTGGACTGCCGCTCCGGCTTCTTTCGGTCCCGGGGACGGCTCAGGCGGGGCTTCGCCCTTCTCGTCCTTCTGGCCCTTGGCCTCGGGCTTCTCGGCGCCTTTCGCCTCGTCCTTCTGGCCTCCGGCCTCTGGCTTCCCATCGATCTTCGCGAGAGTGGCCTCGATCCGCTGAGCTTCGTTCTTGGCGCGGCGCAGCTCGGATTCGAGGTCGGAGGCGAGGCTGTCGTTGGCGGCGCGGATGCCCTCAAGGGTTTTCTGAAGCGTCTGCTCGGCCTTCTTCTGCTCGCCGGCGGCGGGAGCGGCGCGGAAGGCGGCCAGCTCGACGACGGCGTTGGCCATTTTCTGGTCGGCCCGGCCGCGGGTCAGGTCGCGGTTGGCCTGGTCGATGTGCTTGGCGGTGTCGGGCTTGGCGCCGGCCTCGGCCCAGTCGCGGAGATCCTGAATCTTCTTCGCGACGTCGCCGAGTTCGCTCTTGAGGCGGACCTGCTCGGAGGCGACGCCGCGGAAGTCGCGCTGCTGGGCGGTGTCGGGCGGCTTCCCGGCGGGCACGGCTTTGTCGAGGGTTTCCGTGCCGGCGCGGGCCTGCTGCTGGCGGTCGACGAGGCGTTCGAGGCGACCCTCGGCCTCTTCGAGTGCCTGCTCGAGCTTGGCCTGGGACATGCCGCTGGCGGCGTCGCGGACCTCGCGGAGGGTCTGGCGCGCCCGCTCGGCCTCGGGCAGGGCCTGCTCGATGCGGCCGGTGCGCATCTTGCTGGCGGCCTGCTGCATGTCGGCGACGGCGCGGCCGAGCTTGCGGGCCATCTCGGTGAGCGTCGGGTCCGTCTTGGCGGCGGGGTCTTGCTTGGCGGCCTCGGCGGCGTCCCGCGCCTCCTTGGCCACGCCATCCTGTTTCTTCGCGAGTTCGCCGCCCTCGGGATTGGCCTGCTGCGGGTTCTCGGTTTTGGGCTCGCCCTCTTTCGGCTGGCCTCCTTCCGGCTTGGGCGGCTCGGCGGCAGCCTGGGCCTTCTCGGTGGCTTCGCGGACGATCTCGGCCTGCTTCTGTTCGAGCGCGCGGGCCTCGGCGGCGACGCGCTCCGCTTGGCGAGCGAGATCCTTATCATTCTTCTGCTCGGGCGCGCCGGCTTGGATTTGCGTCTGCATGGTCTCGGCCTTCAGCCGCTCGGCCTCGATGAGGGCGAGCTGCTTCAGCGGCTCGTTGCTCGCTGGCACGGCGCCCTGCGGGACGACATGGGCGTACTGGTCATCGACGCCGATCTTGGCGATCTCGGCCATCGCGATGCGGAAGGCATCGACGGCCTTCCCCGTGTCGTGGCCGATGAGCGCCTGGTGCCCCTGGGCTACGTACTCGGCGACGCGACGGAGGTTCTCCTGCTTCCGGGGGTCGTGGCTCTTGGCGAAGCTGTAGATCTGGCCGGTCTGAGGGTCGGCCATCGAGGCCGCCAACTCCTCCGACTGGCGGTTGAAATCTTTGGGCGGGAGAGCGTCCTTCTGCGTGTGGAGGTGCCAGGTGGCGCGGAAGTAGGGCTCGAGGCTGTGGACCTCCTCCTTGCCTTCCTCCGCAGGTTCGGTGGACCACGTCGCCCAAGTCTCGTAGTGGACGACCGTGAGGAAGAAGATGTCGGAGACGGACTTCTGCCCCTTGCGGTCGCGGCATTCGAGGTAGTAGGCGATGGACTCCTCGGGCGCGGCCTGGGGCTTCAGGTCTTCGAGGCGGAAGCTGAGGTGGGCCTTGGCGACCACGGGCACGCCGGGGGCGGGCGGCCCGCTGGTCTCGAACTGCATCGGGACGCGGGCCTCCCTCGAGCTTTCCGCGGCGGAGCGGATGTAGACGAAGTCGACGCCCTCGATCCCGAAGTCATCCGTCGCGTCGGCGAGGGCGATGATCTCGCCGATCGGATTCAGCTCGACGGTCTCGGTGGGATGCGTCAACTCGACCGTGGGCGGCCTGTCCTTGAGGGCTTTCACCTCGGCGGGGCCGGGGCTCCCGCCCCTCTGATCGGTGATGTCGCGGACGCGGAAGCTGTAGGTTGCGTCCTTCTGGACTTCGAACGACGCGAAAGCAGAGGTCTTCTGCTCGGGATCGAGGCGGAGGGGCTGCTTCGCCCCGCCTGTCCACTCCAGGGCGCCCTCGGCGAGCGGGCGGTTGGTGAGGACGCGAATGGTGACAGTCGAGCCGATGGGAGCGGCCACGTCGCCCGTCACCATCACGTCCTTGCGGTCGGGCAGCTTCAGGTAGTCGGGATAGCGGGTGGTCACCTCGACGCCCTCGATGGCGAGGGGGTCGTAGACCGAAACCCGGTGGGTCGCCGAGCGATCCTCGGCCGCGGCGACGAAGAACTCCACGTCCTCGTTCACGTCGGGGATGACGATGCGGTAGCCGTTGAGCTTCTCGATCTCGGTCATGGCGAGGTGGCGCCAGCGGGTCTGGCCCTTCTCGTCGGCCAGCGAGCGGAAATGGAGGAGGACTGGGGCTTCGGCGGCTCGCGACAGCGTGACCTCCAGGTCGAAGGGCGTGCCGCGCAAGAGGCCCGAGTCCTGGCGGGACAGCGTGAAGACGATGGGTGGCTTCGCTTTTTCCTCTACGCCGGCCTCGACCACGGGACGATCCTCCTGCGTCGGCTGCCAGGGCCTGAGCACGCGGGCCGCGTGGTGGCCGACCGCCGAGGGGAGGCCGATGCCCGCCGCGAAGTAGGCCACGAGCACCGCTACCGCGGCCACGCCGTACTTGCGGAAGCGGCTCAGGTCGATCACCTTCCGCAGGTCGATCCGCTCCGCCCGGGCCGCCGCCGACGCGATGATGGCGTCGACCAGGTCCGTCTCGCTGCTCCCTCCCGAAGGGTTCACACCTTCGGGCGACTTCCCTCCCGAAGGTTTCATACCTTCGGGAGGGTATTCCGCGGCGCCGGGTTCTAGATTCTGCGGCATACCCTCCCGAAGGTGTGAAACCTTCGGGAGGGAGCCTGAAACCTCCGGGAGGGGAGTGTGGAATTCCGCGGCGGCGATGAGCGCCCCCTCGAAGCGCGAGTCGTGCTCCTCGACGTAGAGGGCGAGCTGCTGGTCGGGGATCCGGCGGAAGAGCGGAGCGATGATGTGGTGGGCGACCAGGTACGCCAGCGCTGCCGCGGCCAGCGCGAAGATGCCCACGCGGACCGGCGGACGCGGCGTGTAGAGCACGTCAATCAACAGAGCGACTGTGAAGATTCCCGACGATTCGAGAATGACGACGGCCAGCCCCGAGAGCGCCGCCGTCCGCTTCCACGCCCGGCGAACGGTGTTGAGCCGCTTCGCTACACGCCCATAATCGTTCATGTTCGTGCGGCCTCGAATGGGACCTATGGGACAGATCGGACAGATCGGACCGATCCGACCGATCGGTCCGAAGCTCAACGACCTAGTGGCGCACGGCCCTATTCCCGAGAACCAGCTCTCCCGTGGAGAGCAGCACGACCGCCGCCAGCACGTACCACCAAAGGCCCGCCTCGTCCTGCCGGCTCGGACGCTGGCTGGCCGGGGCGGTCTCCTCGCCGGCGACGACCTCGCCTTGGACCCGCTCGAGCGCGGCCACGATCTCCTGTGGATCGACCGTGGCGGGGTCGGCCTCGGCCGGGTCGCGGTTCACGGCGAACAGGAAAACTTCCCTGCCGTCCTTGTCCAGGACCGCGTGGAGGCCAAGCTGGGAGGCGACGACGTCGGTGGTCTCGAAGATCTTGCCATCCGGCCCGCGGAGCCGGCAGCCTTCGGGGACGGGAAGGCGCTCGCCCACGTGGAACGCGGTCCTGCCCTCGGTGCGGATGGCGAGGTAGCGCACGGTCTCGTGAAGGAAGGGCAGGAAGATGGCGCGAAGCGGCAGGTTGCTCCACAGGAGGTCGGTCGGATTGGCCAGCATCATCGAGGTCCCCGCATCGACCCGCCGCTCGATGAGGGCGGGCCGCCCGTCGTCGAAGCGGGCGAGGACGCGCGAGAGCTGCGAGTCCGTGATCTCCCAGAACTCCGTGAAGCGAGCGGCCGACAGGTTGCCGTGGTGCGGGCGGTGGAAGACCTCGAAAATGGGGTGCTCGTAGTCGACGCGGGTGATGCTCGCCTCGGCCTTCTCGCCCGCGTCCGCCGTACGGCGGATCGGCGTGATGATCCGCCGGAGCTTGCAGGGCGCGAGGTCGCCGAAGACGCGGTTGAACGTCTCGGCGTCCACGCGGTCGCCGGGGAGGAACAGGATCCCGCCGCCGCGCTTGACGAGTGCGGCCAGGGCATCGCGGACGGGCGGCGCCACGTCGCCGACGTTCGCCAGGATGGCCACGCGGGCCTCTTGGATCTCCTCGGGCGGCACGCGGGTCGTGTCCATGCTCTTGGCGATGAACGGCGTGTCCTCGGTTGGGGCGAGGGCGGTCTTGAGGAAGTAGGCGGCGTCTGTCGCCGGGCTGGAGGTCGGCCGCCCGTTGAGGATCGCCACGCGGATGCGCGGGATGACGCGCACGTTGAAGCAGAACTCGTTGTCTCCCGGCGTCGCATCGTCGGCCTTCACGCGGACCACACCCGGGTTGTCGCCTGCGGCGTCGAGCACGCGGCGGAAGCGAACGGGTACCTTTGCCCCAGGATGGAGGTTGACCTTCTGCGAGGCGACCTCCTTGCCGCCCATCGAGAGAGTGACCTCGACGTCGCGCCGCTCCGCCTTCTTTTCCTGCTCGTCCCTACGCTCCGCGTGGGGACGATTCATCGGACGCTCTGCGTCCACCTTTTTCGATGCCCCTGCGAACAGAGCCACGCGGACGGCGATGGTCCGTGGGCTGCGGCTCATCGCGACGCTCTGCGGGCAGTCGCCCTCGACGATGGCGATGCCCCCCGTGTCCTTCGACGGCTTCACCGGGCGGACGACGAGCTTGACGCCGGGCGCGAGCTTCCAGTCGCCCTGGAAATCGGTCCAGCCCGTCCGCTGGAGGTCGGAGATGAGGCAGACCTCCTTCGCCCGCGCCTTCACGGGGCGGAGCAGTGTGTCGGCCTGCTGGACGGCTGGGGCGATGCGGGTGCCGCCGTGGCCCGGAGCGAGCGTGGCCAGCTTCGCCCGCACCTCGCCGAGCCGGGTGGTCATCGGGACCTCGATGCGGGTCGTGTCGGTGAACGTCACGAGGGCAGCGGCGTCGCTCCCTTCGCTGAGGGTGTTGAGCGCGGTGAGGGCTTCCTCGCGCAGGGCCGTGACCATGCCTTCGCGGCCCATCGAAGCCGAGAGGTCGACCGCGATGACCCGGGCCGTCCCCGGCGTGAGCAGGCCGCCCGGGCCGGCCTCGCCCGACCGCAGGAACGGCCGTGCGAACGCGATGGCCAGGAGAGCGCAGGCCGCTGTCCGCATCGCCAGCAGGATCATCTCGTAGATCCGCTTGCGGCGCAGCACGTTCCGCGAGGCATTCGCGAAGAAGCGCAGAGTCGAGAACGCCACGCGCCGCACGCGGTCGCGCGTGAGGAGATGGATCAGGATTGGGACCGCGGCTCCCAGCAGGCCGATCAGGAGATAACGATTGAGAAAACCCATACGCTCCGTTCCGGTCCAAAGACAGTGGACAAGAAAGAGTGGACGCAGTGGACGGAAGAGAGAACCCAGCAGATCGAGCCGCACGCATTCCTGTCCACTAAGTCCACTGCGTCTACTTCTTCAGTTCATCTGACTCCTTCGGTGCAGGTACTCACTCAGGCCGAGTTCGAGTGGTGTCCGGGTGTCGAAGAGCTTGTAGTCCGCCTTCAGGTCGGCGCAGCCTTTCTGATAGGCGGCCAGGAATCGCTTCAGCTCATCCATGTACACGGGCTTGATCCCCTCGGGGGCGACGAGCAGTTTCTCGCCGGTTTCGAGGTCGCTGAACTCGGTCATCGAGTCGAAAGGGAACGTCAGCTCGGCGTTGTCCATGATCTGGAAGACGATGATGTCGTGGCCCTTGAAGCGGAAGTGCTGGAGGGCCGAGAGCACCTTCTCCGGGTCGTCGAGCAAGTCGGAGATGAGGATGACGAGGCCGGTGCGCCGGAGGCTCTCGGCGAGATCATGCATGGGGCCGGCGACGTTGGTCTCGCCGCCGGGCTCGACATGGTCCAGCTCGGTGAGCATGCGATGGAGGTGCGACTGGCGGAGCCGCGGCGGCAGCATGAGCCGCGGCTGCGTGTCGAACACCGTCAGCCCCGTCGCGTCGCGCTGCCGCATCATGAAGTAGGCCAGGCACGCCGCCAGGCACGAGCCGTACTGGAGCTTCGAGAGGCCATTCTCGCTCGACTTGTAGGCCATCGAGCCCGAGGCGTCCAGGAGGATGTGGCAGGTGAGGTTCGTCTCCTCCTCGAATTGCTTGATGTAGTAGCGGTCGGTCTTGCCGTAGACCTTCCAGTCGATGTGCTTGATCTCGTCGCCCGAGCTGTACTGCCGGTATTCGGCGAACTCGACGGAGAAGCCGCGGTACGGGCTGCGGTGGAGCCCCAGGATGAACCCCTCGACGACTACCTTCGCGAGGAGCTGCATGTTGCTGATCCGCGCGATCACGTCGAGATCGAGATGCTGACTCTTCGCCATCGTGTTACTCGCTGGGCTGACCAAGATCGGTCGGATCCGTCGGATCTGTCGGATCGGTCCGACGGATTACAGACCCGATCTCGGCGGCTGCACCGCCGCCAGCAGCCGTTTGATGATCTCCTCGGAGTCGATGCCTTCGGACTCCGCCCGGAAGTTCGTGATGATGCGGTGCCGCAGCACGGGATAGGCCACCGACTGCACGTCCTGCACCGAGACGTGCGGCCGTCCCGCGAGCGCGGCGCGGGCCTTCGCGCCGAGCACCAGGTAGTGCGAGGCGCGGATCGACGCGCCCCACGAAACGTAGTCCTTGATGAAGTCGGGCGCGCCGGCCTCCGTCGGCCGGCTCCGCGCGGCGAGCGACACCGCGTAGGAGATGACCGGCTCGGCGACGGGGATCCGGCGGACCAGACTCTGGTACTCGATCAGCTCCTCACCCGTCATGCACACCTCGGGCTGCGCACCCTGGGCGCTCGTCGTGGCGTTGATGACCTCGATCTCCTGCGCCTTCGGCAGGTAGTCGATGAGCAGACTGAACATGAACCGGTCCTGCTGGATCTCGGGCAGGGGATAAGTGCCTTCCTGCTCGATGGGATTCTGCGTGGCGAGGACGAAGAACGGCTCGTTGAGCGGGTAGGTCGTGCCGCTCACCGTCACCTGGTGCTCCTGCATGGCCTCGAGGAGAGCGGCCTGGGTCTTGGGCGGCGTGCGGTTGATCTCGTCGGCCAGGAGGATGTGGGTGAAGATCGGGCCGGGGCGAAAGACGAGATTGCGGCCGCCTGTGGCGCGGTCCTCTTCGAGCACCTCGGTGCCCGTGATGTCTGCGGGCATCAGGTCGGGCGTGAACTGCACGCGGCGAAACGTAAGGTCCATCGCCCGCCCGAGGCTCGAAATCAGCAGGGTCTTCGCCAGCCCGGGCACGCCGGTGATCAGGCAGTGGCCGCCGGCGAAGAACGACGTGATGACGTCGTTGACGACGGCGTCCTGGCCGATGATGACCTTGCGGATCTCGCGGAGGATCTTCTCCCGGCCCTGGCACAGCTTCGTGAGGAGGCCGACCTGCATGGGTTCCGCTACCTGTTCGATGGCCATGGCGTTCCTTAGCTGATTCGGGGTTCGGGATGGGCATCGATGAGCCGGCCGACGATGTCCTCGACGGACACGCGGTCGACCTCGGCTCGGAAGGAGAGGCCGATGCGGTGGCGCATCACGGGCAGGATGGCCTTGTGAATGTCCTGCGCCTGGACCGTCGGGCGCGCGTCCTGGGCGGCGGCGGACTTGGCGGCGAGCGCGATGTTCTGGCTCGCGCGCAGTCCCGCGCCCCAGGCCACGTACTCCCTGACGAAGTCGGGGCTGCCGTCCGCCGTCGGGCGGCTCGACGCCACGAGGTCGACGATGTAGGTGCTCAGCGTGGGCGGCAGCTTGACCAGCCGCACCGCCTGGGTGAACGCGATCAGGTCGTCGGCGCCGATGACCTTCTGAAGCTCGACCTTGCCGGCGCCCGTCGACTGCCGCACCACCTCCGCCTCGCTCTTCTCGGGCAGGTAGCTCATCGAGATCGAGAGCATGAAGCGGTCCTGCTGCGCCTCGGGCAGGGGGTAGGTGCCCTCCTGCTCCAGCGAGATCTGCGTGGCGAGGACATAGAAGGGCTGGGGCAGGGGATACGTGCGACCGCCGAGAGTCACCTGGCGCTCCTGCATCACCTCGAGCAGGGCGGCCTGGGTCTTGGGCGGCGTGCGGTTGATCTCGTCCGCCATCACGATGTTCGAGAAGACGGGGCCTTTGGCGAACTTCAGGACCCTGTGCCCCGTGGTCTGGTCCTCTTCGAGGATCTCGGTGCCCGAGATATCGGAAGGCATCAGGTCGGGCGTGAACTGGATGCGCTTGAACGTCAGGTCCATGACCCGGGCGATGCACGTGGCCAGGAGGGTCTTGGCGGTGCCGGGCGGCCCCTGGATCATGCCGTGGCCGCCGGCGAACATCGTCACGAGCACCTGGTCGATCGGGCCGTCCTGCCCGACGATCACCTTGCGAAGCTCCTGGACGATCTTCTGCCGGGCCGACTTCACGCGATCGAGGACCGCTTGGAACCCCACGGGGTCGGACGCGCCCGCGGCAGCCTTGGAGGGCTCTGGCATGAGGGTCGGTTCTCCTGCTTCAATGCCCAATGCCGAATGCCGAATATTGTCCGCAACCTATTGTCTCTTTTGGCCCCGAAGAATCAAGTGCGATGGCGGTTTGCCACGTTCCCGATCCGCGGATACCATAGCGTCGGTATCTGGTTTGCCCTGCTCTTGCTCCTGCTCGGTTGCTCTTTCCCCGGGCGGCCAAGAGGGAGCACGAGCAAGAGCACGAGCACGAGCAAGGCAGAGAAGCCCGACCCAGAAGGCCAACGGCGACGAATCCGGTGAACGCCAAGCTCTCCCCAACCCGCCTGCTGCTCATCCTGACCGGGCTGAACCTGTTCAACTACCTGGATCGGTTCGTCCTCAGCGCGGTCCGAACGCCGATGGCCACCGATCTGGGCATCAGCTACGGCGATTCGGGGCGCGCGTTCACCGCGTTCATGGTCGGCTACTTCGTCACGTCTCCCATCTTCGGTTACCTGGGCGACCGCGCCTCGCGGAAAGTGCTGATCGCCGCCGGCATCTTCGTCTGGAGCCTGGGCACCGTGCTGACGGGCTTCGCCTACAGCTTCGGGATGCTGCTCGGCTACCGTGCCCTGGTCGGGGTCGGGGAGGCGAGCTACGCGACGATCAGTCCGAGCCTGATCGCCGACAGTTGGGGGCCGCTGAAGCGGAACAACGCGCTGACCGTGTTCTACGTGGCGATCCCCGTGGGCTCGGCGCTGGGCTACATCCTCGGCGGCGTGGTTGCCGCCCATTGGGACTGGCGCCACGCCTTCTACGTGGCCGGCGCTCCTGGGCTTCTGCTGGCCTTCGTGCTGCTGCCCTTCCGCGAGCCGCAGCGCGGAGAATCGGAGGCGGCCGCGGGCGAGAGCCTGCGCAAGCCAGCTCTGCGGGACATCCTTGGGCTCTTCCGCAACGGACGGTACCTCCTCGTTGTCTCGGGCTACGTGGCCTATACCTTCGCGCTGGGAGCCTTCGCCTTCTGGGGGCCGACCTTTTTCGAGACCGTTCACCGGCTCTCCATCGCCGCTGCGAACAGCTTCTTCGGCGGGGTGGTGATCGTTGCGGGGCTGGTGGGGACCCTGCTCGGCGGCTTCGCGGCGACCGCCTGGCAGAAGCGCAATCCTGCAGGCTATGCCTGGATGCTGGCCGGCTCCGTGTTCCTGGCCGTTCCGCTGTCCTTCTTCGCGCTGCTCTCTGTCCACGTACTCGCCGCCATGATCCTTTTCTCTATGGCGATCTTCCTTCTGTTCCTCTGCACCGGGCCAGTGAACACGCTGATTCTGGAATCCGTCCCTGCGAACCTGCGGTCCAGTGCCGTGGCGATCTCGATCTTCCTGATCCATCTGTTTGGCGACATGTGGTCGCCCGAGATCGTCGGTCGGCTCGCCGACAGGATGGGTGGCAATCTTCAGCGGGCGATCCTTATCCTGCCGGGGGCATTGCTCGTTGGGGCATTGCTCTGGTTTGCCCTCGCCGTCAGGACCTGGAGACGTAGTTGCTCAACTGCCCCATAGTTGCTCACCCCCTGAAGCTTGAGCAACTATGGGTACGCCCTTGGTATTCCTAGACTTACGGCGATGGCAGGTGAGCAACTATGAGGGGCGGTTGAGCAACTACGACCAAGGCATTGGCAGCGCGAGACTTACGGCGGCGAGAGGGAAGGGGAGGCGTCCTCAGGGGCGGCCGGACCCCGCGAGCGCGCCCAAGGTGATCACCGGCCCCCAAGATGATCACGTCTGCAAGGTGATCACCTTGGGAGCCGGTGATCACCTTGGGGGCCTGTCCGCTGTACGGCGGACGGACGCTCCCGTGCTGTGTCCAATGTTGCGCATAGGCGATGTGTGCGCAACATTGAGCCACATTGAGCCACATTGGGACGAGCGGCCGAGCGGATGAGCCGGGATTCATTCTGCCGGCGCGAGCGACACGTCGTCGACCCACAACTCGCCGTAGGTCTGGATGTAGACGAACACGTAGATCTCCACCTTGTCGCCCGACATTTTCTTCGGCGTCGGCACCGTGACGGTGCCCGTGACCTCGGTCCAGTCGTAGCCCGACTTGCTGGGGAGGGGAATGCTCGCCCAGCCGTCGCCGGGCTCGCCCTCGAAGTTCACGCGGCAGGTGCCGCGGGACGCGCCGATCGCCTTGAACCACCCGCGGAACTGGAGCCGGGTGCCCGCTGGGACGCGGATCGCGTCGGTTGAGATGCCGCCCCGGCCCTTCTCGCGGCAGACCAGCCGCGCACAGAGCTTCCCCGTGCGGCCCTGGCCCAGCTTGATGTCGTAGTCGCCGCCGTCCCAGAAGCCGCTGTAGCCCCAGTGGGCGAACGGGCTGCGGGCGACTCCGTCGAGGAACCCTTTGCCCCACGGCTCGCCGTCCTTTGGATCCCCGCTCCGCTCCTCGAAGGACGAGTTCTGGATGAGGTTCGTTCCCGCCGGCGGAGCCGCTTCCTGTGCGTCGAGGATGGAGCAGGTCGCGGCGGCCACGATAACGGCCGCGAACAGGCCCTGGAGCCTTGTGAAGGAGTCCCTGGTCTCCATCATTTCTCTCCCAGCAGGGCATTGAGTGCGAGGATCGCCTCGGCCAGCCGCTGACGGTACGCGACGTATCTGGCGGGATCCGTGTCGTACGAGCCGGTGTCCTTGACCATCTCGCCCAGTTCGACGAGCGCGCGGGCCTTGTCGACCGCGTCGCTCGTTTTCCTGGCCTCCTCGGCCCGCTGGAGGAGGGAGGCGAGCGTCCAGAGGTACTCATAGTCCTCGAACCCGTCTCGCAGTGCCTCGAAGCGAATGGAGGAATTGGGCTTCCCGCCCTCGCCGGGGTACATCAGGTAGCCATCGCCGTTGTACCGCCCGAAGCTGTTCGCCACCCAGGGCACCTTCGGCCACTTGTCACCCTTTCGGGTCGCATTGGTCCCCCAGGAGTTGGGCGACCAGTATTCGAAGCCATTGGTCTTGTACTTCCAACAGATCCACGGCGTCACGCGGAGGTCGAGCAGCGGGTATTCGATGAAGAAATTGGGATGGTCCATCGGGTAGCAGCAGATCGCCAGCCAGACCTCGGTGCCTTTCTTCTGCAACGCCGCGACGCCAGCCTTGTGGTACTGCGCCACGTACACGTCGAACACGTCGGCGAATCCCGTCAGCTCCTTCACCCCTTCGGGCTCGTTGAGGCACTGGAGGATCCGGGCCTCGGGCACGGCGGCCTTGATGGCCTTGTCGATCTTCTTCACCTCCGGCCAGGCGCTCCGGGGGGCTTCATCATACACGTAGACATACGCCTTGTCGGCCCACCCCTTCTCGCGCAGGTGGTCGCCGTAGGCCTTGAGCATCTCCGTGAATTGCTGGATGAACTCGGGCGTGTACTCCTTCTTCCGCTCTCGGCCGAGGTTGGGTGCGGTGCCCATGAGGAAGCAGTTCATGCCCCTGCCGATGAGGCGTTCGAGCCTGGCGTCGACGCCGGCGAAGTCGAACCTGCCGTTTGCCGCCTTGTGGACGGCCGAAGCGCACTCGCCGCCGGGACCCAGCCGATGCTCCAGGAGGAAATCCTCGTAGGTGCGGACGATCGCCGCGTGCCGCTTCTCGCCCTCGGGCGACCAGTCGTTGCCATACCAGGCGCGGAGCAGGCCGGCGCCGAACCAGGTCATCGTGCGCAGGTGCGTCTTATCCGTCAGGGCGAAGTCCCACACCCTGAGCGTCAACGGGATGGTCGTGGGCTTGAGTTGGTCGGGGACGATCGTGACGCTCCCCGTGTACTGGCCGGCGGGGCATTCCCTCGGCGTCTTCAGCGTGATCCAGACGGGCACGCGGGAGAGCTTTTCCACGGTGAACTCCCCGGCGGGCAGGAGCGGGTCGGGGTAGCTGCCGAGGCCGCGTTCGGCGAAGTACGGCGGCGTCGCCGTCGTCTCGATGTAGCCCACGCGCTCCCACTTCATCGCCGAGGCGGGAATGGTCGCACCGCCGGGGCCAGACAGATCGGAGAGCCTGACTTCCCTGATAGTCACCGGCCGCC
>Ga0315273_10001889_pt1 | contig 24278 bp, 20 predicted proteins | sample YL17G02_0_MG_FD_205753 | JGI IMG/M metagenome (GOLD analysis project Ga0315273, IMG submission 205753) | Sediment microbial communities from Yellowstone Lake, YNP, Wyoming, USA - YL17G02_0 | ecosystem: Environmental > Aquatic > Freshwater > Lake > Sediment | place: USA: Wyoming | collected...
CGCGTCTTGTCGGGGCTGAAGTCGCCACGCCAATTTTATTCGCCATTTTCAACGCGCTGGAGAGTTCCGGCGACAGCCGCTGGTTCGTGCAGCCCAACTCCGTGGCGCGGCGACAGGTCTGTGCCATTAGCGGACTGCCGGTTTCATCTTATTGCGCTGCCGCCGCTGACGAAATCTATATTCCCGGCGTCTCGCCGAACCAGCAATGCGCGATGCACGAAATGATTATGGTCGACAAACAAACCGGCAAGCGATTGTGCAGCCATTGTCGTAACGAACACGACTATGATGAGAAGATCATTGTCAACTGGCCGGTTGAAATCGCAACCTGGATGGAACGCAACGGCTGCGCGATTGATGTAATTCCCGAACATTTCGCCCAGTGCCCGCAACTCGCAGCCGGTTCCGGCCCCGTAATCGTGTCTCCATCACCAAACAGCGAGTACATCATTCGGCCGGAGGTTGAATTGCGATATCAGAAGATACTGCTTGATGCTTCCGTCTCGAACAAGACCAAGAACATCTACTGGTTTATGAATCGACGGCTCGTTTACTCCGGCAGCCCGACGGAGAAAGTTTTTATCACACCGACACCGGGCAACTTCACGCTCGTTTGCACCGACGATGAAGGGCGTTCCGCGGAGGTAAAGCTGACGGTGCGCAGCCAGTAGTCCTGTAGGTCAAAACCGCTTCGGTTTTGACACTTAGTCAGGAACTAGGCTCCCGACCTGCACAATTGATTATGACCAGTGACCAGAGAGATCGGTTCTTGACTCAATCGGTAACGTCTTGCGAAATGCGATTCTGTCTGGCGCGTGAGAATCATCAAGTTTGGGTGGTCAAAACCGAAGCGGTTTTGACCTACAAAGAAACCTACGGCTTACTGTTGCCGTTACGCTTTACTTTCATTCCCGGTGGCGCCTTGTCGGCGGTGCGACCGTCATCGTGGCAGTCACTGCACTTGGGATCTTCATTATACTTGCGATCGGCGTGACAGTCGGTGCAGTCAAGCTGCGAATGCACTTCGTCAAGTTGCAACCCCACGACGGCGTGACGGAAGTTTTCCTGATTCCAGCCGGCATGACAGTTCGCACACATGGGGCTGAGCTTGGAGATTCGCTTGCCGGTCGGGTGGCAGGCCCAGCAATCAAGTTTGTTATGGTATGGGTTAAGCGGCCATCCGGTTTTGTTGTGCGTAAACCCGGGACGCTCCTTGGTATCATGACACTTGCGGCACTGGTCGGCTCTGTGGCAATCGTTGCAGATTGCATGCACCTGCTCTTGCGTCTTGATCACCGGCGACGTCTTCTGAATGTCATGGCAGTTGCCGCAGTTTTCTTGCTTGTGGCAGTTAACGCATTTGAATCCGAAAACATCGACATGTTCTTTGTGCTGGAACGTTACGACCGGTCCGGGCTTGTAGGGTGTTGTATAGACCTTCTTCATCGGCACCGTGATCACCGGATGCGAAACCCCCATGATATCGGTCGGATCTTTCGTGAGGGTTGCCATCGCTCCTCCCTCTTTCGGAGCGTGGCAAACTACGCATTTCGTATCATGGCTCCACTCGCGGTGGCACGACAAGCACTGTCGGTGGTATGCACCTTTCAGATTGGGCTTGCGCAAGTCGGTTGACTCGCCGGTCACGCTGTGGCAATCCTTGCACGGCGGCACATGACCCTGAGGACTGTAGTGATGGCAGGTGCCACAATCCAGATTCATCTGCGACATCGAAGCATGTACCTTGTGATTGAAATGAACCGGCTGATACAGGTCGATCAGCTCGTCTAACAACATCGAGTCTGGCGCATCGACCAGTTGGTGCTTAGTCTGCTGATGAACCATCTCAGTGCGGGGACACGATTTGAGGCACGGTTCTCTGAGCGTGGGAACGTCGCAAGTGTGACATCCCGTGCAATCAACTTTGGGCATAGCGCTTGAAGCATTATTTTGGCCGTAAACGACGAGGGTCATTGTCAGCGACAACAATGCCACGAGCAGAAGAATCAGTCCTGAACGATTGCTTGGCATCTCATTTCACCCGCTTCATACCGAGATTGACGTTGGCTACTACAATGTGCCCGGCCTGCTTAGCTTCATGTGATGCGGTTATGACGGGAAAAGTCATGACGATAAAGCGATATACCAGCACTAAGGTCGCGATCAGACCTAACGTCACGGCAATCTCATAGAATGATGGGAAATAGGTCTTCTCGGCATAGAGCGGCTTATAGGCAATCAAGAAAACATTGATCCGGTTCAGGGCTACGCCGCCGATCACCATCGCCGCCGCCGTGAACAATCCGGAGATTGAACGGCGGACACGGGGCATTGACAGCAAAACCATCGGCGTCACGACTCCCACTCCCAGTTCGATTATGTACATGAACGACTGGAGACTTCCTTCAAAAACATACGGCCAGACATTCCGCAGCGTCAGATCGCCGATCTTCATCGCCAGATAGACGCCCAGCAATACCGGCGTATAGCGTGCTATCGATGACAGTACCTTTCTTTCGGGAGCCAACTTGAAGGATCTTGATGACAGAATGGACTCGAAGATTACCATCGGGAAGCCGACCGCAATCGCCGACAACAGGAACAACAGAGGCGAGATTGGTGTGAACCAGAGCGGATGCATCTTGGTTGGCGCAATAACCATCAGCGCGCCCAATGAAGATTGGTGTAGACACGACAGCACTACCCCCGCAATGATAAAGAGCGAGATGAAACGTTTGAGATACTGTTGGCAGACTCGCAACAATGAATCAACGATGCGATTGAAAATCGATAACGCCCCCGGGAGATGAACTCGACCGATAAACCGTTCGGCAACGATCGGCAGAAACTCGATGTAGAGCACCGTCAGATATACCATAACGCACATGCCGACTTCGAACAGCACCGAATTCCCCTGCCACATGCTCGGCAACATCGGATGCCAGACGTTGTAGTAGCGACCCAAGTCAGCCAGAAGGCCGATTACTACGAAGGTATATCCCAGCAGCGCGGTCAGCAGCGCCGGCCGAACGATCACGTGGTATTCTTCCTTATGAAAGATGTCGGCTAGGGCGGCGGAAGTGAACCCGCCGGCAGCCAACGCCACGCCGGATGCTACATCAATCGCAATCCAGATACCCCACGGATACTGATTGTCCAAATTGGTTGCTGCCCCCAACCCATAAATGAGCCTATAGACGTAAGCGAAGATACCGATACTCGCGATCGCTGCGACAATCATCGTTCCTTGCGTGAAAAATCTGGTTTTGACCGGTGCCGGAGTCTCAATCACGCTCATCGTGCTTCTCCTCTTCACCCTTGCCTTCGCGCAAAGAGTGCATTATCAGCCCCAACAGACCGTACAGAGCCAACGGCGGCACAAACGACTTGAATACGCCATGCTGGATCGTCTCAGTCAGGTTCGGAATCGCCGCAGTTTGTAGTTTGGGCAGTTCGGTGTTACCGAAATCCGTCGGCGCCAGATACATCCAACTGGTGCCGCCGATCTCGGTCTCACCGTAGACATGATCAAAATACTTTTCCGGATTGAGCTTGATTCGTTCCTTGGCTACATCAAGCAACTCCTGTCGCGTACCGAAGGTCAGCGCCTCGTTTGGACAGAGCGCTACGCAGGCCGGCTTCTTGCCCTCAACCAGACGGGGTTCGCAAAAGGTACATTTGCGCACACGCGGCGTGAGTGCTTCGTGATATTCATAAGCCGGAATCTCAAACGGACACGCCACCATGCAATAGCGGCAGCCGATACACTTCCAAGCGTCATAATCGACCGAACCAATCTTGTTCTTCTGCAACGCACCTACGATGCACGCCGAAACACATGCTGGCTTGTTACAGTGCATGCACTGCACCTTCAACGTGAACTGCTTGCCCGGCTGTTTCGGATCCACAAACCGATTGATTACCGTAAAGGCATTGTCCTCCGGCCGTCTGTGCTTCGCAAAAACTGATTTGTCCTCAAACTCGGCCAAAGTTCGAGTCGACAACTTGTGCTCATTGTTGCATGCCCACTCACATTTGCGACAGCCGATACACACTACCGTGTCCACAAGCACTCCGAGCGCCTGAGCAGAGTCGAGCGTGCGGCTCTCTTCGCCGGCTAACGACTTGCTGCCCAGAACCGTCACTGATCCGACGGCAGCCATCTTGAAGAAGTCTCTGCGTTTGAGTCCCATTTGTCCTACCTCAATCCGACCTCAGCGGGTTTCGTTAAGGTCACGCATGTGAACATTTTCACAATCATAAACACACCCGCGTGTGCTTTCAGGGTATTTATAACTACTTGTCTTAGTATTGTCAAGGAAAATCCCCAGTCTGTCTTTGGGTCCATTGCTCCTCGACATCTCCGACGATCTCCGTTGAGAAATAACATCATTGTGATCGCCTTGATCACCATCGGAATCCCGTTAATTGTCAGAGTAACAATCAATTACGCTGGCGACCCAGGTCAGAGAGATTCGTGCCGAGAAACGAGTCGACGGCTTTTCTGATGATGGTCGCCGGCACGAGGACAGCGGAGGCACAATCTCCGGGGATGCTTCACATGTTCTTCACACCGCTAAGGATTCCTGGGGGCGGGAGCACCGGGGAAGATATGGCTGATCATGTAAACTTCCTCAGTGAACCATCCCTGATTCGCTCTGGAACTAACGGCGGAATGTTTGCGTATTCTTTAGATGCGATTATATTTGCCTCGAATTATGAGAGACCTGTGTCTGACATATGCCGCTCTTGTGTCGGCCATTGTGGTTATCGCATCACCTGTAGATGCGACACCACGTGCCGGAGGCCAATTAGCTTCGCCACCGATCGGAGATGACACATCGCTGACGACATTTATCACCGGCATCCTACCTGATAGCACTTATTTCTGCATCGCGGGTGCACTCGATCCGACCCGCAAGGGTACTTCGGAGACCGCTTTGCTGTTCCAGACAGTGCGAGTCGTCTGCCCCGATCTCACGGCTATGCAACAAGCAGTGCGTGCGTTAAAAGACTGTAAGGAAGTCAAGATAAAGAAGCTGCGCCACGATATCGAAAAAGCCCGGTCTGCCGACCCGGCGGGCTATCGAGGCATAACCGTTCGCTTTGTCTGGCAAGATCAGGAGAAGAACATCCAGCTACTTACTTTCCAACAACTCCGATGGTTGCCTTGGGCGGAGACAGTGTTTGCGGTCGATCCCACAAGGGAGACAAAAGCCATCCGTTCTTACGCCATAGCCGTATCCGACTATCTTGATGCTATTGATCGCGAAGGGTCGCTCACGAAAGTCCCTTACGCGACCGACTTCGGATTGCCGCAGCGGTTTGACTTGTATCAACCTCTCAAGGATGATGAGATCACATTCACTGACACTGCCTCGGAAATCACGACTTCCTTCGCTCACGGTATCACGGCCTTCGCTCCGACCGATTCGATGCTGGCCGAGTTCAAACTGTGGGCGTCAAACGAGACATTCGTTGAGAGTGACCCCTATATGTTCCAGTGGCAATGCCGCGAATTCTTTTCCTCGGGCAGGGCGCTATTTGACATCAAGACGCTTTCTTCAGAGAATTTCCGCGAACTAAAACCGGGCGAATATGCGTTCGCAGTCGGCATCGACGGCATCGTCCGCTTCACGAAAATCACCGAGTCGAACACTCGTCGATGGTCGCAACTTCCACATGCGTTACTCTTCTGCAATCAAGAAGTGCTGACTTCCGGCAATTTCGTTATCGGACATGACACCGTTGTTCATGTCTCTCGCATCAACATTCGTTCGCATACTCTACTCGGAAACCTCGCGACCCAAACAGAACCACGCCAACTGAGCGATCAACGCCTGACCACATTGGGGCATTTCTTCCAGGCGCTCGACCGACTCGGTATCTCCTACCACGGCATTCTGATTAGCAAGTTTTGAATACAAACATCCACTTCGGAAGGCCGCGAAAGTGGCACGTGCTTCTGACTGTCGTCTGGGCAATGTCACTGACGCCATCAGCGACCTTACATGCAGAGCGTCATTATCTCAGCGCCGGGAAGCTGGCATTGATCTCAGGCGCATCGGCGACAATTCTCGGTGGCGCCCAGTTGCTCGGCAAGATTGATACGTCGCGGGCATCGCTGATTCCAGAACCGTTGCCCGGCGATAGATGGATCCAGCATCATCTCGGTGGCCGCTGGTACGTCGGCAAGAGTAACTTCCTCGACAAATCCCTGGGTTCGGTGCTCACACCCGCCATCGCCGCCGTTTCCATAGTATTTGTTGATCAAAAGTGGCCCCAATTTAGTTCAACCAAAGACATCGGCCAGGATTTGGCGCTCTTTGTCTCGGGTCTGCTTTTCACAGAAGGAGTTACGAATCTGACCAAGACAATCGTCGCGCGTCCCCGACCGTACCTGACGTTAGAACCAAAACTGACCGCCAACCGGGCGAGCATCGACCCAGATGAAGACCGTCGTTCTTTCTTCTCTGGCCACGTGTCCAGTTCCGTGTTCTCTGCCGTTTACCTGAACAAGCGCATTCGTCATGTAATGAAAGATCGCATGTCCTATGACATGTACAATCACTGGAACTGGGCGGCGCCTACAGTGCTGTTTAGCTGGACAGCTTTCGTTGGCTGGAGCCGAATCCACGCCTACAAGCACTATTTCAGTGATGTGCTCGTCGCCGCTGTAGTCGGCGGAGCGATCGGCGAGTTCTTCTTCCGCCTAGGAGACGGCGAAATTGCCCGAAGCGTATCCCTGAGTGTATCGCCAACCTCGCTGCAAATCAGCCTGCTCTTCTGACCGGCAGTCGAATTACTTTGCACCCGTTTCCCGTCATAACGAGGAAATATCTATACTATATAATAGAGGAAGGCTGTTCACGAAATAGCTCATAGTCGTTACGCCTCCAAACCCCTCTGGCAACGTAATCAATTGTATGACAGATTGTTAGGTGCATTTCGCATTAAGAGACGGTTAGTGAATCCTAACTCGCTGTGCGACAACGTCCGGTGAAAAAAGTGAGCCCATCGTGAAGGTTTTCACATTCTGTGACATTGGTGTGACATCCGCAATGGCGCTCCTGCGTATAATTGGGCAGCTTATGGAGACGGATCACGCATGAATAATCTCGGAATCATCGGCGTCAACATCGCTTCGCAAAATCTCGAATTGCTGGAGCGGCTGACCATTCCGCAGGATGACCGCGCTTCCCGGCTTTTTGCTCTCAGGACAGTCGCAGACCTGTCCGGGCTTGTCTACATAGCCACCTGCAATCGCGTCGAATTTGTCTTCACCTACACGCACCCGAATGACTTGACAACCGTCCGCAACAAGATCCTCGATCACTTCTTCCACGGCGAGCCCAGGGCCAAGTTCGAGCCGAACGATTTCTTCCTTTACCATGGCCTGGAGGCAATTACGCACCTGTTTACCGTGGCTTCAGCGCTCGACTCAGTGATGGTTGGTGAGGCGCAGATTTTGGGACAAGTAAAGAACGCGTTGACCTTTGCACAGGAAAACAACCTGGTGGACGCCCATCTTGAGAGGGTCTTTCAGGCCGCTTTCCGGGTTGCCAAGAAAGTCCGTTCCGAAACCGAACTTGGTAAAGGCAACGTTTCCATCGTCGGGCTGGCCGGCTCGCTGATACGCGACTTTATCAAGACCGAGGGTCTCGTGCCGGTGGCGCTTTTCGGAGTAGGCGAAATGACCCGCAAAGTGGCGATGTACCTGAAAGATCAGGGAATCACCGAAATCTACTTTGTTAATCGCACCGAGACTAAGACCGAGTCGTTGGTTCAGCAGTTTGGTGGCAAGGGTGTATCGCTCGAAGATTTCCTGAATGATCCCATTCCCGTGCGTATCATCTGCACGGCGACCTCCTCTCCGGCGCCGATACTGACCGGCCGTGAGTTGACAAAGTTGCTGAAAAAAGTTGACTATCAGAAAATACTGGCGATTGATCTGGCTATCCCACGTGACATCGAGCTGTCGGATGAGTTGGCTTCTCGCAACCACATCCAACTCTTCAATATGTCCGACATCAAGCAGCTTTCCGACAGCAATCGCCGGCAACGTTTCCGTGATGTTGATACGGCTCGCGAAATTATCGCCGCCGAGATTGACCGTTTCCAGCAGGAAGAAGTTGAAAATTCCCTGAAATCACTCTTTGCCGAGTCACATCGTGAAGCTGTCGATCTGGCGCAGAAGTGTCTCGATGATCTCTTCAGCAAGCATCTTCCCAACCTGGAAGATCAAGAACGCAAGAAGATTGAGTACATGCTGAACAAGGTCGTCAACTTCACGGCTTATCGGCCGGTACAGATGATGGCGAAAAAAATCGCCGCCCAGAAGACTCCCGCTTCCACTCCTCCTCCCGAGACTCTTGCGCACCGTCTGATATCACCGCAAAGCAAGTAATGGAAAAGCTCGTCATCGGTTCGCGCGGCTCCGAGCTGGCGCTCTGGCAGGCGAACTTTATCAAAGACAACCTGGCCAATCACACCGACGTTCCGGTCGAAATCAAGATCATCAAGACACAGGGTGACAAGATCGACCACCTCTCTTTCTCCGAGATGGAAGGCAAGGGCTTTTTTACCAAGGAACTGGAAGATGCACTCCTCGGTGGTACGATCGATCTGGCCGTTCACTCCTTGAAAGACCTACAGACCACGATGCCTGACGGCCTCGCGCTCGGCGCCGTCTGTTTCCGCGAAGATCCGCGGGAGTTGGCGTTGATCCGTCCTGAAGCCTACGACTCTGAGGCTCCGCTTGGTATCAAAGAAGGCGTTACTATCGGTACCAGTTCCGTGCGACGTCAATGCCAGATAGCACATCTGGCGCCAACTCTGAAAATCAGAGACTTGCGCGGCAATGTTCCAACCCGTGTCCGAAAACTGCGCAAAGGACAATACGACGCTATCATTTTGGCTAACGCCGGCGTCAAACGGCTCGACCTCGATGTATCCGATCTAAAATCATTCCTCCTGGGTACATCCTATTTTCTGCCGGCGCCGGCACAGGGTATATTGGGGATACAAGTTCGCCGTGACGATCGACAAGTAGCTTCGATAGTGGGTGCGTTGGATAATGTAAATCTTCGCAAGCAAGTGGCACTTGAGCGGGGACTGCTTGCGAAATTCGACGGTGGTTGTCAATTACCGTTGGCTGTTACCTCTGAGATTATCTACAATGGTTACTTGCTGCGAGCCGCGCTCGGAGTTCGTCAGGAAACCGGTTGGGGGATGTTGCGTCGGGTGGACTTGACCGGGGCCGATATTGAAACCTTGATTGACAGGGCGTACCAATGTCTTACTACACCGGCCGATCCAACGACGGAACCACACGACCGACAGTGACGATTCTAATTTCTCGTTCCGCATCCCAACTAACCGACTTCCTGCGTGTTGCCGACGACCGCAATGTCAAAGTCATTCCTTTCCCTTTGCACACAATTGAACCGACGATTGATCGTCTCGACCCACAAACAGTCGCTCAAGATCTGAAGGACTGCTCCTGGCTCTTATTTACCAGCGCCAACTCGGTAAGCATCTATTTCGATTTTCTCCGCAGGAATGGAATCACAGTTCCGACCGGTGTTGCCATCGGTGTGATTGGTAAAAAGACTGCACAGGCGGTCGAGCGATACGGTTTGCGGGCGGCGATCTGTCCAACTGATGAGGTTGCGGAAGGGCTGCTGAATGAGATTCTGCGTTCGGAACCGGAGCGTGAAAACACGATTATCATCCCGGCCGCCGAGGAGATTCGACCGGTTCTGATCGAGGGGCTGGTCTCTGCGGGCTACCGTGCGCGCAAGCTCGACATCTATCGCAGCGTCGCTACGCCGCGCAAATTGCTTCCTGCCATTGCGGATGAACGCATAGATTATTCTTGCTTCTTGAGCAGTTCCGCCGTACAACGTTATCATGAGTTATTCGGCAGTCCTTCCGGGACGGCGGTGTCGATCGGCAGGATCACCACCGCGACCATGCGTCAACTCGGATGGGAAAATGTAATTGAATTGCCCGATCCGGACTTGAACCGGCTCTGGGAGGTTATCGATGTTTAGTATCTTCTATCGGCCGCGTCGCCTGCGCGTCAATCAACTCGTCCGCGATATGGCGGCGGAGACGCAACTCAAACTGAGCGGCATGATCCAACCTTACTTCGTCTGCGAAGGCAAGGATGTCAAGTTCGAAATACCAAGCATGCCGGGCATCTTCCGCGAATCACCCGACTCGCTCGCCAAATCCATGGCCGCCGATTTCAAACTCGGTATCAAACGCGTGATGTTGTTCGGAGTACCCGACACGAAGGATGTTGCTGCATCGTCGGCGCTGGGCGAAAACGCCGTTGTCAATCGCGCGACAAGAATGCTAAAAGACAAATTCGGCGAGGAGCTCTTTGTCTCCGCCGATGTTTGCCTCTGCGCCTACACCGATTCCGGTCACTGCGGCGTCTTGGAGGGCAACGTGATCGACAACGACAAAACTCTGCCACTACTTGCGCAGATGGCTGTCGATCTGGCGCGTGCCGGCTGCGACTGCGTGGCGCCTTCCGATATGATGGATGGCCGAGTTGGCGCTATCCGCGATGGTCTCGAAGACGAAGGCTTTGCCAATACTCTGATTCTCGCCTACAGTGCCAAATATGCCTCCGCCTATTATGGCCCCTTCCGTGAAGCCGCCGAGTCGGCGCCGCAGAAAGGTGACCGTCAGTCATATCAGATGGATGTTCGTAATCGGCTTGAAGCGGTCAAAGAAGTCGCCCTCGATATTGAAGAAGGTGCCGATATGGTCATGGTCAAACCGGCGTTGGCCTATCTCGATATCATCTCGGATGTCCGCGCTGCCACCGAGTTGCCGGTCGCCGCTTACAATGTGTCGGGCGAGTACAGCATGGTCAAGCTGATGGTGCAAGCAGGTTACGCCGAAGAAAAGCGGCTGGTATTGGAAAACCTGACCGCTATTACCCGCGCCGGCGCTGACATCATCCTGACCTATCATCTGCGCGATATTCTCAAACACGGATGGCTCAATGGCTGATCCGATCAAATCCCGGCAGACCTACACGCGGGCGACACAAGTTATTCCCGGTGGCGTCAGTTCGCCGGTGCGCGCATTTCGCGCCGTTGGTGGCGATCCGATCTTTGTGGATCGCGGTGAGGGAGCGTTTATGTTCGATCTGGACGGAAATCGCTACCTCGATTTCTGCGGTTCCTGGGGACCGCTGATCCTTGGACATGCACACCCCGAGGTTGTCGAAGCCGTACAGCGCGCAGTCGCCAAAGGCATGACCTTCGGAACTGCCACTGAGATCGAAGTCGAGCTTGCTGAGAAGATCATCTCCAAAGTCAAACCGCTCGAGATGGTGCGCTTTGTATCATCCGGTACTGAAGCAGTCATGTCGGCCGTGCGTTTGGCCCGTGGCTTCACCAACCGTGACAAAATTATCAAATTCAATGGCTGTTATCACGGTCACTCTGATTATCTGCTCGTCAAAGCCGGCTCCGGCTTGGTCACGTTCGGCACACCGTCATCCGCAGGAGTCCCTGAAGATTTCGTCAAACACACTCTGATCGCCGAGTTGGATGACGAAAAGCAGGTCACATCTTTGTTTGAGCAATACGGCAAAGACATCGCCGCTGTCATCATCGAGCCGATGCCTGCCAATAACGGCCTGCTGTTGCAACGCCCCGAGTTTTTGCGCTTTCTTCGCGACCTCACTGCCAAGCATGGCGTGCTGTTGATCTTCGATGAAGTGATCTCCGGTTTCCGCGTGGGCTGGGGCGGCGCTGCCGAGCATTACGGCATCACACCGGACCTGATGACTTTTGGTAAGGTTATCGGTGGTGGCATGCCGGTCGGTGCTTTCGGAGGACGTCGCGACATCATGGAACAACTCGCTCCGCTAGGCGCAGTGTATCAAGCCGGTACGCTATCCGGTAATCCGGTCGCCATGGCCGCAGGCATTGCCACGCTCAAGATTCTCGAACGTGACGACGTCTTTGACAAACTTGAGACTCTCGGCTTATCATTCGAGCGCGCGCTCAGGAATGCTCTTGGCAGGGCACCCGTCTCAATCGTTCGCGTCGGTTCGATTGTCTGGATGGCGTTGCAGGAACCGGCACCGCGCCGAGCTGTCGACATCGACGAACGCGGCATCGGCATCTACAATGCCATGCACCGCGATCTGCTAAACGCCGGTGTCTATCTACCGCCGTCCGGCTATGAAGTGATGTTTATCAGTACCGCGCACACTCGAAGCGATCTGGCCGGTGCCGCCGATCTAATCGCGAGCAATATCTTATCGCGGCTGAAACTCTGACAGGCAATAAGGGAGCGATGAACAGAATAGCCGCAAGACTGAGAGCGCCGAAAGGGCTCGCGCTGGCGTTGTTCGTAGCCATCGTTGTCGTTGCCGTCGCGCAGATTAGCTGGTGGATTCTGTTTCAGATCACCATCTCCCGTGAGCAGGAACAGCTCTACACAAAGGTCGCACAAAATTCCGCCACTCTCGCTGCCACAATGCTTAACCATTCTTATGATCGCCTCATTTCAGATGCATCTGCGTCAGCAGACGGTAATGATCTCCAACAGGTCAATAAATCGTTCGACCATCTGCTCGCCGATCCGGCCATGCGTGGCTACTTGCTGTCTGACTCTGCAGGCAAAACTGTTCAGGGTGGCACAATCGATTCCACGTTTTACTATCCGATCAAGGCACGTAGCGTGGCCGTCTTATTCCTCAACAGAGAATACCCGCCGCAACTTATCGCGCAATTGAATCCCGATCTCGCCTATCATGGCAATGACAAACAGGGAGCCTATGTTTCACCCTGGTTTACTGCAAGCATGTTCACGCTCAAGCCCGAAGTACTCGCGCGGGTCAGAGACAAAGCATTTCATCGGGTCGTGATGTTTGTGGCCGAAGGTTCGTTTTTCGTGCTGTTGACTTTGTTCGGCGCCTTTATGATTTACCGGACATTGCATCAGTCGGAAGAGCTCAAGCTGCAACAGGAGAACTTCATTCACGCCGTTACGCACGAGTTCAAGATACCGGTAGCGTCGATCAAGCTCTATCTCGAAACCATGGCCTCGCAGAAGATCGACAAGGACAAATGCTTGTCGTTGGTGCCGCGAATGCTCGATGACTGCCGGCGTCTGGAGCGGCTGGTCGATAACGTCCTTGAAGCCGGTCGCTTAACGCGCCAAAGCCATCATCTCAAACTCTCCCCCGCGAATCTTTCGGCTGACCTTGCGGAATATCTCGAAGAATTGCACCCGCTCATCGAACGCAGTCACTTAAGACTGACTACCAATCTCGAGCCTGACCTTTGCGTTCGCTCCGATTATCAGGCCATGCGCCGCGTGATCTCAGCGCTTGTCGACAACGCGATCAAGTACTCCCCTGAAGCGAGACGTGAGTTGACGATTACCGCCAAGCGCACAAGCAATCGGTGCGTGCTTGCTTTCGCCGACCGGGGCGTCGGCATCGAGCCGCACGAGCGCGTCAGAATTTTCGATCGCTTCTATCGCACCGGCATGGAAAGTACCCGCTCCGTTAAGGGCACCGGACTGGGGCTGTTTCTCGTTAGAGAGATTGTGGCGGAACATGGCGGGAGCGTGGAAGTTCACTCTGATGGTCCCGATAAGGGCAGCACCTTCGTTATCACTTTGCCGCTGGAGAAGCAGGCATGAGCAAACGGATACTGGTCGTGGAGGATGAAGAACATATCGCCGATGGACTGGCGATGAATCTCGAAGCCGATGGCTACGAGGTCGCCATCGCCGGCGACGGCATCTCGGCGCTCGACCATTATCACAACGGTTTCTTCGACTTGATAATACTCGACATCATGATCCCCGGCAAAGATGGCCTCACTGTCTGTCGGGCGATTCGCCAGAGCGGCGGTCGCGTACCTGTTCTCTTTCTCACCGCGCGTGATCGCCAATCCGATCGCATCGAGGGCTTCCTCACCGGTGGGGATGACTACATGACCAAACCGTTTGATCTGCAGGAGCTGCTGCTGCGCGTCGCCGCGATCTTCCGCCGTCAGGTCTGGTATGGAACGATCGAGCGCGAGCAATCGCGCTACCAATGGGGCGACAACTGGATCGATTTCAAAACCTATCTCGCTCACGGTCACGACGGTGACGTCGAGTTGTCTCAGAAGGAATGCATGACCATGAAATTCCTGGTTGAACATGCCAACGAAGTTGTTTCGCGAGACATGATTCTGGACGCTGTCTGGGGCTATCACGTCTTCCCGTCAAGTCGCACGATCGACAATTTTATCCTGCGGTTGCGCAAAATCTTCGAACCCGATCAAGCGAATCCGCGTTTTATCCACACGTTGCGAGGCGCCGGATACAAATTCACTCCCGGCGGTGAGATCAATGCCTGAGCACAACTTTATCGCCGCCGCCTTCGGTCGACCGCACGATACTGTGCCGATCTGGATTATGCGTCAGGCCGGACGGTACTTGCCTCAATACCGCGAGGTCCGCAGCCGCGTATCATTCCTCGATCTCTGCCACAAACCGGAACTGATGACTGAAGTCACTCTCCAACCGATCGACATCTTTGGGTTTGACGCGGCGATTCTCTTTTCCGACATCTTGATTCCGCTCGCGCCTCTGGGTATATCGGTCACCTTCCCGAACGGTCCACCGAAACTCGAACCACCTTTGCGTGAACCGGCTGACGTTGACCGATTGAGTTCCTACGACATCGCTGACAAGCTATCGTTCGTGTTAGAAGGCATTCATCGTATTCGCGAGAAGCTCAATGACCGTGTCCCCTTGATCGGCTTCTGCGGCTCGCCGTTTACCTTGATGTGTTATCTCGTCGAAGGTGGTGGCTCAAAGAATTTCACTGAGACCAAGAAGTTCATCTATACCTATCCGGACGCCGCAGCGCGCCTGCTTTCTTTGCTGGCAGATCTGGTTGGCAACTATCTAAAGCTTCAGATCAATTCCGGTGTTCAGGCACTGCAGCTTTTCGATACTTGGGGGGGCATTCTCTCGCCCGACGATTACAGCCGTTTCAGCCGGCCCTATGTGCGACGCGTATTCGAACTGTGTCAAACCACTGGTATCCCACGAACGCTGTATCTTGGCAATACCGCTTGCTTCCTGCACCTGCTTGCCGATCTCAACTGCGAAGTTATCAGTGTCGATTGGCGCACAGAGTTGACACTGGCTGGCAGACTGCTTCCGACCAAGGCGATTCAAGGCAACCTCGATCCCAACATCCTCTTCGCACCGACCGCAACCGTGATCGCCGCCGCGCGTACAATCATCGAGACTATGCGCGACCGCGACGGGTTTATCTTCAACCTCGGTCATGGCATCCTGCCGCAGACACCGGTCGACAATGTCCGTGCGTTGGTTGACACGGTTCACTTTTTCCGGAGATAGAAATGAAAGAGACTACATCGACATACGAGTTGCTGAAGAAATACGACCGACCGGGACCAAGATACACTTCCTATCCGACGGCCCCCGAGTTTCGGCATGATTTCACAAAGGCCGATTACATTGCTGCGCTCGCGCGCGCCGGACAGGATGTTTTTTCGCCGCTGTCACTTTATGTCCATATCCCCTTCTGTGAGCGTCGTTGCCACTTTTGCGGCTGCACAACGATCATTACTAACAGCAGGGAGTCGGTCAGCAAATATCTCGCGGCGCTGGACACCGAGCTTGCCAGCATCTCCAAGCACCTCGGTTCACGTCGCAGCCTAATGCAATTGCATTGGGGGGGTGGCACGCCGACACATTTGACCATCGAGGAAATCGAGCAACTTTTCCATCAGATCACCGACAGTTTCACGATTCTGCCCGATGCTGAAGTTGCTATCGAGGTTGATCCGCGCGTTACGACTGCGGAGCATATCGAGAAACTGCGTGACCTCGGCTTCAACCGTCTCAGCATGGGCATACAGGATTTTACTCCGGTTGTACAAGCCGCTATCGGCAGATGGCAGACGCTGCAACAGAGCGAAGCGCTGTATCGCACGAGCCGCGCCTACGGTTTCCGGGGCATCAATATGGACCTCATCTACGGACTGCCAAAACAGACCGTGGCCGACTTTGCTCATACGCTTGATGAAGTTATTCGTATGCGTCCCGATCGCGTTGCCCTATACAGCTATGCTTATCTCCCTGCCCAACGCTCCAATCAGAAACTGATCAATGCCACCTGGCTGCCGTCACTTGAGGACAAGTTCCGCCTGTTCGCTACCGCTGTCGACAAGTTTGTCGCTGCCGGCTATGTTCAAATCGGCATGGATCATTTTGCGCTCCCCGATGACGAGTTGGCCATCTCGCTTTCACAGCAGCGATTGCATCGCAATTTTATGGGTTACACGACAAAACCGGCTGCCGACATGATCGGCATCGGCATGTCGGCTATCGGTGATCTTGCCGCCTGCTATGCTCAGAACATTTCCAAGATCGGTTCTTATCACACTGCCATCGCAACTGAAGGTCTGGCCACTTACCGGGGTTATCATCTTTCGCAAGACGATCTGATTCGTCGTCGCTTGATTACTTTCCTAATGTGCAATTTCGTACTGCCGTTTGATCTGCTCAAACGCGAGTTCGCAATAGACTATCACCAGTACTTCGCTCGCGAGGACGCTCAGCTCGATCAGTTTGTGGCAGATGGATTACTCGAACGACGCCCCGACGCTCTGGCTATCACGCCGGTGGGGCGTATCTTCATTCGCAACGTAGCTATGGTGTTTGATGCCTATCTCAATCGCGCCGACCGTCCTCAGCAACAGACCTTTTCGCGAACGATCTGATACCTACCGAATGATTAATGCCATCGAGAGAATAGAATCGGCCACCGGCTCCAAATCCGGGTTTGATCCCGCCCGTGACACTTGGGGTATTCTCTTCGTCAATATGGGTGGCCCGGAGACAACGGACCAGATCAAGCCATACTTGCGCAGCATTTTCTCTGACCGCGCCATAATCAAGCTGCCTTTATCGTTCCTCCTACAGAAGCCTTTCGCCCGCTTAATGGCAACCTTGCGTACTTCAAGAGTTGCCGCGCGTTACGAACTTATCGGCGGCGGCTCACCGCTATTGCGCTATGACCGCAAGCTTGCCGAAGGCGTCCGCGAAATGCTGACAGCCGAGTTTCCCAATCTGCGTACCTATGTCGGTATGCGCTACATCGAACCATTTGTTGACGCACAGTTGCAGCAGGCCATCATCGACGGCTGCAAGCATCTGGTCGTAGTTCCGATGTATCCGCATTACTGTCTGGCAACCACCGGCACCGCTTTGAATGTTATCGCCGATTTTCTGAGTGTACATCGTGGCGCGATTTCTGTTGACGTAGTGAAGCATTGGTATGACTGCGGTGGGTACATTGCCCTGTTGCGAACGCGCATTGCTAAGGCGCTGGCACAGACAGATCCTTCCGTCAAGACGCGACTTCTGTTTTCAGCGCATTCAATTCCCGAAAGCATCCGTCGCACCGGTGATCCTTACGTCGATCAGATTGCGCATACCTGCCAACTCGCTGGCCACGATCATGACTACCTGCTTTCATTTCAGTCTGCCACCGGTCCCGTCAAATGGGTTAGTCCCGACACATTGGCGACCATCGACAAACTGGCAAGCGAGGGGGTGAAGCAACTTGTCATCGTGCCTATCAGCTTCGTCTCCGACAACATCGAGACCCTCTATGACATCGACATCGTTATGCAAGAACACTGTCGCCGGCTCGGCATGCAACCACTGATCCGCACCGCCATGTTTAACGGTGAACCCGATTTTGTCGAGTTTATGGCCGGCTTGGTGCGTGACAAGGCCAAGTCATGACGGCACCCACTGAAAAGCCGCGTGTTGCGATCATCGGTGGTGGAATCTCCGGTCTCTCTACCTTGCACTTCCTGAAGCGCAAGCTTGCAGACAATGCCAGTATTCAGCTTTATGAAGCCGACTCCCGCCTCGGTGGCACCATCGGTTCCGATCGCGTCGATGGCTATGTCTGTGACTGGGGACCAAACGGCTTCCTCGATCGCGTGCCGATGACATTGCAGTTGGTCGAAGAACTCGGTCTCCAAGACAAACTTCGACCCGCCAATCCGCAGGCCGACAATAGATTCATCTACCGCCACAAACGGTTACATGCTATCAGCGCTTCACCGATCAAGTTTATGACCTCTTCGTTATTGTCATTGCGTGGACGACTGCGAGTAACCATGGAACCGCTCATCAAACCGAAACGTGATGGTGCCGACGAATCAGTTTTCGATTTCGCCGCACGCCGTATCGGTCGCGAAGCTGCTGAAGCCATGATCGACCCGATGGTATCGGGCATTTTCGGCGGCGATGCCAAAGCCGTCTCGCTGCGATCATGCTTCCCGGTCATGGAAGAGATGGAGCGCAACTACGGTTCGCTCTTTAAGGCGATGCTGGCTAAGAACAAATCAGGCAAGAACGCCGGTCCCGCAGGACCTTCCGGACGCCTGACCTCATTTGACAACGGACTCTACACGATCATCGAACGTTTCCACAAGCTCTATGGTGATCAGATTCAGAAAGACTCACCGGTAGAGCGGATCATCAAAACGCCGCAGGGCTATCAGGTCGAATTCTCCGGCAAACCGTCGGAAACCTTCTCTGCCGTTGTCTTGGCAACTCCCGCCTTCGCCGCCGCGCAGATTCTGCGCGATGCCGATCGGCAGCTTTCCGATCTTCTCAATCAGATTCCTTATGCCTCTCTTGCCGTTTGCTGTTTCGGCTACAGCGGCGACAAACGCGCCCGGGAACTTGACGGCTTTGGTTTTCTGGTTCCACGCAACGAAGGCAAACGTATTCTCGGCTCGATCTGGACCTCATCGATCTTTCAGGATCAAGCTCCCGCCGGACAGGTGCTGCTGCGCTCGATGATCGGCGGCTACACGGATCCCGCCGCCGTGCAACTCACCGATGACGAATTGGCTCCATTGGTACATGGCGAGCTTACGGCGATACTCGGTTTGCAGACCAGACCGGCCTTCGTGCGAATCTTTCGCTACGATAAGGGCATTCCGCAGTTCACTTTGGGACACTCTGACCGTTTGCAACAGATTGATCAGCGCCTTTCCACACTCCCCGGTATTTACTTGGCAAGCAACGCCTACTCCGGCATCGGCCTGAACGATTGCGTCACCAAAGCACTCGAAAGTGCCGAGAAACTGGTCACGCATCTGCAAGCATCTTTGACCTGCTCGTAAAGACGAAACCCTTCGTCGGAAACTCGGCATACTGCCGGCCAATTGCGCCGACTGACTACACTTAGCGTCGCAATGAGGGCTCTCTAAATTTCCGGTGCGCTCAAATATCATACACATCGCACGCTTATCACCGATTCCATCCCTGACGATATAGTCCAGTGTGCAGAACAAGGCTGTTCTTTATCTAACAGTTTTCATCATGTTGGCAGTGCTGCTGCTCCTTGGCGCCGGTCTGGGCAACAGCATCGCCATCAACAACCTGAACCATCCGCATTTGACGGTTGCGTGCCGCAACTGCCACGGTTTCAAGAGCACTGTCGCCAGTGACTCCACCAGTGCGGAACAGCCGCGCGCAACCGCGCAATGCCTGGAATGTCATTCCGCCTCGCTGCAAACCGACAGTGCTCTGTCACTGTTTCACGAACTTGGCGACGACTGCGCCGATTGTCACAGCTTTCATCAGCCGAGACGTCTGACCATCAATGGCGACACCACAACTATTGCCTTGGCCCGCGGCCAGTCTCAGCTTTGCGCCGACTGCCATAAATCGACTGACAAACCGGAAGTCAGCCCCGGGCACCGCGACGCGGCGCGGTTGCTTCACGGCGAACTCGCCGAAGCGTACTCAGAGAACCCCAGCGGCTTTTGTCTTGCCTGCCACGATGCGTCATCGGCAATGCCGGCGATATCATCAGGCTTTGCACCGCCGCGGCTTCACATGTCCGCCAGCCATCCGTACGATGTTAAGCTTACCCCGGGCTACCGGAACTCCAGCATTAAGCTGCAGGACGAAATCAATTCGTCAATTCGCAGCATTGATGGCAACATTACCTGCATAAGCTGCCACTCGCTGACTTCCGACAACCCACGCCTGCTGGTTACCTCGATTGAGGACGGTCTTTGCACCGCTTGCCACGACATGCAGCGTACTGCCGCCTCACCGGTGTTCTCCGCGCAGGAATAGCACATCTACACGACTCTTCTTTCAACTTCCGGCACGATCCGCATCCTTTACCTCTTCGCAGAGAATGACTTAGATAGGTTGCCCTGGCGCACTTGCGCTCAACCTATTGAGCGCCAATCCCTCTCCCTCTGAATCGCCGTTATTCTATCGGAAATCTGGTATTCATGAAATGGCCGCATTCGTTAATCGTGAAAAAAGATGCAATATGATTGCATTTTCTCTTGCCATTTCCCTATGTGAGATGTATATTGTCGCATGTTGAGAGGCCGAGTATTATCGAGGATATACTCGCAATGATGTGCAAATACTACTGATTACTCAATGTTAGTGAATGATAGCTAACGAGATGAAAATGTTATTCGACCATTCATTTGTGAAAATAATCACATGATAACAATAGCAAAGGCGTCTCGTATAGTTAGCTACTGCTCATTTTGTGACATTTTTTCGGTTTTTTTGGCAGTCCATGTGAAAAGGTTCACTAATTCGCCCTAATTCGGATTGTGAAGCGATGCTGCAAATCTTGGTAAGAAAATTGACCTCTTCTCCGGCACGAAACCGTGTACTAGTCGCTCTTTGCCTTGCCTGTTCTTTGTTGGCTCTCATGGTAAGTCTCTCGGCTTCGGCCATTGCTCAAGGCAATTCCCCGCTTGCGGTCCCAGCCAGCGTCGTGCAGGAACTTACCCCCCCGGAACCGCCAACGGATTCCTTCGGCCTGAGGGAGTCTTTGTGGACAATAAGTTTGATGAAGTCTACGTTTCTGACGTGGGGCACAACCGGATCGTCGCCTTCGATACCTCTGGTTTCTACAAATTCGAATTCTCCTGCAACGATATTTTCGGGACTCCCGGCGATGTGGTCGTCGATTCTCGTGGATTCATCTATGTAATCGGTTCGACCGCTTCCGGAAAGGGCATTTACCTGTTTGATTATGACGGCCTTTATCTCCGGGAACTCCAATTGTCAGGATTGCCGCAAGGACTGACCCCTAACATCAGCCACCTGACCATTGATGAATCTGACAATCTTTATGTCATCGATGGGACGAAGGCAATCGTCTTCGCCTTTGACACGAAAGGAACTCTTCGTCAGCAGTTCTCGGTTCTGACCGATATTCCTGAGAAGGAACGCCGGGAAGCAATGTTTGGCGCACCTCGCATCTTCGCCGGGTCAATCTACCTGCCGGTGTCGACTTTCGGAACTGTGTACGTCTACGATCTGAGCGGCAATTTCGTTCGCAACATCGGCGGCGAAGGCACCGACATCGGTACGCTGAACTTCCCGGTTGATGTTGCTGTGTCACCCGACTCTATCGTCATGGTTCTCGACAAACACCGTTACAACGTCGTTTGCTTCACCATCGATGGACAGTTTCTGGGGGAATTCGGCGGGATGGGTTTCCGACGGGGATGGTTCTACCACCCCAATTCTTTTGCCGTGGACAATTTGGGTCGTTGCTATATCAGTCAGATTTTTCTCAACCTCGTTCAGGTCTGCGATCTCCCGAGATTCATCGTCGAAAAAGCGAAAGCATTAACCATAAAACGTTCACAATTAGATTCGAATTCACTTAGGCCGGAATCGGCATGTGGAGAGGAGGTAACGAGACAGCTCACCACGGTTCTTCTTAGGAGTTTTTATTCAAGTACTTTTCAATTCATTTCTTGGAGGTTTTTCTATGCGTAAACTTCTTCTCATTACCATGTGCTTCGCCATAGCGCTTATGTTTAGCGGCGTCGCCTATGGTATGCATGACAAAGGTGTCGCGCGGTGCAGCGCCTGTCATACGATGCACAACAGCCAAAATGGTGTGCCGGTTGACGCAGCCGCAGGCGCTAATTCGAACCTGTTAATCAGGGCGACCGCCAGTGACGTCTGCTTGACATGCCACACCACTTCTCAGGGCGCAGTGTTCGGCTCGGACATGATGAATCCACCGCCAGAACGGGGAGCCGGCAACTTCGTATTCCTTCTGGAAGATAAGTTGAACGAACGCGGCGATCTAGTTCTTGGCGAGGGCGCCGGCCATAACATTATCGCCCCTTCCAGAGGCCTGAACCTTCCCGGTGATCTTAAGTTACCGACGGCTCCGGGCGGAACCTATCGGTCCGAAGATATGGGCTGCTCAAGTTGCCATGATCCCCATGGCAATACTTCGTTCAGGTTGCTCTATGGAGCGGGACATGTTCATGCCGGTAATGCCAATTTCACAGCTCCCGCTCCGACAGCAGTCGGTATTTATCTTGGTGGCCTCACTGGCGAATCGAATTTGAACCACACCGCTTACCAGGGCGGCATGAGCGCCTGGTGCGGCAACTGCCACGGCAATTACCATTTGGAATCGGGCACAGTAAATGTGCATCCGTCCGGCAGTACCCTTACCGACGAAGTTATTGGTAACTATGGTCGTTACAGCGGTACAGCTAAGTGGTACACGGGCAGTTCAGCGTCATCGTACCTTGCGGCGGTACCGTTTGAAGATCCTGGCATGACGACGGCCTCGACTGCCGGTCCGACTGCCAGCAGTCGGGTTTCTTGCATCTCCTGTCATAGAGCCCATGCTACCTCAGCTCCGGACGCCGGTCGCTGGGACTTCGGCCTAACTTATCTCGCTAAAGATGGTGTGCTCGGGGTCTCGGGCGGGGGCTCGCCCACGGGCTCTGGCGCGTATGCGATTCCGAATCCTTATCCCGATGCGAGTCCTACGGTTCCGGTTCAGCGTTCGCTCTGCAACAAGTGCCATGCGAAAGACGCCTACGACGAGGGAGCCATCCCATAGGCAGCTTTTGGATCCCTGATCTGTTGCAGGAAACCTTGTTTCTGTGACAACAAATAAGACAAAACGCCCGACTGAAAAGGTCGGGCGTTTTGATTAAGTTACGTAAGAGGTGAGGAAACAACCTTTGGCGGCATACATTCGACCAGACAAAATGGTGACACAGCTACTGTGCCTGTGCTTCGTCCTGCTGACCAGCATAACTTATGCCGGTCTCTCCAAAAACCTCACGGGCACAATCGAACTATCCAGTGTCAACTCCCAGTCCGATACTCTTCACGAACAGAGCCTCAATCAGCGATACTCATTGTACTGGCAGAAGAGTCTAACACCGTTCGTGATAGCGAGGAGTTCATTGACCTACTACAATTTTGGTATTAAGCAGAACCTCGGCACAAACGGTTGGCGCAAAGAGTTCTCGCCCGCCGCGGAACTGCTCTGGAAGCATCCTGATTTCAATCTTGGCGGAATCGCCCGACGCAGTAAGTCAAGCAGCAATGATCTGCTTACCAATCTGACCACCGACTATTTGACAGCCAACCTCAAAACCAGATTGCCGAAATATCCCTATCTGGATGCGCAATTTCAACAGACTGAAGTCTACAACTCCGCCGGTCGCAATGACCGCGATACTCGCGATCGCGCCTGGCGGGCAACGACCGGTTATTCCCTAAGAAACTCCAGTGTCACCTACGGATTCGTCCACCGCAATGCCGAGAATCGGATTGACCGACGCAGGCAACTAAGCTATCAACACAGTTTGCGTCTGAACCAATCGCTGGGGGGAGGAAAAGACATCTACACCGTCAGCGCAGCTTATCGGCTTGACTATCGCACGCAGTCCGACATTTCTCCCGCAACGGAAAATCTTCCGCGCGAAATCCCGGAGTTGCTTGGTCTGTACACAAACGATGCGACTCCCGACCTTAGTTCTTTGGACACGATTCCGTCTCTTGTCGATGGAATTCTGACGCTGCCTACATCTCCGCAAATCGACATTGGCAACGGTAACATCAATTGGAATATCGGTGCCGATCTCGGTTTTACTCGCTCCGTCAGCAGGGTCTATATCTACACCGACAGACCTTCCGGCAACGGCGTACGCTGGCAGGTGTACAAATCACCGGACAATGTCGTGTGGAGTCAAGTGGTTTCGGCAACTTCGCTCTACAGCGTTGGCTTCAGTCGCTACGAGATAAGCTTCCATGCGGATACGACAAGATATATCAAAGTCGTCAATTCCGGCCTGAACGAAGTAGCCAGCGTCTTTGTGACGGAAATAGAGGCGCTTATTGACATCGGTAATCAAAGT
>Ga0315273_10001890_pt1 | contig 24276 bp, 18 predicted proteins | sample YL17G02_0_MG_FD_205753 | JGI IMG/M metagenome (GOLD analysis project Ga0315273, IMG submission 205753) | Sediment microbial communities from Yellowstone Lake, YNP, Wyoming, USA - YL17G02_0 | ecosystem: Environmental > Aquatic > Freshwater > Lake > Sediment | place: USA: Wyoming | collected...
TCGGCTTCGACAAAGCCTTCTGGGTGCGCACGCTCAATCCCACCAACACGTTCACATTCTCCACGCAGGTCTTCCACACCCACATCTTCGACTACGACAGCTCGATCGTTACCGGCATCATCAACCCTGACACCAATGACTTCGTGCCCCGAAAGGAGGACGAGTTCGTCACCACCTTCTTGCTGAACACGCTGCTCTGGCGAGGCCGCCTGCAGCCGTCGGTATTCGGCTCCTACGACCCGCGCGGCGTCATCTCGGCCGTGCCCGGCATTACCTGGTTGGTCGGCACGCACCTGCGCCTCACCGCCAAGTACGCGATCACGCGCGGCAACTTCGTGAACCTCGGGTTTTTCCGCGATCGCGACGAAGTCTTGCTGCGCGCCGAGGTGAGCCTGTGAGGGGAATGGTACGGGTCATCGTCGCCATCTCGCTCTGCGTCGCGGTTTGTGACACCCGAGCCGAACCACCGCCCCCTCCACCGGTCCGTGAGATACGCGCCGCCGACCTCGCCGACGTCGGCGATCTGCTGCTTCCCTCCATCCGCCGCTGGGTGGAGCGCGGCGACTTGAGCCTGCGGCTCGGCGAGCTTCGCTACTCCCCCCGTTGGGACGACGATTTCATGGCGGCGTCCGCGGCCAACCAGGGGCGCTACACGGTCGACGACGAGTTGAACATCGTCGATGCCCGCTCGCGAGCCCGTCCCGACTTCGTCTTCGGGCTACCCTTTCCGGCGATCGACCCGGGCGATCCCGATGCCGGCGTGAAGGTCATGTGGAACCGGTGGTACACGGTCTACAAGCGCACGCAGGTGCGCGTGCCATCGCACATCCACATCCTCGGACGCAGCGGGCTAGTGCGCAACGTCGAGGCGGTGACGACCACCGTCGCGTACGCGGGCCGCGAGGGAAAGCCGCTTCGCAACCCCGAGCAGACCGAGTACCGCGAGATCGTGCTGCAGACGGCGCCGAGCTACGTCGAGGGGATCGCCACGCTCACCTGGCGCTACGGCGACGCGCGTTGGGACTCGCTCTGGGTCTACGTCCCGCTCGCCCGGCGCGTGCGCCAGGCGACCTCCGCCAACCGATCCGACGCTCTCGCAGGCTCCGACGTGACTCTCGACGACGGGCTCGTGTGGTCGGGAAAGAACCAATCCTTCACCTGGAAGCTCGTCGGCTCGAAGGAGATTCTGGTTCCCGCGATGTCGCTCGACCCCCAGCCGTTGCACGCCGGGCGAAGCTGGGAGAACGGCACCGAGTGGGTCACCGGCGACGACTATCAGGGCATTCGCTGGGGATACGAAGTGGCAGGGTGGAACGGCGCGCCCTGGGCGCCGACCAACGTGTACTGGGTGAAACGCCCAGTGTGGATCGTCGAGGGGCATCCGCGAGACCGCTACTATAGCTACGGGCGTCAGCTCTTCTACGTCGACCGCGACACGTTCCAGGCCTATGTCAAGGTCATCGACACGCCCGCGGGCGAGTATTGGAAGACCGTGCTCGTCGATCTGGGCATGTCGTGCGCCGCGAAGAGCGAACGCTGCTATCCCGTGGTCGCGATGAGCCTGTTCGTCGACGACAAGAACGATCGGGCCACCGCGACGACGGTCGCCGGACCAGGCAGCGTCGCCTACGTCAACAGCCCGCAGATCCGGCCGGCACAGTTCACCCTGCAGGGGCTCTTGAAGCAAGGCAAGTAGGAGTATCGGGCTTGCCGATGCGGCTCGTCGCTCCCGCCGTCTACGAAGAGAGCTTCCTCGATGCCAGGCCGACGTGCCGATCGCGCACGACTACGGCGCCACCGCCGCCGACTCGGGCCTGCGCGCCAACAGTGATCTGCCACGGATCCGCGACGACGCCCTCGCCGACTATGTCGCCCGCGCGAAGCGGCAGGGTCAGGCCCGAGTGCAACGACCGGCGCGGCGCTCAGTGGGTATCAGCCCCCGACCCCACGGCGTCGATCGCCTCGCCGGCCGCGGATTTGGCCTTTTCCTTGGCGCCTTCCACCTCCTGATTCGCCGCGTCTTTGACGATCTTCTTCGCGCTCTGCTTCGAGGCCGCATTGGCGGCATCGGCTGCGCTATCGACCGCGCCACCGACCTGTGCGCCCATCCCTGTCGGGACGCCGGCGCCCAAGTCCGCGGCTCGTAGCGGAGGTGATACGAGAAAAAGGCCGAGCGCCAATCCACTTCCGATCGAAACCAGCTTGCCCTGCTTCATAACCCTAAGCCTCCCTGGGGGCCTTGATAACCCGAGGGCGGCGCGCTTCTCAAGAGCGGGCCGTCCGCTGAAGATGGCCTCGGCGCGAGGGACCTTCTCCGCGGGGACGCTCCTGCCTTGCAGGAACCCCGGCACCGCGCCGAGCTGCGGGCGGCGCGGCGGATCCTCAGAACCAGCCGAGGCGCTTGAAGTTCCAATAGAGGACGCCGCAGGTGGTGAACATTCCGGCGAGCGTCGCCGGGTAGCCCCAGTGCGAGTGCAGCTCCGGCATGAACTCGAAGTTCATGCCGTAGATGCCCGCGACCATGGTCGGCACGGCGAGGATCGCCGCCCAGCCGGCGAGCTTCTTCATGACTTCGTTCTGGCGCACCGAGGCGAGCGCGAGGTTGGTCTCGAGAGCGCCGATCAGGAGCTCGCGCGCGGTATCGACGGTCTCGTTGATGCGGATCACGTGGTCGTAGACGTCCCGGAAATAGAGGCGCGCCTCGGGCTGGATCAGCGTGAGATCGAAGCGCACCAGCCGGTTGCAGACGTCCGTCAGCGGCGAGATCGCACGCTTGAGCTGGAGGAGCTGCGACTTGAGCTCGTAGATGCGGCGCGTGACATCCTTCCGCGAGTCGGCCGCGAAGAGCGCCTCCTCAAGCGTCTCCATCTCCTCCTCGAGGTCCTTGACCAGCGGAAAGTAGTTGTCGACGACGAAATCCATGATCGCATAGAGGACGAAGCCCGGCCCGTGCTTCAGCATGTGCGGCGACGACTCGCAGCGCCTGCGGACGTCCTTGTAGGTGAGCGAGGCGCCGTGCCGGACCGAGACGATGTAGCGGGGACCGACGAAGATGTGGGTCTCACCGAAGCGGATCTCGCTCTCTACACGCTGGGCGGTGCGCAGCACCACGAAGAGCGAGTCGCCGTACTCCTCGAGCTTCGGTCGCTGGTGCGCGGCGTGCGCGTCCTCGATGGCCAGGTCGTGGAGGTTGAACTCCTGCTGCACCTCGTGCAGCAGCTCCTCGTCGGGCTCGTAGAGTCCGATCCAGATGAACTGACCCGGAAACTTGAGGATCTCGCTGATGTCATCGATGTCGATATCGCCGAGCCGCTGGCCGTCGCCGGCGTACGCGACGCAGTTGATGAGCCCTTCCATCGCGAGGTGCTCCATACCACGCCGGAGCGAGGATGGGGATGAGCGCCGGCATGAGTGAGGTCTCGATCCCGGTCCTTCCGCGCCCGCGCTCGGCGTCCTGACGGTCGAATCCACCGACCAGAGGTCAGGCGAGCCCGCGCGGAGCGGGCGCGATCGCCCGGGCCCTCGCTCAGCCCTCGGGGTTCTTCGGGAACTTGGTGACGTCTCCGCCGATCTCGACCCACGGCTGCGCCGTGTCGCACCAAAAGTGCGCGGTCGGCTTGAGCCACGATCGGTCGTGGAGCGTCCCGGCCTTGATGAAATGGACGTCCGGCATGATCTCGACCAGGGACACGATCGGCGATCCGCAGTTTCGGCAGAAGCGCCGATTCACGGCCTTGCCGCTGATGCCCCGATCCCGGTAGGTGCCGAGATTCTCCTCTCCCTCGAAGCGCAGGGAACCCGCGGGAACACCGACGATTATGGAAAAGGCGGTGCCGGTCTGTCGCTGGCAGTTGTCGCAATGGCACACCCCGGTCATGAGGGGTTCCGCCTCGCTTTGGTAGCGAACGCTACCGCAAAGGCATGATCCGGCAACCTTCGGCATGATGATCTCCCTTCTTACTTGTCTTACTTGTTTGCTCTGTGCGCTCGCTCGCGCAGAGGGCCTGTATGCCCCGGCGTTCTCGTATTATCAAAGGTCCTCTGCCCCGGGCCACCTGCCGAAGCGGTATTGTCGAAGGAGCCACTCTAGGCGGGCGGTGTTCCGCGGAAGATGCAACCGCCGAGACCGGCCACCTCGCCTGTACGCGCGCGCGATGGACAAGCGTTGTCGGCTGCCCCGGCCTATGATTCACGTGCCCGCGCAGGCGTGAGTCGAGGCTGGCATGTCGCTCTACGTTCATCGCAGCAACCGCATGGAGACGCTCGTCGATACGCTCGGCGGCGTGGTCTCGCGACGGCACGGAGGCCCGACCGACCCCGAATGCATCGTCGTTCAGGGGCGCGGCATGGAGCGCTGGCTGTCGATGCGCCTCGCAGAGCGGTTCGGCATCTGGGCGGTTCCCGACTTTCCGTTTCCGCGCCGGTTCGTCGCGCGAGTGACACGGGCGCTCCTCGGCGAGGACGATCCGCGAAGCGCCTCCTTCGAGCCCGAAGCGCTCCTCTGGTCGATCGCCGCCCTTCTGCCGGAATTTCGAGAGCGGCCCGAGTTCGCGCCGATCGCGAGGTACCTCCAGGAGGACGCGGGCGCAAAGCGCCGACTCCAGCTGGCGGTTCGCATCGCGGCGACGTTCGACCAGTATGTCGTCTTCCGTCCCGAGCTGGTCCTCGGGTGGGAGCGCGGACGGGGAAGCGATTGGCAAGCGCATCTGTGGCGGGCGCTGGTCGGGCGGCACGGCAGCACGCACATGGCGGCGCGGATCGACGTGCTGCTCCACGCTCTGGCGGAGCGAAGCGAGCCCCTCGCGAGCCTTCCCGTGCGCGTGAGCGTCTTCGGGGTCTCGACGCTGCCGCCGCTCTACCTGCAGGTGCTCGTCGCGCTCTCGCGCACGATCGAAGTCCATCTCTTTCTCCTCTCTCCGTCGCGAGAATATTGGGCGGACATCTGCTCGAAGCGAGAGATCATCCGCGAGCTCGCCAACCGCGACGATCCGGAAGGGGAGGGGGTGGAGGCGCTGCACCTTCGCGAGGGGAACCCCCTGCTCGCCTCGCTCGGCCGCCTGGGGCGCGAATTCCAGTGGCTCCTCGAAGAGGCGGCCGATTACATCGACGATGACGGAGGCTACGAAGATCCCGGGCGGGCGACGATGCTTCGCGCGCTGCAATCCGACATCCTGAATCTCCGCCGCCGCTCCGCGGGAGACGCGGAATCGCCGGCGATCGAGCTTGCCGATGCCGACGGATCGATTGCGGTCGCCGCCTGCCACGGGCCGACGCGCGAAGTCGAAGTCCTGCACGACCAGCTCTGCGACCTGTTCGAAAAGGATTCGACGCTCGAGCCTCGCGACGTCGTCGTGATGAGCCCGGCGATCGACGCCTACGCGCCCTACGTCGACGCCGTGTTCGGCCGCGTTCCGGGCGCGCAGCCGGGCCGACGAGTGATTCCGTATCACATCGCCGACCGGAGCCGCCGAACCATCGACGAGGTGATCGACGCCTTCTCTCGCCTGATCGAAGCCTTGCGAGGCCGAATGACGGCGACCGAGGTGCTCGACCTGCTGATGATCGACGCCGTGCGCCTGCGCTTCGGCATCGAGGCCGAGGATCTCGACGTGTTGCGCCAATGGGTCGGCGAAACGGGGATTCGCTGGGGAGCGGACGCGGAGCATCGGCGCGAAGCCGGGCACTTGGGGGCGGTCGCCAATACCTGGCGGTTCGGTCTCGATCGGCTGCTGCTCGGCCACGCGATCGAAGGGCAGGGGCGCACGTGCTGGAGCGGGGTTCTGCCGTTCGACGGTGTCGAAGGCGACGCTCCGGATCTGCTCGGCCGATTCCTCGACTTCTGTGATGAGCTCTTTCGCTTTCGGCGGGAGCTCCGTGCACCGCGGCCGCCGATCCGTTGGAGCGGCGATCTCACGCGTCTTCTCGAGCGCATGGTGGCGGAGACGAGGCTCAACCGCCGCCAGCATCAGATGATCCGCACCGCTCTGGCGGAGCTCGCCGAGCGCGCGACCCAAGGGGGGTTTGACGAGGCCCTGCCGCTCGACACCTTCGTCTCGGAGCTCGATCTCGGGTTTCGCGACAACGTCCACTCGAGCGGCTTCCTTTCGCAGGGCGTGACGTTTTGCGCGCTCGTGCCCATGCGCTCGATTCCGTTCCGGGTCGTCTGCCTTCTCGGCATGAACGACGGGTCCTTTCCGCGCATCCGCCGTGCGCCGGGATTCGATCGGATCGCGGCTCGGCCGCGGCGCGGGGATCGCTCGCAACGCGACGACGACCGCTACCTCTTCCTCGAGGCGCTGCTCTCGGCGCGCGAGCATTTCCTCGTCAGCTACGTCGGCCAAAGCATCCGCGACAACAGCGAGCTCCCGCCTTCGGTCGTGGTGAGCGATCTCCTCGACGCGCTCGACGAGTCGTTCCAGCTCGCGCCGGCAACGAACCGCAAGGGCGGAAGTGTGCGCGAGCGCATCGTCGTGCGGCATCCGCTCCAGCCCTTCAGCCCCCGTTACTTCGGCGCCGATCCGCATCCGGACGAGCGTCTGTTCAGCTACGCGACGATCTACGTTTCGAGCGCGGAGAAGCTCGTCGGGGAGCGCCGGGTGGGTCGTTTGTTCGTACGCGAGCCGCTGCCGCCCGACCCCGAGTCCTCCGCTCTCGTCACGATCGACGAGCTCGTCCGGTTCTTCGAGAATCCATCCCGCGGCTTTCTGCAGCGGCGGCTCGGCCTCACGATTCGCGATGAGGGCGTGGTCGACGCGCGTGATCCCCTCGAGCTCGATGAGCTCGCGGAATGGGCAATCGGTCAAGAGCTGCTTCGCCGCAGGATGGCGGGCGAGGATCTCGTGGCGGCCTTTGCTTCGGTGGCGGCCGGCGGCAAGCTGCCGCAGGGAACGCCGGGGCGGTGCCTCTACGAAGAGCTCTCACGCGCGGCGGAGATGGTGGCCGACGCGGCGAGACGCAGGGTCGACGGCGAGCGCCTGGAGGCGCTGTCGATCGACCAGACGTTCGGCGACGTGCGGCTCACGGGTGTGATCCGCGATCTCTGGCGGAGCGGTCAGGCGCGATGGCAATACTCGAAGCGGGCCGCGAAGCACGAGCTCGGGTCGTGGATCCGCCACCTCGCTCTGTGTCTCGAACCCCGCGCGGGCATTTCCCGGACGACCGTTCTCGTCGCCCGCTCGGCGAACGACGAGTCCGAGGTGATCCGCTTCGGCGCCGTCGGAACGGACGAGGCTCGCGCGCTGCTGGGGAGCCTACTCGACTTCCATCGGCTCGGCTCGACGCTGCCACTGCCGTTTTTTCCCGTGGCGTCGCTTCGCTTCGTGGAGGTGCTTCGCAAAGACGGAGACGAAGCCAAGGCGCTCTCCGATGCGCGGCAGAAGTTTCTCGGCAGCCGCAGCTCGCACCCCGAGCGAGACGATCCGTACGTGGCTCTCGCGTTCGGGGAACGGGATCCGCTGCGGCCGGACTTCCGCCTCTTCGACGGCGCCGCGCCTGAGCCTCCCTCGTTTCGCGATCTGGCACTCGCCATTTGCGGGCCGCTCGTCGACCGCCGCGCCGAGGAATCCGCGTGAACGTGTTGGATCCGGTCACCGTGCCGCTCGCCTCGACGACGCTCATCGAGGCGAGCGCGGGCACCGGCAAGACCCACACGATCACCACGCTCTATCTGCGGTGCCTTCTCGAGATCCCGCTCGACGTGCGCCAGATCCTGGTCGTCACCTACACCAACGCGGCGACCGCCGAGCTCCGCGACCGCATCCGCGAGCGCGTTCGCGAGGCGCTCGCCGCCTTCCGCCAGCAAGACGCCGGTCGCGATGCGATCCTCGCGGCGCTTCTCGAAGCGAGGAATGCCGCAGGCTCGCTTCGCCGCGACTGCGTGCGGCTCGTCCGCGCGCTTCAGGACTTCGACGAGGCGGCGATCTTCACGATCCATGGCTTCTGCCAAAGGATGCTGCAGGAGAACGCGTTCGAGAGCCGCGCCCCATTCGACGCCGAGCTCGCCGGCGAACCGGTGGTGCTGCGCGACGAGGTGGTTCGCGACTTTCTCGCCCTCCGCCTCGTCGAGGCCCCGGAGCCGGTCGTGCGCGCCGCCGCGCGGTACGGGGTCCGGCAACTCGCGCTGGACCGCTTGGCGCGCGCGGCCGGATCGAATCCGCGTCTGACGATCCTCCCCGAAACCGTCGAGCGGCCCGACGTCGACGCCGCATACGCGGTTTGGCGCGCGGCGTTCGGCCGGGCAGTGGAGGTCTGGCACGCCCGGCGCGAGGAGATCGTTGCGGCATTGAGCGATCGGCAGCGGATGAGCGGCACCTATTACCGCCCCGATTGGGTGAGGGCTTGGGCGCAAGCGATGGACGCGCATCTTCTCGCAGGCATGCCTGGGCTTTGCGACAAGTTCCGACGGTTCGGGAAGTTCACGACGGCCGAAGTCCGCAAGGGGGCGAGGCGCTCGCCGCCGCCGACCCACGAGTTCTTCGCCGCGTGCGATCGTCTGCTCGGGGAGGACCGCGCGCTCGAGCGCGTGCTCGAGCGCCATGCTCTGTGGCTCCGCCGCGACTTCGTCGAGTACGCGCGGAACGAGCTCCGCAGGCGCAACGAAGACGCGAATCGGCAGTCGTTCGACGACCTCCTCCACCGCCTCGCCGACGCGCTCGCCGGAGGCGGAGGGCAGCAACTGCGCGACGCGATCGCGAATCGTTTTCATGCCGCTCTCATCGACGAGTTTCAGGACACGGACCCCGTTCAGTACGAGATCTTCCGCCGGATCTACGGCGGGCGGGACCAGCCGCTTTTCCTGATCGGCGACCCGAAGCAGGCGATCTACTCCTTCCGCGGCGCTGACGTGTACACCTACATGGCCGCGCGCGACGATGCCGGTGACCGCCGGCACACCCTCGACACCAACTATCGGTCTGACGCGAGGCTGATCGACGCCGTGAACGCGCTCTTCCGCGGTCCCCGTCGGCCGTTTCTTCTCGATCGCATCGACTTCCAGCCGGTGAGGCCGGCTGCCGAGGCCCGCGAGCCTCTCGGAGGCGCCCTCGAGGGCAAGGCGCCGTTTCAGATCCTGCTGTCGTCGGAGGAGAAGATCGGCAGGGCGCGGGGCGAAGAGCTCTTGCCGGCCCTTGTGGCGGCCGAGATCTCGCGCCTCCTGCAGTTGGGCGGGAGGATCGGCGGTCGTGACCTGGAGGCCGGAGACGTCGCGGTTCTCTGCCGCAGCAACAAGCAGGCACGCTTCATTCAGGCCGAGCTGCAGAAGCTCTACGTTCCCAGCGTGCTGCAGGGCGACTCGAGCGTCTTCGACACGCCGGAGGCAGGCGAGATCGAGCGGGTGCTGCTGGCGATGGCGGATCCTGGCGACGCGTCGGCGCTGCGCTCCGCCCTCGCCACGGCGATGATCGGGCTCGACGCCGTGGATCTGGCCGCGCTCCAGCGCGACGAGCAGGCGTGGGACGAGCGCGTGCGGCAGTTCGCGGAGCTCCGCGAGCGCTGGGCCACGGATGGCTTCGTTCCGGCGTTTCGCCGCATGCTCGACGGTCTCGGCGTGCAGGCGAGGCTGCTCGAGCGTCTCGACGGCGAGCGCCGGTTGACCAACGTGCTGCACGTGGCGGAGCTGCTGCAGAATGCGGCCGCGGAGTCGCATCGCGGCCCGCTGGCGCTCATCGAGTGGCTGCACCGAATGCGTCGCGACGCCTTGTCTCGCGGCGACCTGGCGGCCGAGGCGGAGCAGATTCGTCTGGAGAGTGACGCCAATCGCGTCAAGATCACGACGATCCACCAGTCGAAGGGTCTCGAGTACCCGGTCGTGTACTGCCCGTTTCTCTGGGGAAATCTCTTCGAAAAGAAGCCCCGCGAACCCGTCCGCTTCCACGCCCCGGAGCGCGGGTGGAGGGCGGAGCTCGACCTCGGCTCTGAGCACTGGAACGACCACAAGGAGCGCGCCGACCTCGAGGAATTGGCCGAGAACCTGAGGCTCCTCTACGTCGCGGTCACGCGCGCCAGGCATCGCTGCACGATCGTCTGGGGAGCATTTGCCGGCGGCGGGTCGTCCGCGCTGGGATACCTGCTCCATCGGCCGGCCGATCTGGCGGATTCCGCTAGCCTCGCCCAAGTCGTCGCTGCGGTCGGCGAGCGCACGGCTTCGCTGGAAACGATCCGCAACGACCTCGAGCGGCTCGTGCGGGAGGCAGGCGGCGCCATCGAGGTGGCCGACTTGCCGACCTCCGCGGGTCCTCCCTACCGGGTGCGGCCGGCGGCGATCGGCGCCCTCGCGCCGCGAGCGACGCGGCGTCCACCGCTTGCCACGACGTGGCGCCTGTCGAGCTTCACGGCGCTCGCCGCGGGCGGCGACAGCGTGAGCGAGCCTGCCAGCGAAGGCATCGATCACGACGAGATCGCCGACGAGCCGCTCGCCGAGGAAGCCGCGCAGCGGCGAGCCGCGGCTCGCCGAATCGTTCTCGATGATTTTCCGCGCGGGGCGCGCGTCGGCGATCTCATCCACGAAGTCTTCGAGCACCTCGATTTCACGCGGACCGACGACGGTGGCTTCCGCGCGGAGGTGGAGCGCAGGCTTCGGTCGTACGGACTCGGAGTCGAATGGGCCGACAAGCTCTGCCGGTCGGTCCGGGACGTCGTGTCGACCCCGCTCGGCGGCGCGGCGGGAGATCTCCTGCTCGGCGATCTCTCGCTGCGGCAAAGAATCAACGAGATGGAGTTCGTGTTTCCCGTGGCGGACGCTTCGCGAGCGCTGACTCCGCAGACGCTCGCGGCAACGCTCCGCGCACGGTGGCAAGGCGCCGCGGCGGACTACCCGGAACGGGTCGCGCGCCTGCGCTTCCAACCGCTCGCGGGCTTCCTGCGCGGCTTCGTCGACCTCGTCTTCGAGCACCGAGGGCGCTGGTACGTCGTCGACTACAAGTCGAGCTTTCTCGGCTCCGCGCCCGACGACTACCGCGCCTCACGCCTGATCCACGCCATGGCGCAACACCACTTCTTCCTTCAATACCACCTCTACGCCGTGGCGGTTCATCGCCATCTTCGCAATTGCGTTCCCGGCTACGACTACGAGACGCACTTCGGCGGCGTGTACTACTTGTTCGTGCGCGGGATGTCGCCGGATCATCCTCGCGGGTATGGCGTGTTCCACGATCGTCCCTCGCGCGCGCTCGTCGAAGAGCTGTCGGCGATCGTGACTGCGGAGCGAGGGGCGGAGGACGCGAGGTGATCCCGGGCCTCGAAGAGCTCCGCGGCCGCGGATTCTTGTCTTCCCTCGACCTGCACTTTGCGCGCGCGCTGGAGCGGCTCAGCGGTGAGAGCCGGGCGGAGGTGTTGCTCGCGGCCGCGCTGGTGAGTCGACAGGTGGCCGAGCGCCACGTCTGTCTCGACGTCGGTCGACCCCCCGCGCTCGTCGACGAGGAGGGACGGCCGCTCGACGATCGTGCCTGGCCCGACGCTCGTGCCTGGCTCGAAAGCCTTCGCTCGAGCAAGCTCGTCGAGGAGAGCACCGCGGTCAGGGCGCCGGAGCCCCCGCCCCTCGTCCTCGACCAGGGGAATCGTCTCTACCTGCGCCGGTACTGGGATCACCAGCAGCGGCTGGCGAGCGAGATCCTGCGGCGCGCTCGCGAGACGCGGCCGGAAGTCGACGTCGACGTGTTACGGGAGGGCCTCGGACGGCTGTTCGATCCTCCCTCGGGCAGCGGGCCCGACTGGCAGCGGGTGGCGGCGCTGACCGCGGTGCTCCGCAGCTTCTGCGTGATCTCCGGAGGACCGGGCACGGGCAAGACGTTCACGGTGGCGAAGATCCTCGTTCTGCTCGCCGAGCAGGCGCTGGCGCGAAACGAGCGTCTGCCGCGCATGACGCTCGTCGCGCCGACCGGCAAGGCGGCGCGGCGCTTGAGCGAAGCGCTGCAGAGGGCGAGGCGAGAGTTGCGCTCGAGCGACGCGGCCAAGCAGGCGATCCCCGAAGCGGCTTCGACGATCCATCGGGCGCTCGGAATGGGCTTCGGCTCCATCGCGCGCGTTCGACGCGACGAGGACAATCCTCTCGCCGCCGACGTCGTGCTCGTCGACGAGGCCTCCATGGTCGACCTGGCGCTGATGGCGCGGCTCGTGCGGGCGGTTCCGCCGCGCGCGCGGCTCGTTCTCCTCGGCGACAAGGATCAGCTCGCGTCGGTGGAGGCGGGGGCCGTGCTCGGAGACGTCTGCAACACCGGCGGCGCGCGCACCTACTCGGCCGCCTGGGTCGAGCAAGTCCGGCGGCTCTCGGGCGATCCCCTTCCGATCCAGCTGCCCGCGCCCCCGCAGAGCGGCATATGGGATTCGATCGTCGAGCTGACGCGGAGCTACCGCTACGGTGACGAGAGCGCCATCGGTCGGCTGGCGCGGGCGATCAATGGGGGAAGAGCCGACGAAGCGCTCGACGTGATTGCGGAATCCGGGCCTGGCGCCGTCTCGCTCGTCGAGCCGGGCCCGCAAGAGGAAATCGTCCCTGCCATCGGCGACTGGATCGCGGACAGGCTCGTCGCCTGTCTTCGCGAACCGGACGCGCCGAGAAGGCTCGCGGCGCTCGAGTGCTTCCGCGTGCTCTGCGCGCACCGGCGCGGCCGCTTCGGTGTCGAGGCGCTGAACGGTCTGGTCGAGCGGTCGCTCGTGGAGCGAGGCATGCTGGGAGAGGGAGGCGCCTCCGGAAGGCTCGTCCTGGTGACCCGGAACGACTACGCGCTTCGGCTCTACAATGGAGACGTCGGCTTGATGACCGAGCGCGACGGGGCGAGCCTTGCCTTCTTTCTGGGGGAGAACGGCGCCGAGCGGTGGCTCTCTCCCTCGCGCCTTCCCGCCCACGAGACGGCCTTCGCGATGACCGTGCACAAGAGCCAGGGCTCCGAATTCGACGACGTAGTCGTGTTGCTTCCCGAGGAAGCGTCTCCCGTGCTGACTCGTGAGCTTCTCTACACCGCCGTCACACGCGCCCGCCGACGCGTCGTCCTACACGGATCCCGCGCGGTATTCCGGCAGGCGATCGAGCGGAGGATCGAGCGGATGTCCGGCCTCCGCGAGCTGCTCTGGGGCTCTTAGGCTCGATCCGAAATTCACGCGGGTGGCGCCGGCGCCGGGCGCCCGCGCCGCGCGCAGCGAATGCGGGGCGAAGTCCGCGCGCGATCCCGCTGAAACTCCTGTCTGCTGGTCTCGTTGGATGCCCTTCTGGCGGTCGCGATGAGGGACGGTTGCGGAAGCGGCGGATCGAGGTGTACCGTCGATGCTCGTCGAGATCCCGAGGCCCCTGCTTGAAGAGCGCAACAGCAACCTGCGTCGGTGGGTTTGAGCCCGATCGCCTCCGCTGGCTGCGGCTCGGCGCGACGGTGCTCTTTTGGCTGGCAGTCTCGGGCTGCACGTTGCCGTCTCGTCGCAGCCCGAAGCCGGACGTCGAGACGCCCACGGACCCACGTGAGGCGCTGCTCGACGCCGTTGGATTCGGCGACGTCGCCAAGACCCGCGAGCTGCTTCGGCAGGGAGGCGACGCGAACCAGAAGACGCCGGAAGGCTCGTCGCTCTTGATGGTCGCCGCCGAGGATGGTCACGAATCGCTCGTCGAGGTGTTGCTCGAGTATGGCGCCGATATCAAAGCGACGAACGACAAGGGGGTGAGTCCACTGATTCTCGCCGCGGCGAGGGGAGAGGTCGTCGTGTCGGAGCAGCTACTCGCTCACGGGGCGGATCCGCACGCGATCACGAGCTCGGGCACGAACGCATTGATGGCCGCCGCGGCCGGTGGTCACCTGGAGGTCGTGAAGATTCTTCTCGGGCGGCGCGTGGCGATCGACGCGCACGACGACGCCGGCCGCACGGCCTTGATGTTCGCAGCGGCCGACGGACGGACGGACGTGGTGCGCGAGCTCGTCGCGCGCGGGGCTCGCGTCGACGTCCGTGACCGGGACGGAAACACGGCGGCGAGCCTAGCCAAGAAGGCAAAGCACCAAGAGGTCGAAGCGCTTCTCCGTACCCAACACGGATCCCCGTAGCCCGTTTTCTCAGAGCGCCGGGGGCAGAAAGCCGGCGATGACGCGTGCCGCGTTCTGCAGGCTCTCGCCGAGAGAGGGGTGCGCTTGGCCGGGCCGGCGCCGATCACTACGACCTCGCGTCGACCCGGTTCCACCGTCCTCAGCGTCTGGCCCGCGGCGGTTGCGGTTCCTTGTAGCGGTAGGGAAAAGGCAAGTACTCCACGCCCTGACGCTTCGGCTGCGGGAAGAGGCTCATCAGGTGAAGCACGTCGTCGGGAATGTCGCTCCGCACGTTCAGTCCGAATGCCTTGGCCGCCTCGAACGTGATCCCGTAGTCATGCGTCCAGGTGCCGCCGGTCAGCAGGGCCGCGAGCTCCTCGCTTCTCTCGGGAGGCAGCTCGTCTGCGAGAAACTCATTCACCGCGGAGCGGAGCTGCGCCGTCGCCTTCTCGGCCTGATCGGCGAGAATGAGAGTTGCGTCGTCGACGTCCTGGACGGGCTTGCGCGCCACCGCTCGGAGGATCGATGAGGCGGGATACTGGCCGAGCTGGGGATCGACGGGACCGAGCATCGCGTGCTCGCTCATGACGATCTCGTCGGCGGCGAGCGCGATCAAGGTTCCACCGGACATGGCGTAGTGCGGGACGAACACGGTGACCTTCCCCGGCCGCTTGTGGATGGCTCTGGCGATCTGCAAGGCGGCGAGCACGAGGCCGCCCGGGGTATGCAGCACGACGTCGATCGCCACGCGTGGATCGGTCATGTGCATCGCACGGAGGATCTCTTCGGAATCGTTGATGTCGATGTAGCGGAAGACGGGAAAGCCGAGCAGCGCCATGGTCTCCTGGCGGTGGACGATGAGGATCACCCGAGATCCGCGCGCCCGCTCGAGCTTGGCGATCAGCCGCTGGCGGCTCACTTCGAGGATCTTCTGGCGCATCAACGGCTGGAGCGCGGAGAAGATGAAGAAGATCCAGAACAGGTCGCTGGCGCCCATGAAGAAGGTGTAGCGAGGTTTGCGGCCGACGGGAAGGGGCCGATTTGACCGCGCGCTCGGATCGAGCGAAAAACGGCCCATGCCGGAAGCTCGAAGAGGCGGCTCGTGGCGGAATCGGATCGCGGCGGTCGTGGTGCTCACGCCGATAATCGGCTTCGTCGTCTACTCGAGCCTTCAGGTGAGCGCGGTCGAGTGCGAAGTCTGCATGCGATTCGAGGGGCGGGAGGTCTGCCGCTCGGCGAGCGCCGCGCGCCGCGACGAAGCGCTGAGGAGCGCGACCGATAACGCGTGCGCATGGCTCACGTCGGGGATGACGAGCACCATCCGCTGTCTGCGGGGCCAGCCGTTGAAGACGGAGTGCCGGGCGCCCTAGCAGCCGAACGGAGACGGACGAGGATCGGCGCTGGTTGTGAGCACCGGACAGCGAGCGCGGCGGCGACGGCGCGAGGGTGGCGCCGCGATGCACGGCTTCAACATGACTGGCGAAAGGGCGCGGCGAGAACGTAGCACGGTGGGTTCGCCGCCCACGAGTCCGGTGGGCTCGCGCGGGTCCTCGCCGGAGCCCCGTCGATCCAGTGGGGAGAGCGATGCGGGCTACTTCTCGATCGGCAGCCCCTTCTCCTTCCACGCGACGATGCCGCCGGCCAGCGAGCGGACGTTCGTGAAGCCCATCTGCTGCAGAACGTCGGCGGCCATGGCGCTCCGCGCCGCGCTCGCGCAGTGAACGATGATCGGCTGGCTCCGATCGGCGAGGCGCGGCTCGCGGTTCGCATACTCGAGATCGGCCTTGGCCTCGAGCATGCCGCGCGGCACGAGCAGCGCGCCGGGCACGTGACCCTCCGCCCACTCCGCCGGCTCGCGCACGTCGAGCACCAGGGTGTCGGGGTTCTTCTGGATCGCCTCGGCCGCGTCCGTGGCGCTGATCTCTCGGATGCGGCTCTTCGCGTCGGCAACGAGGTCCTTCAGCGACTTGGCCATGGCACGAGTCCTTTCTGGATCAGGGGGCAATGACTTCCCCGGCGCTCGTCGGCGCCGATGAAATGATTGCGGTCATGCGGCACCAGGCGGCCACCTCGGGCGCACAGTCCGGATCGGTGAGGGGCCGGCCGGGAATTTCGCCTTTCTTCGTGAGCGCGATCGCGGCGCGAGCGCCGCGGAGCGGGTAGGGCCCCGAGAAGTCCGACGCGCATCTCATCTGACCGGGATTCCGACACGGCGCCCGTTGCGGGAAGGGGTCACGCATGGTACATTACCCTAACACTAGTTCGCGGTCCAGTAATATAGTAGAGTCTGGTCGAGGAAAGCGTCCGTGGCGAAGCATGTGAGACGAGAACTGTCCGAGGCGGCGCTCGCAATGATCGCCGAGCGATTCAAGGTGCTCGCCGAGCCGATGCGCCTGAAGATCCTCCATGCGCTGTGGGACGGCGAGCGCACGGTCGGCGAGATCATCGATGCGGTCGATGGCCTGCAGGCCAACGTCTCCAAGCATCTCGGCGTGTTGCAGCAGGCGGGGCTCGTGAGCCGCCGCAAGGACGGTCTTCGCGTATTCTACCGGATCGCCGATCCCACGGTCTTCGATCTCTGCGAAGTCGTCTGCGAGAGCCTCCACGACCGGCTGGCGTCGCAGATCGACCACATCCAGCCGGGGGTCGCCGCCCGCCGGCGCGCCTGAGTTCCGAGCCGAATGCGCTTGATAGCCGCGCCCGACGCTCTCGGGACCGAGCGCCGCTACGGGCCGCACGAGTCATGCACGAGGACGCCGACGCGGTGGCGGTGTTTCTGAACGATGGTGACGTAAAGTTCGGTCTTCCCGACGATACGGCAGAGAAGAGTCACCCAAAGGCGGGGACCGCCCAATGGACTCCTGCAGGTAAGCACCTTGCGACCCAAGCGAGTCTCACCGGCGAGTCCCTTCCCGTGGAGAAGTTCGACACGGCCGCCGAGGGCGGCGATGGAAACGCTCTCGAGTTTCGAAATCTTTGCTTCCTCGGGACGGCCGTAGAGAGCGGGACGGCAACGGGGTTGGTCGCCGAGACGGGGTCTGGAGCCTACCTGGGCACGATCGCCAGCACGCTCACCGGAGAGCCCCCGGAGACGAGCTTCGATCGAGGGATAAGCCACTTGACGTGGCTCATGATCCGATTCATCGCCGTCATGGTGCCACTCGTGTTTGTGATCAACGGCCTGACGAAGAACGATTGGAAGGAGGCCTTCTTCTTCGCTTTCGCGGTCGCGGTAGGCCTCACCACCGAGATGCTTCCCATGATCGTCAGCGCGTGTCTCTCGCGAGGCGCACTGTTGATGTCGCGGAAGAAGGTCATCCACAGTGAAGTGAAAGTGTCCGACGGGCGCAAGGTCGACGAGTTGCCGTCAGAGCAAGCTCGCAAACCGGCTGTTCGCCCGTTCCCCTTCTCCGGCGCCGCACCGTCGGCGCGTACCGAGAGCTGATCCCATGAAACGAAAGATCGTCATCGTCGCCACCGTGCTGCTCGTGATCGTCGGCTCGCTCGCGGGCATCAAGGCGCTCCAGATCCGTGCCCTCATCAACGCGAACGCCGAGTTCGCGATCCCGCCGGAGACCGTCAGTGGCGCGGAGGTGCGCCAGGAAACGTGGGAGTCCACCCTCGATGCCGTCGGCTCCGTGGCCGCGGTGCAGGGAGTCGAGCTCCGTGCCGAGCTCGCGGGCACGGTCCGTGAGATCGCGTTCGAATCCGGAGCGACGGCCGAGGCTGGGCAGCTCCTCGTTCAGCTCGACACGTCGTCGGAGCAGGCGCAGCTGCGCTCGGCCGAGGCGCAGGCTGAGCTCGCGCGCTTGAACCTCGAGCGCGCCCGGGAGCTGCGGGCGCAGGGCGTCATCTCCCAGTCGGAACAGGACAGCAGCGAAGCGGCCTCCCGGCAGACGATCGGCGCGGTCGACGGCGTCCGCGCCGTCATCGCCAAGAAGACGATCCGGGCGCCGTTCGCCGGTAGGCTGGGCATCCGCTCGGTGAACCTCGGACAGTACGTCAACGCCGGCGACGCGATCGTGTCCCTGCAGTCGCTCGACCCCGTCTACGTGGATTTCAATCTGCCCGAGCAGCACCTGTCGCAGGTGCGGCGGACCATGGCGGTTCGGATCACGACCGACGCCACGCCGGACCGGACCTTCACCGGCGCGGTGACGGCGCTCAACCCCGAGGTCAATGCTTCGACGCGGAACATCAGAATTCAAGCGACGGTGCCCAACCGGGACGGCGATCTGCGCCCCGGAATGTTCGCACGGGTCGAGCTGGTTCTCCCCGAATCGAAGCCGTATCTCGTCGTCCCGGCCACCTCGGTGCTCCACGCGCCTTACGGAGATTCGGTGTTCGTGGTCAACGAGTCCAAGGACGAGAAGACCGGGGTCACGGTCAAGAAGGTGACCATGACGACCGTTCGCCTCGGCGACACGCGGGGCGATTTCGTCGCGGTGGCGAGCGGGCTCCAGGCCGGGCAGACCGTCGTAACCTCCGGGGTCTTCAAGCTGCGGAACGGTGCCGCGGTGGTCCTCGACAACACGCTAGCGCCCGACGCGAAGTCGGCTCCTCGCCCTGCGAATTCCTGATCGGCGCCGCATGCGCTCCATCACCGATCTCTTCATCCGCCGGCCCGTTCTCGCGCTGGTCGTCAATCTGCTGATCGTCATCGCCGGCGTGCAGGCGATCCACTCGCTCAACATCCGGCAGTACCCGCGGAGCGAGAACTCATCGGTCACGGTGACCACCGTCTACGTGGGGGCGAGCGCGGACCTCGTGCGCGGTTTCATCACCGCCCCCCTCGAGCGCGCCATCGCGGCCGCTGACGGCATCGACTACCTCGAATCGCAGAGCTCCCTCGGCCGCTCGACGATCACGGCGCGCCTGAAGATGAACCAGGACAGCCGGAAGGTGCTGGCGGAGATCGCCTCGAAGGTCGACCAGGTCCGCGGCGACCTTCCGCCCGAGGCCCAGGTGCCGGTCATCAACATCGAGCCGGCCGACTCGCAGTTCGCGTCCGCGTACCTCAGCTTCAGCTCGGACGTCCTGAAGCAGAACGAGATCACCGACTATCTCGTCCGGGTCGTCCAGCCGCGGCTGACCGCCCTTGGCGGCGTGCAGCGGGCCGACATCCTGGGCGGCCGGACGTTCGCCATGCGGATCTGGCTCAAGCCGGACCGGATGGCGGCGCTCAACATCAGCCCCGCGCAGGTGCGCCGCGCCCTCGCCGCCAACAATTACCTGTCGGCCGTGGGCCAGACCAAGGGCTCGCTGATCCAGGTCAACCTCACGGCGAATACCGACCTGCGATCGGTGCCCGAGTTCAAGCAGCTGGTGGTTCGGGAGCAGGGCGGCACGCTCGTGCGGCTGGGCGACATCGCCGAAGTCGTGCTCGGAGCCGAAGACTACGACACCGAGGTGCGGTTCTCCGGGCAGACGGCCGTCTTCGTGGGCGTCTGGGTCCTCCCCAACGCGAACTCGCTGGACGTGATCAAGCGGGTCCGCGCGGAGATGGCGAAGATCGAGGCGGATCTCCCCAGCGGGATGAAGGCCGCCGTCGGCTACGACGCCACCGGCTACATCCGCGACGCGCTACGCGAAGTGATCAAGACGCTCATCGAGACCTTGCTCATCGTCGTGATCGTGATCTTCCTGTTCCTGGGGTCGTTCCGCTCGGTGCTCGTCCCGGTGGTCGCGATCCCGGTGTCGCTCATCGGCGCGATCTTCCTCATGCAGGTCTTCGGCTTCACGGTCAACCTGCTGACCCTCCTTGCCATCGTGCTCTCCGTGGGACTCGTCGTGGACGACGCCATCGTCGTCGTCGAGAACGTGGAACGGCGCGTGCGGGAGGGCGACGGGCCGATCCAGGCCGCGCTGCTGGGAGCCCGGGAGCTCTTCGGCCCGATCATCGCCATGACGATCACGCTGGCCGCCGTGTACGCCCCCATCGGATTGCAGGGCGGCCTCACCGGCGCGCTGTTCCGGGAGTTCGCGTTCACCCTGGCCGGAGCGGTCATGATCTCCGGTGTCGTCGCCCTGACGCTGTCCCCGGTCATGTCTTCTCGCCTCTTGAGCGCCGAAACGGAGGAGCGCGGCTTCGCGGGCCGTATCAATCGCGAGTTCGACCGATTCCGGGCTTTCTACGGCCGGCTGCTCGACGCCACGCTCGACGCGCGGCCCGCCGTCTACGTCTTCTGGATCGCCCTGACGCTTCTGTGCGTGCCGATGTTCAACATGTCTTCTAAGGAGCTGGCGCCGACTGAGGACCAGGGCGTCATCTTCAGCATCCTCGAGGCCCCCTCCAACGCGACCATCGACCAGACGATCAAGTTCGCCGACAGGGTCAACCAGGACTTCTTGAGCATCCCGGAGACCGCGTACACCTTCCAGATGACGCTCCCGACGTCGGGCTTCGGCGGCGCCGTCCTCAAGCCGTGGAGCGAGCGCGAGCGGACGGCCTTCCAGATCCTCCCCGAGGTGGCGCGGAAGGTGGCCACAATCTCCGGCATCCGCGTGCTCCCCGTGATGCTGCCGGCGCTCCCCGGCGGCGGCCAGTTCCCCGTGGAGTTCGTCATCGCGTCCACCGCCGAGCCGGACCGCATTCTCGACTTCGCGCAGCGTCTCCAACAGAAGGCCGCGGCGAGCGGGCAGTTCATGTTTCCGCCCCTCATCGACACGAAGCTCGACCAGCCGCAATCCGAGATCGTCATCGACCGGGACAAGGTCGCGGCGCTGGGGTTGAGCTTGGAGCAGATCGGCGCCGACGTGTCGGCGATGGTCGGCGGCAATTTCGTGAACCGGTTCAACATCGAGGGGCGCAGCTACAAGGTGATCCCCCAGGTACAGCGCACCTCGCGCCTGACGCCCGACCAGCTCCGGAACCTCTACGTCACCGGCCCCGACGGCCGGCTCGTCCCGTTGAGCACCATCGCGACCTTGCGCAGCTCGACGCAGCCGCGCTCGCTCAACCGGTTCCAGCAGCTGAATGCCGTGAAGCTGAGCGGCGTGTCCATCGTCCCGCTCGACCAGGCTCTGGGATACCTCGAGGCGGAAGCGGCGAAGATCCTCCCCGACGACTACGTCATCGACTACACGGGCGAGTCGCGCCAGCTGCGCACGGAGGGGAACAAGTTCCTGCCGGCGTTCGGGCTCGCGCTCGTGCTGATCTTTCTCGTGCTGGCGGCCCAGTTCAACAGCTTCCGGGATCCGTTCGTGATTCTCGCGGGGTCGGTGCCGCTGGCGATGTTCGGTGCGCTCTTGATGACCTTCCTCAAGATGCCGAATCCGAATCTGAAGTTCTGGACGGACGGCTGGACGACGACACTCAACATCTACTCGCAAGTCGGGCTCGTGACGCTGGTCGGGCTCGTCTCGAAGAACGGCATCCTCGTCGTCGAATTCGCCAACGAGCTCCAGAGGACCGGACTCTCCAAGCTGGCCGCGATCCGGCAGGCGGCGCGGATCCGGTTGCGCCCCGTCCTGATGACGACGGTCGCGACGGTCGCGGGGCACTTCCCGCTGACGCTCGTCACCGGTGCCGGAGCCATCGCGCGAAACTCCATCGGCCTCGTCCTCGTCGCCGGCATGGCCATCGGCACGCTGTTCACGCTGTTCGTCGTGCCGTCGCTCTACATGCTGATCGCCAAGGACCACCGCGGCGAGGGGCGGGTGGAGGAGAAGTCCGCGAAGCCGGAGCCGTCAAAGCGGGGCGCAGAGATGGGGGAACTCCGGCGTCCGAGAACGGCCGTTACGTAGCGTTCGGCTGCTTGTATTTCTACCCTCTATCAATATCGTCTACCTCGATGACCACGGGTGGCACGATCCCATTGACGGCGCTCCCGCCGGGGCGGCGCGGGCGCCTCGCCGCGCCGGGACCGGGAGAGGAACTCCCGCGCCGCCTCCGGGATCTGGGCTTCGTTCCCGACACCGAGCTGCAGGTCGTCCGCCGGGCGCCGCTCGGCGACCCGGTCGAAATCGAGATTCGCGGCTACCGGCTCTGCTTGCGTCTGGCGCAGCTGCGCGGGCTGCGCGTCCGCGTCGAGGAGGAAGGGGCATGACGCCCGGCGCCGCCACCGCCGTGAAGCTGCCGGACGCCGGCGCCGGCCGCGTGCGCATCGCACTCGTGGGCTCGCCCAACACCGGGAAGACGACGCTCTTCAACGCGCTCACCGGCGCCTCGGCTCGCGTCGGCAACTATCCCGGCGTCACGGTCGAGCGCCGGGAGGGGATGCTCCGCGGGGCGACGCGGGCGGTGTCCATCCTGGACCTCCCCGGCACGTATGCGCTCGAAGGCGAGACCCCGGACGAGCAGATCGTGAGCCGCGTCTTGCGCGGCGCCATCCCGGGCGAGCCGGTGCCGGACGCGCTGCTCATCGTGGCGGACGCCACCACGCTCCGGCGCGGCCTCGGCCTCGTCTACGAAGCCCTCGAGCGTGGGCGGCCCTCGCTGCTCGCGGTCACGATGATCGACGAGGCGCACGCGCGGGGCGGACGGCTCGATCTGCCGGCGCTTGCGAGACGGCTCGGCATTCACGTGCTCGGGGTCGTAGGTCATCGCGGAATCGGCATCGAGCAGCTGAAGCGCTTCCTCGAGCATCCGGAAGAATGGCCGCGGCGCTGGACTCCGCGGCCGGACGCCAGTGCAACCGAGCGATTCCTCTGGGTCGATCAGGTCTGCAGCGAGATCGGCGCGGGGACGCTCGCCCGCGACACGCGGACCGACCACATCGACCGCGTGCTGCTGCATCCCGTGGCGGGCCTCGCCGTCTTCGCGCTCGTCATGCTGCTCCTCTTCCAGGGTGTCTTCTCCTGGGCCGTGCCGGCCATGGACGCCATCGACGGCGCGGTGGGCGCGCTCGGACGGTGGTCGCACGCGGTGCTTCCCGCGAGCTGGCTCACCGATCTCTGGGCCGACGGCGTTCTGGCGGGGGTCGGCTCGGTGCTGATCTTCCTCCCGCAGATCCTGATCCTCTTCACGGCGCTCCACGTGCTAAACGACGTGGGGTACATGGCGCGGGCGGCCTTCGTGGTGGATCGCGTGATGGGCTGGGTCGGGCTGCAGGGGCGGAGCTTCGTGCCGCTGCTCTCGTGCTACGCGTGCGCGGTGCCGGGCATCATGGCCGCGCGCACCATCGCCTCGCCGCGCGAGCGATTGGCCACCATCCTGGTGGCGCCCTTCATGACATGCTCGGCGCGCCTTCCGGTCTACACGCTGCTGATCGCGGCCTTCGTGCCCGCGCGACGCCTGCTGGGCCCGATCGGCCTCCAGGGGGTCACGATGCTCGGACTCTACGGGCTCGGCGTCGCCGCGGCGCTCGGCTCCGCGGCGTTGCTCAATTCGACGCTGCTGCGGGGCAAGATCTCGGTCTTTTACATGGAGCTGCCGCCGTATCGCTGGCCGACGGCGGGGCTGCTCGCGCGGCAGGTGTGGGGCAGCGCCAGGGCGTTCGTGCGCCGGGCGGGGACGATCATCCTCGCGACGTCGGTGGTGCTCTGGGTGTTGCTCAACGTACCGCAGGCGCCGCCCGACCCCGCCCGCTCGCCCGCGGCTCAGGCGCAGGCCGATCTGCAGGCGAGCGCCGCGGCGACGATCGGCCACGCGCTCGAGCCAGCCATCGCGCCGCTCGGCTTCGACTGGAAGATCGGCGTCGGGCTGGTGGCGAGCCTCGCTGCCCGCGAGGTGATCGTCTCGACCCTGGCCCAGATCTACGCGGTGGGCGACGCGGACGACTTCGCGGGGCTGCTCGTGGCGATCAAGGACGACCGGGATCCCCAAACCGGACGCCCCGTATTCACGCTCCCAGTGGCCCTGTCGTTGCTGGTCTTCTTCGTGTTCGCCCTGCAATGCACGTCCACCATCGTCGTCATGGCCCAGGAGACGGGGAGCTGGCGCTGGCCGGCGCTCGCCTTCTCGTACATGCTGGCCCTCGCCTGGCTGGCGAGCTTCGTCACGTTTCGGGCGGCGACGTTCTTCTGGGCGTGACGGATCGCCGTCGGCAGCTCCGCCAAGGCAGATCCGGATACGGGCGAAGCGCCCGCGTCGGCGTGAGTGGACAGACACGAGGCGCGGATGCTAGCGACGTGCTCACGTGACCCTCCACACGGAGACGACCTGCGATCCGTATCGCTCCGAGATGGCGCGTTAGCCCCGAAGCGAAATTATCCGGCGGGGCGGAACGCGGCGGGCTCGCGCCTGGCGCAGGCCGCGTCACGAGCGCCAGGTCTACCGCGATGCCGTCTTTTGGGGCATGGAAGGCTTCGAGAAAGAAGCTCGTGGCGGACAAGCCAG
>Ga0315273_10001891_pt1 | contig 24271 bp, 14 predicted proteins | sample YL17G02_0_MG_FD_205753 | JGI IMG/M metagenome (GOLD analysis project Ga0315273, IMG submission 205753) | Sediment microbial communities from Yellowstone Lake, YNP, Wyoming, USA - YL17G02_0 | ecosystem: Environmental > Aquatic > Freshwater > Lake > Sediment | place: USA: Wyoming | collected...
GGTTACGGGCCGCAGCCTCCCGGGGATTCGAGCCGCCGATATCGTCCGGATGGTCCGTTTCCTCCAGTCTCAGGCTGATATCGACGCGCGGCAGGTTGCTGCCGTGTCGCTGAGAGGCATGGCGACGCCCCTGCTGCATGCGGCGGCCTGGGAACAGGGGATCGGGAAAGTGGCGCTGATCGAGCCGTTTGTCTCCTTTGCCTCGGTGGCCCGCCATCGCTATTATCAGGTTTCCTTCGCCGACCTGGTCCCGAATGCAATGACTGCCTATGACCTGGCGGACCTTGAAGCCAGCCTGGCGCCCCGCCCCCTCCTGATCGTAAACCCTGCGGACCACCTCATGAAGCCGGCGTCGTCGGCAGTAATTGACCGGGAGTTTGATGTGGTCCGAAAGGCCTACGCCTCGAAGGGTGCGGCAGCTGTCATTCAGCAATGGAAGCGGCCGGAGGAGATCCGTGAGCTGCTGAAAATCTGGCTCAAGGAATGATCAGGCGGTGCGTCGCATCCGTGTTAGCTGCCTGTCCCCACCAACAACTCCGTGGCGATTGAAATCGTTGCCCTTGCGGCTTCGTGCTGGCGCCGTCGTGAGCCATGGGTGAGGTGCTGATATCCGTGCTCGCCGGACTTGCCTCGACGCAGCGAACGCGAGCCTCGCTCCGAGCCGAGATCTTGGCTTTCCGTCACCAGCTCAGCGTTCTGCATCCAGGCGGTCGAAGCAGGGCCGCCCGTCCTTCGTGCGGAGGTGCCGGGCCAGCCTCTCGGGATCTCCGGCGAACACATCGGGCGGCACCTTGATGGCGGCGAAGCGGTCGAGGTGGGTGTCGCGGGCTTTGTAGACGACGCCCACGCCGCCTGGGCCGAGTTTCTCTGTGATCTGGCAATGGCCGAGGGTCTTGCCGATCGCGGGGAGGGACCTCCCGGCCCGGCTTTCAGCGCCCCTATTCGAAACACACGTTAGAAGTTGAGGCCATTATAGTCGGATCAGATTCTGGCTGACAGCGGAATGCACTATCGAGAATTCGGCTCTATCTTGGCTGGAGTTGGTTGCGCTTGGTTTCGCTGAGATTCTCGCGGGCACAGCTCGGGACACAACTGGGCCATTTTGAGGGATTTTCGGGTTGGCTCCAGAAGCTGTTGAAAGACCGCAAGCCCTTGACGGACGCGGATTTTGGGGTGGCGCCGAGGGGCGGAATTGAACCGTCGACACGCGGATTGATAATCCTGTGTCCAGCCGAGCGACGGAGTGGTGTGTTCCATTTCCGTGGAGGCTAAAGCGGTGACGCCGTGACGCCAGTGGCGCTGGTTTGGGACTTCTGGCCAACCTGACCCACCGCTGGGGCACTTGGGCCGGTTGGTCACCTGCATGAGAGGCTCTGAGAGAGGTCAACTTCACTGAGCTCGACAGGCTGTCGGCAGACTGAACTGACTGAAAAAAAGAGTTGTCATATTGTGTTGGCCCAGCTGTCCCAGGCTCAAGCTGCAGCAGCTGCTGCGTGGTTCCTCCGCATATTCTTCTCGCCGATTCCTTTTGGCCGACGGTGTCGGGTACTTGAGAGCGCAAGGCAAGGATCGCGAAGGGTCAGGATGAGAAACCTCCGTCGATATTTCTAGCGCCATGTGACGGCGTCCTCCCGACGCCAGCGCAGGTTTCCCCGAACGGCTTCGTGGGAGTCAGCCCCGGCTCTTCGTCAGCCCGGCTGTGGCAGTGCGAGATTTTCTTGTGGGGATCCTGGATGTGCCGCACACACCCTTTGTGGTAGACTATGACCCTATCCTAGATGGGCGGGAGCGCCAGGACGATAGACTGGATACACCGCCAGTGCCCACACAGCCAATTAGTTCGCAGGTTCCGCAAGCTGTGCGTTAGCTGACTTTCAACACACGAACCCCTCTGTCACGAGGAGCGCAGAAAGCGATGAACATCAGCCTCTGTAAACACTTGGCCGCCGGCGCGATCATTAGCGCGCTGGCGCTCATCACCTTGAACGACGCGCAAGCCGCAGACAAAACCAACATCGTCTTTATCCTGACCGACAATCTCGGCTATGGCGAAATCGGCAGTTACGGTGGAGGCCTCACGCGCGGGGCAGCAACCCCGCGCATCGACTCCCTGGCAAAGGATGGCATGCGATTCCTGAACATGAACATGGAGACGCAGTGCACTCCAAGCCGCTCCAGCCTGATGACCGGACGCTGGGCGATTCGCTCGGGCACGCATTCTGTGCCATTTGGCGGCGTTGCCGACGGCCTGACGCAGTGGGAAGTGACCATCGGTGAAGCGTTGTCGGATGCGGGCTACGCGACCGGCTACTACGGCAAGTGGCATCTGGGCAGCCACGACGGACGACTTCCGAACGACCAGGGCTTCGACGAGTGGTTCGGCATTCCGCGCACGACGGACGAGGCGCTCTGGCCGTCGGCGTCCGGATGGACGCCCGATATCATGCCGCCCGAAAAGATGATGGAAGGCAAGAAGGGCGAGAAAAGCCGCGAGTTGAAAGTCTATGACGTCGAGCAGCGTCGCCTGATTGACGCTGAAATCACGCGGCGCGCGTCCGCGTTCATCGGGTTGCAGGCAAAGTCCGGGAAGCCGTTCTTCGCTTACGTCGCCATCACCCAGCCGCATCTGCCCACGCTGCCGAACCCCGCTTTCGTCGGTAAGACCGGAAATGGCGATTGGGCGGACATGCTGGCGGAGATGGATGTAAACGTCGGCCAGATACTCGACGCAGTGGACAAGGCGGGCGTTCGCGACAATACGATCGTCATCTTCACCAGCGACAACGGCGCTGAGTTCATGCAGCCTTGGGACGGCTGGGCCGGTCCGTGGCGGGGCCAATATTTCACCGCATTGGAGGGCGGCGTACGTGTACCGTTCCTGATTCGCTGGCCCGGCAAGATTGCCGCCGGGCGCGTGAGCAACGAGATCGTGCATGGCGTGGACATGTTCGCCACGCTGGCGAAGTTCGCTGGCGCGAAAGTGCCCAACGATCGCCCGATCGACAGCGTTGATCAATCAGATTTTTTCCTCGGAAAGACTGACAAGTCAGCCCGCGAAGGTTTTCCGATCTTTTGCGCGGAACGGTTACAGGCGGTGAAGTGGCGCAACTGGAAGCTACACTTCATGCGGCAGGACACCATGTTTGACCCGCCGGTGCAGAACCCCGTGCCGACGATCTACAACCTCTACACCGACCCGCGTGAGGAGAAGCCGACGGCGGACACGTGGGTGGTGGGTCCGATTCTGAAAATCGTGGACGCGTTCAATGGGAGCGTTAAGCGGCATCCGCTCATTCCGATGGGTACGCCCGACCCCTACACGCCGCCAAGGACCAACTAATAAACTGTTGCAGGGGCGGCACTCCCAAAGCAGCGGAGCCGGTCCGTCCGTTCATCAGCCAACGAAGTAGCGAGGAAAATAGATCTGGGATCGTTCGCGCGCGCAAGTGAAGAACCGCCGGTCACGGGATCACGCATCAAACCGCAGAAGGGCGGAACCAAATACTTAAATCAATGGGAGTTTGCATGAGACGCAAGATGCTAGTACTTGGATCCGCGATACTGATTGCCGCGATTGCAGCAGAGACGGCATCGACTGCTGAAATCGGCCATTTTGTCGCCGGCGTGCCCAATATTCGCGATTTGGCCCTTCCCCCGCCCGGCTTCTATGGGGTGATATATAACTACGGCTATTCAACCACCCGCTTTAATGATGCACACGGCAACAAGCTAAGCTCCGTCAACATCGGGGGCGGCGTCGGACCGGGCATCACGTTAGGTATCGATGTGGATGTTTCCGCCTATGCGCTGGCTCCAATGTTCATCTGGGTGGCCAAGCACAAAGTGCTTGGGGGGCAGTACGGTGCTTATTTTTCTCCTACATTTTCCAACAACAACATCAGCGGGACACTCTCAAGATTGACCGGAACTGGCCAGACTGCCAGCGCCGGGCAATTCAATATTGGGGACATATTTGTGCAGCCGGTATGGCTGGGCTGGGCCGGGAAGCACTACGACGCTTCATACGGCTATGGCTTTTACATTCCTTCTGGTAAATACAAGACAACGACGGCAACCCTGCCCGTTATCGGTGCCGTCGAGATGGAAGCGGCCGACAATATCGGACTGGGCTTCTGGACGAATCAGAACCAGGGAGCGCTTTACCTGTACCCTTGGACCGATAGACGGATGGCTATCCAGAGCGCGCTCACCTGGGAGATCCACCGGAATAAAAGGGGCTTCGATCTGACGCCAGGTCAGAACGTCACATGGAACTGGGGTGTCAGCCAGTATCTTCCGCTGAAGAAGGACGGCACGGTTTTGATGGAAGTCGGTCCCACCGGCTATGGCAGCTTTCAAGTTTCGGACGACAGCGGCACGGATTCCAAAAATCCCAAGGTGCATGATCGTGTGCATGCCGTAGGTGCGCAGGTTGGTGTGACCGCAGCAAAGCGGATGATGCTGCTGAACTTTCACTGGTTTCATGAGGTCTCCGCTGTAGATCGTTTTCAGGGCAACGCGATCGGCTTGAGTTTTACCTTTAAATTCTGAGTGGGGATCCACTCACATGTCACTGGCATGACGCCCGATCGCATAGCGTCCTGGCGGAGAAGGTTTTGGCCACGACGTACGCTCACAGAATCTGCCGCGCGCGCGGAAAGTGCCACGTTCTCCAGAAACGGGCTTCGAGGAGATGTGACTGCAGCACTGAACGCCATCGAACGTTTCCCATGCCGCCCAGCCGAGATCCAGGAACCGTTCCGACGTTCCCCATCGCGGCATCGCCCATATTCATTGACCGACAATGCGAGTTGCTTTCGCAGTACTTGACTTGCATACGGGACGTGCCAACGCAAAATCATGGTGAGGTCCCCCACTGACTGCACGGGACGGTGAAATGAGTCGTTCCGCAATATGGTACGATCATGAATAGGGTGATCACAATTCCCCGGCCCGTCACCTTGTTGCCGGAGGCGCACTGCCATGAATAGCACCGCACTGGTTACCGTTCTCATCGGCGTTGTGCTCTTGATCCTCGGACGTAAGCTGTTCTGGCTCTTCGTCGGAGCGGCTGGATTCCTGATTGGAATCAACATTGCCGAACAGGTTATGACGACCGGATCCGATTCGATGAGGCTTTTCATCGCGCTCCTTGCCGGAGTCATCGCCGCCCTGCTCGCAATATTCCTTCAGAAGGTGGCAATAGCGGTCGCGGGATTCGTTGTCGGCGGCTATGTTGCGGTGGAACTCCTCAGATTATATGGCGCTGCCCTGCCGGCTTATGCGCAAGTTCATCCGGGGACTTACTGGGTGCCCTACATCATCGGGGGCATAATCGGTGCGATTCTGATGGTGCTTCTTTTCGACTGGGCACTGATTGTGCTCTCTTCTTTGAGCGGCGCATCCATGATCCTGCACGGAGTTGCGGTCCAGCGATCCGCAATGGCAATACTATATGTGATACTCGTCCTTGTCGGGATCGTTGTTCAGGCTCGCCTCCTTCGTTCCTCTCGCGCACATGCCCCATAAGGAACTCGCACAATCCGTTCAGCGTTGGTAGGGCGACCGATCGGCGGCCCATGCCACTCCTGACGGGCACGTTTCCCCGATCGCGACTTCGTGCCAACTGAGTCAGGTCTCAGCTATTCGAGTAGCAATCAACGCTCAGATTCGGACGTGATTCAAGTGGTTGGTCTCCAAGGCAGTGAGCCAGAGAACGGGTCAATAACTCACCACGAATATGGGGTGACAGCAACTCGGCTTTGCGGCGTTCAGCTCCGTCAATCTTAGGCAAGTTTCCAATGGTAGAGGTCTACAAAAGGCCACCCCTACCTTGAGGTAAGCTAAAGCGAGGTCATATCCATTGACGTAATGACGGGGTCAATCTCTGCCGCTCTCTTGAGGTAGGTAATGCCCTCACGTAATCTCCCCTCTTGAAGGTATGGCTCTGCGAGGGCAGTGATTGGCTTGAAAATTCCCAGGATCTTTGCGGGGCTTCCTTGAGAGCCTGTTCCGCTTGAGCCTTATCCTGTGGAAGCACGATCCGGGGGAAGCAAACTGCAACGAAAAAAACTGTCTGAGATAACAAGAATGCGCCAACCCTTGACATGACGGGAGATTGCCGCGAGCAGGGCAAGGCGAGGGATTGTTCTCCCCCGTCTTGCCACTTGGCAGTCCTTGGAATTTTAGAAGTAAAACTTGAGACCGAATTGGATTTGTCTGGCGCTGTTTCTGGTCGAGGTAATCATGCCAAACGTGTCTCTATTCTCAAAGTTTAAATTGCCAGGATCTCCGAAGCTGGGTGTGTTGGTCAAATTAAAAGCTTCAGCCCGGAACTGGAGGTAGGTGTGCTCCGAGGTCCGGAACTGTTTAAAGAGTGAAAAGTCCAGGTTGTGCAAAGGCGGTCCGGTGACCTGAGTGGGAGCCCCTCCCAGCGGAGCAAAATTCGCCTGCCCTATCTCAGTCGCTTCCGGAGGATTGGTAAAGGCGTCGGGATTATAGTAACTGTTGATTGAGCGGTCGCCGCCCCGCGGGTCCTGTCCGGTAAAAATCGCATTGCATTTCAACCCTTCGGCTGTCGGCCTGGTGCAGCCAATCGTTTGAGGGAATCCACTGTGCAGGTTCAAAATGAAATTGGTGCTCCACCCCCCAAAGAATGCCTCCTTGATGCCGGAAAGATTTGAAAAGAGTGCCCGCCCTTTGCCAAAGGGTAGTTCATAGGTTCCACCGACCGTGAGGTTATGCTTGAGGTCGAAACCGGCCAGACCGATGTCATTCTCAAGCCCAAAGCCCTTGACATTTGAGGCACGCAATGACCCTGTACCTCCGGGTGATAACAGATCCCCTGCGTTGGTTAAAGTCTTGCCCCAGGTATAAGAGGCGATGAGGTCAAGTCCCTTGCTCATTCGGCGCGTCCAGGTAGCCTGCATGGAATGATAGTCGCTGACCCCGGCGGTCCTGGTCAGAACTGAGCCCCATCCGAAATCCGGGTAGGGACGATAGCTGGTAGTGTCGGTTCCCGGTGGAAGGAGTTCAGTGACATCGTTCGGATTTACAAACATCTCAAGATGCCGCCCCAGGGAACCCACATAGGCCATTTCGATCGAGTCATGCGCGGTAAGGGCATACTGCAGTGTCACATTGAAGCTCTGCGTATACGGGGTCTGGTAGTGGAACTCAACTGCCCGCAGCGTGAGTCCGGCCCCGCTGGCCTGGGCCGGGTCGAGCGATATGCCCGCCAGGCCTGTTTCCAGGGTTGCGGGGGCCCCATTGGGAAGCATGATCGGATGAGCTCCGTCAACGGGATAGTAATCGAATTCATATTGAAAGGGATAGTTATAACCAAGGCTTGGCCAGGCACCCCGATTTTCGAAAGAAGCATACTGAATTCCGTAGCCGCCCCGCAGCACCAGCTTGTTGGTGAACTGGTAGGCAACTCCGATTCGCGGTCCAAAATTCTTCTTTTGGATAATCCCCAATCCCGAACCATATTGATCGGTGTAGTTCAGCTGGATGCCATCAAGCTTTAGTGTATCCAGGAAACTTTGAGACAGGGGGGGATTGTCCTTCTTACTTTTCGGCATGATGAATTGCGCATTCGACCCGGGGACAAAATTGGCCTGGGCATCATCGGTGACGCCCACCAGCCCAAAGTACTCCCAGCGAAGACCAAGATTCAGCGTCAGTTTTCGATTCACTTTCCAGTCGTCCTGGAAGTAGGCGCCGAAATAGTTGCGCATGCTGTTCACATATCCGAGGCTCGAAAGCCCTAATTGATCGGGCCCGCCTACGTTGTCGATCCCGCCGGGCACCAGGGAGGGGATTGGCGTCAATAGCATCTGAGCCCGGTTAGCCAGACCATCGGTATAAGTTGGCACCGTCGTGTAGGAGCCGTTATAATAGAAATAACCTTGAGAGCAGGGAGGATTCAGCCAGGGGAAACGGATATCCTGGTATTCGACGCCCCCCTTAAAGATGTGCGATTTGTAGATTTTCGTCAGGTTTTCCGAGAGCTGGGTGGTGTTGCTGAACCGGTCGGCCGGCAGCCATCCAAAGGCACCTATCCACGATAGACTCCAGGGCGTATAAATGTCGGGCAAGCCCCCGTTGTGCGGGGTTTGAGGAACGCCCTGAATCCCGTATTGTTCCGGGATTCCCATGATTTCACTATTGGAAGACGCACGCGATGAATGCTCGCGGCTGATTCCCAGGCGGGCCTCATTAATGAGAGACTGCGAGAAGATGTGCGTGTAACTGACCGCGGCACCATGGGTGTTGACCGTTTCATCGCCTTCGCTGTAACCGCCTCCGTCGGCAACTCCATCAAATGGCGCCGGCCGCAGGCGGGTACTCTTGGAGTAGCTGTAGCGTCCAAAAATCCGATCCTTGTCGCTGATGTTGTAATCCATTCGGACATCAAAGCTGTTCGTGTCTTCTGAATTGGTGCGTCCAACGTTGTAATTTGACCATACACCGGCTACATTCGGGGACGGATAGAGATTCATCAGCTTTATGGCATTCGGATTCAAACGGTGGGCTGGAATGACGTTATTCGGGAAGGGATCGCGCACATAGCCATTATCAGTGGCAGTCAAACCCGTGATCGTGTCAACCGCGCCGGCTGTGACTGGGCGAGTCGTGGCGGGATCCAGGATCTGGCCCCAGACGAAAGAACGTCCCAGCAAATCGGTTGGGCCCCCCCAGTCGGGCTGAAGCAAATCACTGAAATCGGTGTATCCGCTGGACCGCTCGGCGGCCGTTGGAACCGACATCCCATTCCAGAGCACGCCCTGGCTCGCCCGGGTCCCCTCGTAATCCACAAACCAGAACAGTTTGTTTTTCTTAATCGGACCTCCGGCGGTCGCCCCAAACTGGTTCCGGCGCAAAGGTGGCTTGCCAATCACTGGAGTCCCATCGGGATTTCGCCCCGCTGCATTCGAAAAAAAGTTGTTCGCGTCCAGGATGTCGTTGCGGATGAACTCCCAAGCCGAACCGTGAAGTTCATTTGAACCGGACTTCAGCGTGGCATTGAGCACCGCGCCTCCGGCACGGCCTGTCTCGGCTTTGAAAGCGCTCGTCTGAATCTTGAACTCGGCAACAGCATCCACCGGGGTCGGTACCACATAAGCTCGGCCGGTCAAGAAGTCGATGTTGTTGCTGTTGTTGTCGATGCCGTCCAGCAGGTAGTTGTTCTGGGCGGGGCGCGTGCCGTTGGCGGAGAACTGGCCATCGGCGCGGGCTCCTGGCTGTGGCGGAGTGACTCCCGCCGAAAGCCTGGCCAGATAACTCCAATCGCGTCCATTCAGGGGCAGGTTGTTGACCGTATCACCCTTCACCACCTGGCCAACTGAGCCGTCCTCGGTTTGCAGGGTGGGCAAGGCGGCCGTCACATTAATGGTGTCGGTCGGCGCTCCTGGAACCAATGTGAAATCTACCACCGCCTGCTGTTGAATGCTCAGCCCTATCCCGGACCGGCGCACCTTTTGGAAGCCGCTGAATTCAACCTCGACCGTGTACGATCCGATCGGGATAGGAGTGAAAATAAACCGGCCGTCCTCATGCGCAAAGGCCACCAATGTTCGGCCAGTGGCCTCGTGGGTTATTCTGACCTGTGCCCCGGCAATGACGCCGCCCGATTGGTCCTTGACGACACCTAGAATTGTGCCCATGTCGACCTGGGCAGATAGGGTCCCGCCCATGAGCAACCAGATGACGATTAGGCAGAAAAAATGAACTGAAACTCTACAACTGCGTCTCATGGACCATTTCTCCTTCCACTCATGCATGTAAACACACACGTTGAAGACCCGTGCTTGCTCATTGACGCTTTCCTGCATTTCACCACACAGCCGGAACTCTCCTGAACCTAGTTGGAAGAGGCGCATGACCTGACTAAAAATGGAGTTGTTTTACCCAGCAAGTAAGACTCTTAGAATAAGGAGATCATGCACCTGACCGAGACTAGTTCGAAGTGGGAAAAAAAGCAAGGGCAAAGAGAAAAGAGACAAGGCATATCAAATCTAGGAACAAATCGCGAAAGTGGAGAGTCACCTTGAGTCCTGTCTGTCGCCATTAATCTATTGCAGTAACAGCACCAGGTTGAAAATGCTTCTGTGTTAAATTGGCCTCCATGGTCTACTGCTTTTTGATAGTGCGCTGAACCTCCTCGAGATCCAGCGGTGGAGGTTGCGCGGACCAGCTTCTCGGCAAGCAGGGCGGCAGGCACGTTCGTCATGCGACCAGCACTGGAATAGTGCATTTTGGCCGCTTGGTCGTGCATGACCTGAGCGATTTCCTGGTTGCCATAGTGTCCCGGTGACCTCATCTTCGCGGACCTCGACGGCGTCTGCGTGGTGCCCCGCGCCGCCGAGCAGGAGGTCCTTGCCGCGGCGTTTCAGAAGGTGCGCCAAGAGAATCCGGTCCGCAAAGCCCTCGAGCAGGGAATGGGCGCCCGCGACGCTTTCGAGAAGTTCGGGGTGATGTGATTACTCCGGAATCACCGGCAGCAGCAGGTAGGAGGCCTGCGCCGCCGAGTGGTGGATCCGATTTGTCGCCTTGATCCACTTCGTCTCGTCGTAGTTATTCCCACCCGTGTTCAGGTTGCGCTCGAAACGCGGGAAGTTGCTGCTCGATATTTCTACCCGAATGCGATGCCCCGGCGCGAAGTAGTTGGACGTGACCCCAAGCTCCACCGTCAGTTCGTACACCTCGTCCGGCTTCATCCACACCTTCTTCGTGAAGCCCTCCCGATAGCGCGCCCGCAGGATGCCCTCCTGTATGTTGTACACTTTGCCGTCGGGATATACGTCGATCAGCTTCGCGGTGAAGTCCGTGTCCTTCGCCGACGACGAGACATACAGCACCGCCTTCATCGGGCCGGTGATTTCGACGCCCTTCTCGAGCACCGGTGTGCTGTACACCAGGACGTCCGGCCTCGCCTCGATGGCCGACTGATCGTAACTCCCCTCGGCCTCCGAGTTACCCGTGCAGCACACCGGGCCGCCGCGCGACGGTACCGGATTCTCAGGATCGTAGACGTAGCTGTCGGGCGGCTCCTGCGCCGGTGCCGCCGTCGATAGCACCCCCGTGCCGTTCGACGAGTTCGCGTGCCCGTCGCTCCGCAGGTAGTAGCGGGTGAACTTCGTGCGTGCCAGGGACCACTCCTGTTCGGCTCGCCACTCGTTCTTGCCCATCACGTAGAGCATCAGCTTGGGCCGCTTGGTTACGTCGTTCCGCTCGCCCTTCAGCCAGTAGTCGAACCACTTCACGTACAGGGGGTAATAGGGGAAGCGCGGATCGCCGACGTCACGCTCGCCGATGGTAGTCTGCCCGGTGAAGTGCTCGGACTGGCAGTGATTGCCCGGCGAGATGATGGCGAACTGGTTGTCGCGCGCTGCGGCACTGTCGGCGTTGGTGCGAAACAGATTGAACTGCAACAGGTTCTCGCTGACTCCGTAGTCGTACCAGGAGCCGATATGAATGGCCGGCACGTTGAAACGGGAGTTTGCCTTAAGCGAGCCAAGCTGGTTCCACCACGGATCGTCGAGTTCGCGTGACACCACGTCGTCCCAATCCGTGGGCGGGCCTCCCGCGCGCTCCACCATCCCGAGCGTCGGGAGCGTGGCCCAGAACTTGCGCAGCGTGCTGTCCGGGATCTCTTTCTCCGGCTTCCCTCGCACCTTGCTCCCCGCGTTGGCATACCAGCCCACTCCGGCGGCGATCTCCGGCACTCCGCCCTTGCGTTCTCCGGCCAGATAGTAGCTGTTGCCCGCATCGGCCACCGACGCGCCGGCCGCCGCGGGGATCATCGCCTTCAGATTCGGATGCCGCGCCTGCGCGAGCAGGATCTGCACGTCGCCCAGATAAGAGCAGCCGTATGTCCCCACGTTGCCGTTCGACCACGGTTGATGCGACAGCCATTCGATGGTGTCGTACCCGTCCGTAACATCGCCGGCAAACAAGTAGTAGTCGCCCTCGGACTGATTCTTGCCGCGTACATCCTGCACCGCGACTACATAGCCTTGGCCAGCCAGGTGGTACGCGTCGCTCCCGGCTTCATGGAATGGGTTTTTGTTGTAAGGCGTGCGAATCAGGATCGCGGGCAGTTTGGCGCCCGCTCCCGTGGGGGTGTAAAGGTCGGTCGCGAGCCGCTCCCCGTCGCGCATCCGAACCATGACGTTCTCCTGGACCCGAACCTCGTACTTCGACGGAGGCCATTCATTCGCAGCCCCGGAAAACGACACTCCAGGTACGGTAAGCAACGCCAGTAACCCTAAGTACTTGTGCATTTCAAACTCTCAACACGCCGGCGCGCGCCTTCACCATCCCCGCGAACCACTAAGGATAGTCGGAATAAGCTGCCTCATCCGCGGCAAGGCTTCTGGATCCGACCGCCGTCGCCCGCCGCGCGTGCCCTTCCTCGGGTTCCGATAAAGGGCTATATGTCGGCTACAACGTCTGCGCTCAATTCGAGATGCATTATATACAGAAACCGCTCCCCCCAACTCCAGATCGACATGGCTGCAGCACTCGCTGAGGCTCTAATCTGCGGGGATCAATCGCAGAAAGGCTCCAGTAACCGATCTTTCCCTTTGCGTTAGTAACTGAATCAGTAGCACTTGCGGGGATTTTAGTGGGTCAGTTGTCCGGATGCGGCATTCTGTGAAGTTGTGGATCCACACGGACGGATAACGGGCTATCCGGACCCTAAGAATGTGCCAGGTCTTAATCTCATGGCTAGTGGTGAGGAGGCCGCTGGCTATGAAGAAAAGAACGAAAGGGAGCGTCAAGCACCCCGCATGGACAAAGGTTAGGCTTAGCCTTCCAGACCTCGATCAGGCCAAGGCGTCGGTTCTGAGCAGCCTGCGCTCTCCAGAGTTACAACGCGGTTATCAACATGCAATCGACGAGTTCATCGCATGGTATTGCTTGGAGTTTCGCCTGTCATTCAACAACACCGTCGTCACTAGGTACAGAGTTCATCTTGAATCTCGCCAGGTAGCACGTGGGACTATTAATGCCAGGCTTGCGTCTGTGCGCCGACTGGAAAGACCCAATTTCAGCAAGTACATCGCCCTGCTTGGCGCCGGTCTTACGCCGGCCGCCGGGGATTAGCCCGGAAATGCTACCACGCCGCGAGACGGATCGCGCTATGATGTGAACGATGAAAAATCACCCCAGACCACTGGCCGCTGTAGTGTTCGCCGCCCTTGCGTTGCTCCTGGCCAGCCCCGCCTTGGGCCGCGGCCAAGGGGCAGGCTCACCGCAAACGGTCGAGTTAGCGCTTGACCGAAAGCTCCCTGTCGACTCCAGGATCACGACTGGTCGACTCGAGAACGGGCTCCGTTACTGGATTCGGCAAAACCGCGAGCCGAAGAACCGGGCCGATCTCCGGCTGGTCGTCCACGCCGGGTCCGTGCTCGAGGACAAGAACCAGCGGGGACTGGCCCATCTGGTCGAGCACCTCGCCTTCAATGGATCCGAACATTTCCCCCGGCAGGCCCTGGTTGATTTCATGGAATCCATCGGCATGAGGTTCGGAGCCGACCTCAATGCGTTCACCGGTTTCGACCAGACCGTCTACATGCTGAAGATTCCTATGGATTCCGACGAGATCCTCGAGAAATCATTCCTCATCCTGGAGGACTGGGCCCACGGGCTGACCTTTGACCCGGCGGCCGTCGACAAGGAACGGGGGATCGTCATCGAGGAGTGGAGGCTCGGCCAGGGCGCCGCCGAACGGATGCGGGCCAAGCAATTCCCCGTCCTTTTACGTGGATCCCGCTACGCCGAGCGGATGCCCATCGGAACGAAGGAAACCATCGAGACTGCCGGCGTAGAAGCCCTGAAGCGCTTCTACCGCGCCTGGTACCGCCCCGACCTCATGGCGGTTATTGCTGTGGGGGATTTCGACCAGACCCGGATCCTGGACCTGATTAGGAAACACTTTGACGGAATCCCCAGGGCGAAAGGAGCGCCGGCCCGGCCAGCATATCCCGTGCCCGGCCATCACAACCTGCTCTTTGCCGTCGCAACGGACAAGGAGGAGACGAACAGCTCCGTAGCCGTCTACCACAAGCTGCCCGTCGCAAACCAAAGCATGGTCGCATCCTACCGGCGGATGCTGGTCGAAAGGCTGTTCAATGCCATGCTCAACACCAGGTTCGCCGAAATCGCCCAGAAGCCCGGCGCACCGTTCCTCAGAGCCGCCTCGAGCAAGGGCCGTATGGTCGAGTCGAAGGACTTCTACGTGCTGTCGGCGCTTGTTCCCGAGGGAGGCATCTCGCGTGGATTGCAGTCTCTGTATGCCGAGGGGGAGCGGGTTGCACGCTTCGGATTCACCGAAACGGAACTCAGACGGCAGAAGAGCGAGATGCTCCGGGCCTTCGAGCGGGCCTTCACGGAGCGTGCGACCGAAGATTCCGGCGATCTGGCCGAGGAGTTCACCCGCAGCTTCCTCGAGGGGGAACCAACACCCGGAATCGCCTGGGAGTATGAGGCGCACAAGCGTTTCATGCCGAAGATCTCGCTGGAAGAACTCAACCGGCTGGCTAAGGAGTGGATGACGGGGCCGAATCGTGTCGTGGTGGTCAACGCTCCCGAAAAGGAGGGAGTCCCGATCCCGACCGGTGAAGAACTCGCCTCGGTCCTCAAGAACGTCAAAACAGAGGAACTGGCCGCTTATAAGGACACGTCGACCGACAAGCCTCTCCTTCCCGAGATGCCGGAGCCCGGCAGCATCGTCTCGACTAGGGCAAGACCCGAGATCGGGGTCACGGAGTGGACACTCTCAAACGGCGCGCGGGTCGTCCTCAAGCCCACAGATTTCAAAGAAGATGAGATCCTCATGCGGGCCACAAGCCCGGGAGGGATCTCCCTTGCCGCTGACGAAAATCTTATTTCGGCTAACACCGCCGACCAGGTCGTGTCATCCGGCGGGCTTGGAACATTCAGCACGCTCGACCTCGAGAAAAAGCTGGCCGGGAAGGCCGTCTTTGTCAGGCCCACGATCGGTGAGCTTGACGAGGGGATTACCGGGAGCGCGTCTCCCCGGGACGCGGAGACCCTCTTCCAGCTGATCTACCTCACGTTTACGGCGCCGCGGCCCGACCCCGGCGTTTTCGAGGTCATGAAGGCGCAGCTCAAGGCTTTCCTGGAGAATCGGACGAAGAGCCCGGAAGTCGTCTTTTCCGACACCCTGCGGAGGACGATGCAGCGGGACCAGCCCCGGTTCAGGCCGATGACGGTCGACGAGATCCCCAAAATGGATCTCGAGAAATCCTTTGCCTTTTATCGTGACCGATTCGCCGATGCGAGCGACTTCACGTTCGTCTTTGTCGGGAATCTGGACCTGGAAGCGATCAGGTCCCTGGTGTGCAGATACCTGGCCAGCCTGCCTTCCCTGCACCGCACGGAGATTTGGAAGGACTGGCGGGTGCCGCCGCCCGAGGGGGTGGTGAATCGGACCGTGGAGATGGGCGTCGAATCCAAAAGCATGACGGCTGTAGTGTTCTCCGGCCCCTTCAGCCATACCCTGGAAAACCGGAACGCAATCGAGGCCGCGAGCCAGGTGCTCGAAACCCGGCTGCGCAAGCTGCTGCGGGAGAAGCTGAGCGGGACCTACAGCGTCAGCGTCCAGCCGTCCGTGAGCAAGATTCCGCGAGAGGAGTTCCGGGTGAGCATCGAACTCGGCGCCGACCCGAAACGAATCGACGAGCTGAGCCGGGCCATCTTTGAGGAGATCGGCCGGCTCCAGACCGACGGCCCGGAAGAAGAGGAGGTAAAGGAGGTCCGGACGGCAGAGTCGCGTGATTACGAAACCAGCAGCCGGCAGAACGGTTGGTGGCTGTCCCAGCTCACCGAGCATTACAGACTTGGGGAGGACCCGGCAGAAGTGATGCGCATTCCTGCGGCCCTCGACCGCATCACGAAAGACGTGGTCCGGATAGCGGCCCAGACGTACTTCAAAACGGAACGTTACGTCCAGGTCACGCTGTACCCCGAAAAAAAGTAAGAAGACGAAGCGCCCCTTATCAGAAAGGGCAGACCACTGACCGGGGAGGGACCAGAACCAAAACGGCAACTTGTCCTTCCTATCTGCTAGGGTCGATCGAGGGCACGCGACTTCAGATCTGTTCCGAGAACCAAAGCCTTCCGGCTTGACCAAGGAGGATGCCATGTTCAGGAGCAACGCCGTACGGAATTGCGTGGAACTCCACGAGATCGAGATCAACCGATTCTACCAGGTGTGGGAGGCGTTTTGCGCATCCGGTACGCCGCTGCCGGAATCGAGCGATCCCTCGTACGAGTCCTCGAATCACCTCGGCGGCCATGTCTTCCGCGCGGCGCGCAACTACCTGACCTGGGTCGGGGAGTGCGTCAGGCGACCGGTCACCGATCTCGATCCGGACACCGACCTCGTGCGTATCGCAGGAAAGGGCCGCACTTTTGTGGATGAAGTTCTCTCAGGCTGGCGCCGGCATCTCAGCGTGCTGGAGGACGCCGAACTGGCGCCGGCTACTTACAAGTCGCGATGGGGAGAGGACTACAACATCGAACAGATGCTCGAGCATGCGGTGGTGCATCCGATGAGGCATCGGATCCAGTTGGAACGGCTCATTGCTCGGCAGGGCCAGTGATCATAGCCTTGTGTCAAATCACCGCGAGCTCAGCGATCGGCCGCTGCGACTGCCGACGCTGCTAGAGCCGATCCATACGGGTGACCGAATCCCCAACTCCCCTGACACGGGATTGCGTTCCCTGACTGCGTCGGGTCGGGGGATGTCCTCCTGTCGACAGGATTAGTTCCGCGATCGCGACTTCTGGCCCGGAGTTGCCGTACTGTCAGATCGTGACGATGTCGCTGAAGACATCTGAAACTATTTGCGGCGGGACCATCAGCGCCGATACCATAGCAAAGGATGAGTTCCTCACAAACTCAAACGGAGAGAGACAATGCGCACGCAGCTAGTATTACGGATCGGACTCCCGATTGCCTTACTGTCGTCTATGGTCATCGCTGGTATGCAGGCGAGCGCAGCTGAAGAGCGCTCAGGCTCCATCCCGCGTGACGGCTTCCGCCTCTACTACCGGATCGTAGGCGCGAGCGGGCCGTACGTCATCCTGCTCGGTGGCGGGCCGGGGATCGACGTGGACTACCTGGCATCTGCTGCAGACGCACTGAAGAGCTCCTATCGCGTAGTGCTCCTTGAGCAGCGCGGTACCGGACGCTCGGTCCTGCCGGTCCTCGACGAAAGCACGCTTAACCTGGGAAGTTACCTTGGAGACCTTGAGGGGCTGCGTCTCGGTCTTGGCGAACAACGGCTCACGCTCCTCGGCCACTCGTGGGGGATGACGTACGGGCTCGCCTACGCCGCCGCCTATCCGGATCGGACTCGCGGTGTCGTCAGCATTGGTTCAGGGACTATCACGGCCGACTTCAGCCAGGTGTTCGATGACAACCGCGCCTCGCGGCTCCACCCCTCCGAGCGCGAACTGTTTGACTACTGGTCAGCCCCGGAACGGCTGCGGGCCGAGCCCGATCGGGCACTCCTCGAGTATCTGCGTGTCATCACGCCCACCGACTTCTGGGACCGGGCGAAAGGTATCGAGTTCGCCATGCGCTGGCGTCTCGAATGGTGTCACGGACGCATAGCCGACGTGACCAATCGGGCGATTTTCGCAGGGCTCGATCTGCGCCCGGAGCTCGACAAGATCACGGCGCCCGTATTGATCATTCAAGGCCACCAGGACGTTGCCGGCGAGGCCAACGCACTCGAAGCGGCACGCCACATCGCGCACGCCGAGGTCCGTTTCCTTCATCGCGCGGGCCACTACACGTGGCTCGATCAGCCCGAGGCGACCTGGGGGGCCGTGCTGCCGTTTCTTGCTAGGCTGCGGTGAAGTTCAAGTGCTGGACCTGCCGAGCCGGCTCTCGCCTACACTGTTAGTGATGGAACATCTATAGCCCGGCTCGAAGGCGCTTGGTTCCTACCCGGAAGCCTCTAGTTCGTGGGGAGCTACTGTGCCAAGTGGGCTCGCATAGGAAATCGCGTCCCGCCGCTATTGATGAAGGCCATTACTGACCATATCCGGCATCGCTTCTTCATGAACAAATCTTCCGTGCGATAATCCGTTACTCTCGATCCGTCGCTGCCCGAAATTGCTGACTTCCCCGATTGCTACTTCTGGACAACCAATGAAGTTCTCGTTGCGTTGACTGACATGTGCTGCCAGGCTTACTGCGGAAGGCCAATCCGCCGCAGCAGGTTCTGGAAGCGCGGGTCGGAGCGCAGAGGGTCGAAGACAGGCAGGCCGATGTAGGGCAGGTTGAGATCGTGCACCTCGTAGGCCTTCTCGAACCAGTCGATGGCAAGGCCATAGTCGCCGGCGTCGTTATACTGAAACGCGATGGCGTAGGGCATGTGGACCCTGACTTTTCCAGCATTCGGGACTCCGCCGGCCTTCTCGTACCGTACCGCCAGGAGGTCTCCCATGCGACGTTGCGCGCCCTCGTAGCCGGCCTCCGCGAGGCCCTGCTCAAACGCCGCCAGCTGTTCAGGATCGTTGGCCAGACGCCCCCGCTCCCAGGCCAGCCGCTCGTCCCGCATCCCCTTCAACATGAAAACATGATTAATTGTGCCCCGGGCGATAATCTGGTCCGGCTCGATGGCTAGCGCGGCGCGGGCCTCGGCCATGGCGTCGTCGTAGCGTCGCTGGTACTCCAGGACAACAGAGTACATGCCGTGGAACAGCGCGTTGAACGGGTCCAGCTTGAGCGCCCACTCGCTGTGCCGAACGGCCTCGCCGGCGTGCCCCATGTTCGCCAGGAAGTGGGCATAGTACGCGTGCGCGTTCGCACGGTTGGGGTCGAGCTCTAGGGCGCGCCGCCACTCAGGCTCGGCACCGGCCCAGTCCCAGTCGGTCCACGACCTGACCACGGCCAGGGCTTCGTGCGCGCCCGCGGAGCTGTCGTCCAGCGCGATGGCCCGAAGCGCAGCCGCCTTCGCCTTGGGTCCGGCTTCTCGGGGCGACGCCATGCCCATCTGTTGGCGGGCCGCCCACACCCATGCGAGCCCTTCGTAGGCCGGGGCGTACGAAGGGTCTTTCTCCAGCGCCAACTCGAAGTAGCGCTGGGCGGTGTCGAAATCCGGCCAGCGTCAGCTTCTTCCAGTGGTAGGAGCCCTTGAGGTAGGCATCGTAGGCCTCGGGGTTGACAGTGCGGACGCTGGCGAGGCGGGTGTGTTCGGCCGGGAGCAGCTTGAGGGCCAGCACGCCGGCCACCTTTCGCGCCACCTCGCTCTGCAGCGCGAGGATCCCTGCCATTTCCCGCTCATACGTCTCCGCCCACAACTGCGTCTGGTCCAACACGTTGATCAGCTCGGCCGTGATCCGGATCCGCCCTGCGTCACGCCGCGCGCTCCCTTCCAGTACATAGTCTACATGAAGCTCTCGCCCTATCTGGTCGATGGGCTTGTCGGTCTTCCTGTAACGCATCACCGACGTGCGCGCGATCACGCTCAGGCTCTGGGGGTGCAGGCTGCCAAGCTGGGTGATCATGTCCTGTGTCAGGCCGTCACTCAGGTATTCTTGTTCCGGATCGCCGCTCAGGTTCGCGAACGGCAGCACCGCCAGCCTGACCGCGCGATCATGTCCGCCTCCGGTCAGCCGCCCGCGCAGGCCACCGACATCCAATCCCACCAGAACCGCTGCGGTGATCACCAGCGCCGCCGCCAACATCAGCCAGCGATGACGCCCCAGCCGGTAGCGCCACGCCGCCCAGGGAGCCGCCGTTCCCGCTTGAATCGCTTCGAGCGCCGCTCGCACTTCGCCCGCACGCTGGTACCGCTTTCCGGGCACCTTCTCGAGGCATCGTTCGATCACGCCGCCCAGCTCAGCCGGCACCTTAGGGGGAAGTGGTCGCGGCGCCTGATTCACAATCGCCGACGTCAACTCGAATCCGCTCTGGCCATGAAACGGCCGCGTGCCCGCTGCCATCTCGTACAGCGTCACGCCCAACGCCCAGACGTCGCTGCGGGCATCGGCTTCCCGGGCCCGCAGTTGCTCCGGCGACATGTAGGCCAGCGTCCCCACCGTGCTCCCGTCCGAGGTCAGAGCCGTGATCGTTTCCTCCGCGCTCCCCATCTCCCCGGACGGAATCAGCTGTTTCGCCAGCCCGAAGTCCATCACCTTGGCGTGGCCCGTCTGTGTCAGCATGATGTTCGCCGGCTTGATGTCCCGGTGGATGATCCCCTTCCCATGTGCCGCTTCCAGGGCCTCCGTCACTTCGATTGTGATCTGCAGCGCGTGCTCCAGCGGCAGCGGCCCCTGCGCCAGCCTGTCTTTGAGCGACTGGCCGTCGACGTACTCCATGACGATGAAGTCCTGTCCGTCGGATTCAGCCACTTCGTTGATGTGGCAGATGAAGGGGTGGTCGAGTGCTGCCGCCGACCGGGCTTCGCGGATGAAACGCTTGTGGGCGATGGGGTCCTGCTGCATCGCGGGGGGAAGGAACTTCAGGGCCACCTTGCGATGGAGCGATGCGTCCTCGGCCAGAAATACCTCTCCCATGCCGCCCTGGCCGATTTTTTCAAGTATGCGATAGTGGCCTAGCGTCCTGCCGATCAAGGAGAATGCCTCCGTTGGCAATTCGCCGCACCGTAATCACTAGCACTTGGTTTTTCGTCATTATATTCGGCTGCGCTGGCTCTGGATAGCTGAATCCGCAGCACTTGTCGGGATATCAGGCACTCCCATTCAGGCACGCGGGCCATAAACGGCGTTCGAGAAGCTCAGGATTTCACCACACGAGGAAATTCCTAAGGGAACACAACGCGACTTCTGGACAACGACGAGAGAAGGGGGTGTCGCGAGCCCGAAATCTGTGCAGACTCCCGCCGTCCGGCGCGACTTGTCAGTGCCGTCAGCTCAGAAAAACACATTGCGGTCCGGTGCGGCGGGGGAAATAGCGGGAGGTCTGAAGGGTAGGCCGAAGCACCCGAGAATCTCTCTGATCGCCACGGGCTGATGGATTGCGGCTAAGATTCTCATGCGACCGCCGCAACCATCGCATTCCAAAACGTCCAACTCAAAAAATCTTCTCATCAATTCAGCCCACATGTAATTCTGTGGAGGCATCGTCGTGGGTTCTGAGAACTCCTCTGATGAGCAAGCTGTTCTTCCGCACTACGGCCGCAGGGATGAAGGAATCGGTGACTGAAGGATAGGAAGGATGAGCTGCCTCTTCGCCTGCCAGGCTTCTGATCCGGCCGCCCTCGGTCCTCCGTGCGTTCCCTCCCGCAGGTGCTGATAAAAGGTGATATGTCGACTGAAACGTCTGCGCCTCAGCTGCGGCCGCATTTTACACCAGAGCCGCATCGCTGGATAAGGCCTTTTGGCGCACCCCTACCTTAGTGCAGACTACGAGAGAACGCTGCTTCTTACTGGCCCCCAGGGAGAATCCCGGGGGATTCCCACCCCAACCCATGCTATCCTCCGCCTGTCGGGGGAAAGGAAACTACTATCTACCGCTTTGGCGGAGGGGTCTTATGAGATCGACACGGTGCTTCCTCTGTTTTTTCCTGCTTGTCGGCGCCTCTCTGATTGTCTCTAAACTACTATCTACTTGTCTTGCCGCGCTCCCGGTGGTGGCCCAAGAGGACAAGGCCGTGCTGCCGCCAGCGGCGCGCGAGTACAGGATTGCGTTTATCGGCCTCCGCTATTACATCACCTGGAGGTTCCTGTCCCGCATCCTCGAAGGCCAGGGCGGGCCCGTGAAACTGGTGGGCATCGCGGAGACCGAGCCCGAGTTGATTGCTGAAGCCAAGCGCCGCGGCGCTACCGAGGTCCCGGTCTATGCCGACTACCACACGATGCTCGACGAAGCGAAACCCGACATTGTGTGGGGTTTCCTCGAGAACAACCGCCACCTCGAGGTGATGCAGGCTTGCGCGCCGCGCAAGATCCACGTGATCTACCAGAAGCCGCTCGCGGCCACCTACAGGGACGCCCTCGCCATCCGTGCGCTCGCCCAGACGCACGGGATTCAGGTGCTGACCCACTTCGACATCGCGTTCTATCCCACGACCTACGCGGCCAAAGCCAAGGCCGACTCGGGCGAGATCGGCAAGGTCTGGCGCCTGCATGGGATCGAGGGGCATGGCGGAATGAGGAACCGCCCCCCAAATGGTTACTTCTTCCGCTGGTTGATTGATCCTGTCCAGAGCGGCGCCGGCGCGCTGATCGATTTCGGCAGCTACAACGCGCTGTGGGCGCTCTGGTACAAGGGAAGGCCGGAGAGCGTCTACGCAACCGCACTCCACCTGCGGCCCGACGAGTTCCCCAAGGTCGAAGACTCTTCCGTGATGGTGCTCTCCTACAAGGACGGCGTCGGGATCTTCGAGGGAAGCTGGGATTTGCCGCGCTCATTCCAGCAGCTGGAAGTCTTCGGTCTCGCGGGTAGCCTCCAGACCAGGGGCAACGTCGAGGTCGCGCTGCGCAAGGGCAGCGAGTGGGAAGCTCCTCAGCCGGAAGTGAAGATCGAGGTGCCAGCGCTCGCGCCCGAGATGGCCGGCCCCACGGAGTACCTCGCCTACTGCCTCATGAACAAGCAGCCGGTCGAGGGCATGGTGGCGCTCGACATCAACGTCGGCGTGATCGAAGTGATCGAAGCCGCCAAGCTGTCCATCAAGACGGGCAAGGCGGTGGCCTTGCCGCTGCCGTTGAAGTAGAAGACGAAATAGGGGACGTCCCACACGTTAACCTATTTTTTGCTCGAGCGCTTGACAACGGATCGCAGGTTTCCACGATTCAGGCCACATCGACCAATGGGACCGTATTGAATCTCACCTATGGTTATGGCACGAACAATAATGGCGAGGTGGCCTCGATCACGAATAATCTGGTCAGCGGCCGGTCGCAGAGTTTCACCTATGACTTCCTGCACCGGAAAGGATAAGAAGGATGAGCTGCCTCTTCGCACGTCAGGCTTCTGATCCGGCCGCCGACGCGCGTCCCTGTGTGCCCTCTGTCATGTGCTGATAACGGGTGATATGTCGACTGAGACGTCTGCGCCTCAGCTGCGGCCGCATTTTACACCAGAGCCGCATCGCTGGATAAGGCCTTTTGGCGCACCCCTACCTTATTGCAACCCTGAGTGTCTGAATTCGCAAGACTTGCACGAGTTAGTCGGCCGCTGGAAACTTGTAGTTGGCCCGAAACGGCGTTCTAAGACCTAACCCGGTCGTGGGCCGCATTGCGGGGGCGCGTCCTCGAACGGGACTGCGCAGGAGTTTGGGGCAACATTCGCATCGACGCTCCACCATACTTCAAGTGGTGTGCTCTTTGAAGCCCGGCGGAATGTGGGTCTTTGTCCGCATTTATGGATTTTGGAAGGTCCGTACCCCGTTATGGACTTCCTTACTGCTGGAACTCCACCTCTGCCCGGGTGACAAATCACGCAGACTTGACACACGATTTTTCGTCATGTTTTCCTGGTGTCGTGCCGGCAGGTCGCCGGCGTGCGGATCTCCTGGGCATCCTCACGGCACCGGTTATTGCGTCAGGCGCCAAGAACGAAAGCCCCGGTCAAGCAGGTCAACGTGGACGCAACCATTACGAATCGCGTGGAAGTTCGCCGTAAGCTACTAACTCGTAGCATCGTTGCCGCCTTACCGTTGGGGTGCCGACGTCCTCCGTCCGAGAGGCTTACACCTACCCTGCGGAGAATTGCGACTTCCATGCCTTTCCCTCCACGCCATAAATAAAGGAGAGGAAATCAGGAAGCTGGGCGCCTGGCTTTTCCTCTCTCCAGAGGAAGTCCCTGTCTATGAACATTGGAGGGGAAGAAGGAAGTTCAAATTCGCCTGAACCGATCCCTGAAGCCGACCTCGCCACCTTCCTCTCAGGCATCTCAGCCTGGACTCCTGAAAGCTCACACCCGCAGCCCTGCTACCGAATACCTCTCCTTGCGTCTCGGAGGCATCTTCCTTGTGTCAGGAAGGGGGGGATAGCTATAGCCATAGCTCGCCGCTGCCCGCGTGCAAGGGAAAACTCCGGAAGGGCCTTCGCTGAATCGTCAGGAGCGGCAGCAGACTTGGCGGGTTGCGCCGCGATGGATATCGTCCTGATTCTGGCGCGGCAACGGCAGGATCTGTGGGACCTGGTTATCGAGGTCGAGGTGTGGCGTGTGGATGCGACACCCGCCACGCATTCTCCCCCCTGGCATCTCCATTCGGGAGTCGATCTGGGCGGATTCTATACCTGTGGGGCATGC
>Ga0315273_10001892_pt1 | contig 24269 bp, 29 predicted proteins | sample YL17G02_0_MG_FD_205753 | JGI IMG/M metagenome (GOLD analysis project Ga0315273, IMG submission 205753) | Sediment microbial communities from Yellowstone Lake, YNP, Wyoming, USA - YL17G02_0 | ecosystem: Environmental > Aquatic > Freshwater > Lake > Sediment | place: USA: Wyoming | collected...
GCCCGCCAGTCCCAGGCCCTCGCCAACCGGCGTGACGCTTGTCACACCCCTTTTACCCTGGAGGAGCTTATCGCCCAACCCCTACCCGATGTCTCCCGATACCCGGTTTACACGTGGGCGGGGCCTGGAAAGGCTTCCGCAATACAGGCGACACCTCTTGCGTAACTGAGCGGGGTATACTCCTGGCCGCGCCAATTCTGCGCAAGCTGGGCAAGAAGAGGAGCTATGTTGTTGCCGCGCTGGCGATGATCATAGTTTCTGCGATCCGGTGGATAGACCCCACATCGCTGGCATTGATCTACATATCCACCATTATGGGCGGTTTCATCTTGGGCTTCTTCCAGCCTGTGGTTCAGGTTCTCGCGGCGGACAATATTGACTATGTCGAATACAGAATCAAATACCGTTCTGAAGCCGCCGTGGCTTCGATCGGTTCCTTTGTTACAAAGGTCTCCTCAGGTTTTGCCGGAGCGGCCCCGGGCTATGTCTTGGGTTGGGCAGGATACGTAGCCACCAGCCAGACACAGCCTGCGAACGTTATCACTGCGATCATCTGGCTTACCATCGGCTCGCCGATTCTCTTTTTTGCAGCTTCGGCCCTGATCTTCGGGTTCGGTTACAACCTGGACGAGAATACACTCCAAGGGGCGGAGGCTGAATTGGGCGAGAGAAGGGCAGCAAACCAAGTCTCTCCAAAATAGAGAGCGTGGTCGCCATCGAAACCTAGGAGCATGGGCCTGCAGCCAGTCGTCCCTTGGACTGGCTGCAAGCATGAATCCAAGTCTCCAGTTCAATTGGAAACCCATTCGCCGCACTAGCCAAGCCGACAATGATAGGAAAGGAATGATCCGATCAGTAGAGAACAATACAATTCCGGCTGGAGGCACTATAGGAAGGCCAACAGGATACAGCCTTCTTGGTCAGTTGTCCCCACGATGCCATGCGGTATGAGCCGCGTCAGCCAAAGATGAGATTCGGCAGCTTCGGCGGGGGAAAAGCGCAGGTCGGCTGCGCGCAGTTCGGTCATTTGGCTCCGGGCACGCAACCGGGACAGGGGCAGATCTGGATCCTCACGGGTGGTGATCAGGTGCATCTGTGGTGGCAGATCCTCGAGCAGGAAGGCGAGGGCTTCCTCAACCGGTTTGGATTCAATCACATGGTAGTCGTCAAGGACGAGGACGGAAGCTTTCGGGAGCGTGGTGATCTCGTTGAGAAGGATGGTCAGGACCGAACATGCAAGTCTTGTGCCGGCAAACGTATGCGTCAACGGCGCCGAATAGCCAACCAGAACGCTGGCTTGCCGCCAAGCCATTGAAAACCGGAAACATCTGTTGAACGTTGCCCGTGTTCGGCGCGGGCTGCCCGCAATGTTGGGCGGAGCCCCTATGCCCTTCTTCATCCTGCTGCGCACTCCCGGCGGCTACATCTGTTTCCTTGTCAGACGCCTGTGCCTAGGCCGTATTTCTCAGCCTTTTGAGTTCTTGAGTGAGCGCATCAGCATCGTTACTAGCCCGATCATGAATGTCAGGGTCACCCAAATCCAATAGCGGGGCTGTGCGGCCCCCGCAACCATCACTAACGTAGGGAACAAGGGCATGAACGCATTTTGCCAACCGTGAGTAATCAACCCGGCCCAAGTACGTTTGCCAGATGCTTGGCGCACCCAGGCCTGGAACCAAGAATACCCCGTTGTCAGTAGCACAAACCCAGCAAACGGCATAAACGTCTGGCCCGTTCCCGGGATGAAATACAGCGGCAAATGCCAAAAGGCCCATATCACTCCCAGCACCAAGTTGCCCAACCACGGCCCGAGGCGTGCTTCCAAGGGATCCAAAATATAGCCGCGCCACCCCAGTTCTTCCTGGCCGCCGCCTAATAGGATCACGAACAAAACATACGGCGGAAACATCCATACGGAGGGCAAGAGCATTTCCACACGCGGCTCACCCCAAAGCTCCGGTAGTATCCACGCTATCCAAGTGCTCCCGCCTAGCACTAGGATGGGAAGGAGCCACGCCCGCCAGCCCAAACGGAAATCCAGCAAACCGCTCAGATATTGGCGAATAGCATCTTTGCCATGTAGTGTTTTGAGACAGTAGAAGGTTCCGGCGGCTGGGCCAAAAGCTGCCATAATAGTTGCGGGCGTTCGCAAAGCACTCAGAAGGTCTTTGCCTAGGGGTAAGATGCCAGCACTAGCCAAAACCAGTGGTAGCCAGACCAGCCAAGACCAAGCGAACGTAACCACGAAGAAACGGTAGGGGAAACTCGGTTTGGCTGACCCGTCTCTCGTCTTCGTGACCATGTCGCTATGCATTCCGCCCTTCCTTGAGCGTCCATAACCTCGGAGCGCGGCCCGACATTGGCTACTACTCCTCCACCTCGATGCGATCCGCCAGGATCTGGGAGCCGTTGTAGTCAGGCACGTTGCTGAACAACGTGCCATAGAGATGAACGATCCTGCCGCTGTCGCGTAGCGCCTCGATCTGCGCTTGTACAGTCGGGTCCATGGAAGCGATGCCAAAGTAGATGATCTGCCCCAGGTCCTGCCGCTCAAAGTAGTCATCATACTGCGCGCCGGGCTGCGTACTCTTGATGACGCCCCACCAGTCAGCTATCTCCTCTGAAGTACCTGGCGGCATGTAACCGCCCGATGCATTCTCTTCCGTGTTGCCACCACTGTATGTCGTCAGACCAAGTGAGACATTAGGAGCCGTTTGCTAAGACGCGCTTCTCGACCCTAGTATAGCCAAACGGGAGGCAGAATGGCCGAGAAGAAGGAGAGCGCGGAAGCCGCCGTCCGGGCCATCCGCCGGTTGCCCGGAAGAAGTACTCGGCGGAGGAGAAGGTCCGGATCGTGCTGGAAGGCTTGTGGGGCGAGACGAGCATCGCCGGCTTGTGCCGGCGGGAAGGCATCCCGACCAACCTGTACTACCGTACCGCCAACAACGCGGCACCTTCGGGTGGAGCAAGGACTTCCTCGAAGCCGGCAAGCAGCGCCTGGTGGGAGACACCGAGCGCCAGGCAGACAGCCGCCAGGTGACCGAGATGCGCGCGGAGCTCGAGCGGGTGCCATGGGCCTGCGCTCTGGGCAGGCAAGCAGCTGGTGGCCGAGCTGTCGCTCAAGAACCGGGTGCTCAAGAAAAGCTTGCTGGGCAAGGAGCCGCCGTGGGACAAGTGATGCGGCGGTCTCCAGCCGAGAAGCAGGAGATCATCCACCTGGTCGAGCACTCTGCCTTGCCTGTGGGGCGCACCCTGAACGAGCTGGATGTGCCGCGGAGTAGCTTCTATCGGTGGTACCGCCAGTACCAGCAGGACGGGCAGAAGGGACTGGAGCCGCAGCCATCGAGGCGTAGACAGTTCTGCCTAGCCCTGGCGGGTTAGGCCAGGGGAACCGCCTGCCTGAGCCGGTGTGCGACCAGATCGTCCAGTTGGCGCTGGCTGAGCCGGAGAAGTCCCCCCGGCAGTTGGCATGGCAGTTCACCGACCAGGAGGGCTACTTTGTCTCAGAATCAATCGTATTCAGGCTCCTGAGGCGCTTCGACCTGGTCGAGAGCCCGGCCTTTGAGCTGGTGACCGCCGCCGATCGGTTTGCCCAGCCCACCCGCCGGCCATGGGGGCTCTGGCAGACCGACTTCACCTACTTCAAAATCCAGGGCTGGGGTTGGTACTATCTGTCGACGATCTTGGACGACTACTCCCGCTACACCCTGGCGTGGAAGCTGACCCCCACGATGGCCGCCACGGATGTGCAGAAAACGCTGGAGATCGCCCTGGCTAAGGCCAAGCTCGACCGGGTGCGGGTTCGGCATCGGCCGCGGCTACTTTCGGAGAACGGGCCATGCTATGTGTCCGGGGAGCTGCGCAAGTTCCTCGACCAGAAGCAGATGGAGCACACCCGCGGGGCGCCGTACCACCCGATGACGCAAGGCAAGATCGAGCGCTACCATCGGTCGATGACTACAGTCCCGGTGCTCGTCCAGGGAAGAACCTGGTTCTGCTGCAGAACTACGCGTTCCCCTGGGCCTTGGAGCAGGAGATCGCCCGCTTCGTGGACTACTACAACCACCAGCGGTACCATGAATCGCTGGACAACGTGACGCCGGCAGACATCTACTTCGGGAGGGCCAAGGAGGTTCTGACGAGACGAGAGGAGATCAAACGACAGACGCTGGAGGCGCGGCGCCGGCAGCACACGCAGTCGCTGCAGATGGCCGCGTGACCGTCGAGGCCGTGGAAGTGCGTCTTGACTTGGAGCCCCGATTTGTCTCACTCTTGCTGACACGATACACCATCCGCGGTGACAGTTTCCGTCAACGCAACCGCAAAGAGGAGGTCCTACCCAATCTCCCTTCCCACCTCGTTTGGGCACCATTTTTCCACTCACCTTACCCCGCTAGTGGTAAACATACGTCCGGCGATGCCTGCTAAACACACGTCCGGCCATGAGTGGTAATCATCACCCGACTATGGGTGGTAAACATGACCCGGCTATTGACAGTTGCCGATAACTGGCTACTATTGAAAACCTAGACTCTCAGATGGTCGTCCATGAGTGCTGTATGCCATTATTGGCTAGTTGAAACGCGGGATCATCATTTCAATCGTTCCAAGAAGGAGAAACAATGAACACAAGCCCTACCCCCAAGAAGAAGATCGACACCAAGGTCGTGCTCTCCAGCCTGTGGATCGTGGTCATGATCAACATGCTGAAAGCCGACATCCTTTCGCTGTTCATCCCCGGCTCGATGGATGAAGTGGCGAGAACCGCTGCCAGCAACGGCGCAACCGTTCCCCAACTGATGCTGGGCGCGGCAGTCATTGGTCAACTCGCCATTGCCATGATCATTCTGTCCCGCGTGTTGAAGTACGGAATCAATCGCTGGGTCAATATCCTCGTTGCCATCGTCATCATCGCCTATATCTGGGTCGGCATGGTATCGTATCCCCACTATATTTTCATCGCCAGCGTCGAGACCATCTGCCTGCTGCTGATCGTCTGGTTCGCCTGGAAGTGGCGCAACGTCGAAGCCTGACCTATTTGACTTCCAACGGCGAGGTGTTCGACACCAACCAGATGACCGCGGCGCAGAAGACTCTTCCATTTAACACGCTCGTGAAGGTGACCAACCTCGATGACCTGCCCCCCAAGAACTGGTCCAGTTTGAGAGAGAGTGCTCGGCTGGGCCAAGTATCATGGACAACGGGAGGCAGGATAACATGCCAAGAAGGCGCTACACCCCGGAAGAGATGATCAGCAAGCTACGGGAAGTTGAGATCCTCCTGAGCCAAGGCCAATCGGTCGGCCAAGTCGCGCGTACTCTGGCTATCAGCGAGCAGACGTACTACCGCTGGCGCAAGGAGTACGGCGGCCTGCGTACCGAGCAAGCCCAGCGGCTGAAGGCCCTTGAGCAGGAGAACGGCCAGTTGAAGCGGTTGGTGGCTGATCTCTCGCTCGACAACGCCATGCTGCGGGAGACGGTCTCGGGAAACTGATCGGCCTGGCAAGACGGCGGCAGGCAGTGCAGCACCTGCAGCAGGCCTTCGCCGTTTCGGAACGCCGCGCTTGCCGGGCGCTCGGTCAGCCCCGCTCCGGCCATCGATTCATTTCGCAGCCCTCTGAAGCGGAAGAACGTCTGACCGAGAGCATTGTCAGCCTGGCGGCTCAGTACGGCCGAGATGGCTACCGGCGCATGACAGCTTTGCTGCAGTGGGACGGGTGGCGAGTGAACCACAAGCGGGTTGAGCGCATCTGGCGCAAGGAAGGGCTGAAAGTGCCCCCGAAACAGCCCAAGCGGGGCCGGCTGTGGCTTCAACGACGGCTCGTGTATCCGCCTTCGGCCTCAGCCCCCGCGGCATGTCTGGAGCCATGACTTCACTCTTCGTCATGATCCTACCCTTCAGACGGGTAGTTGCATGACAAGGAATGTGCCGGCCTGTGTACGGGTGAGTTCCCGAGGTAGTGGCCGCCGAGAGAGAGAGGGGGAATTGCGCGATCCGGGGTGGAAGAACGCCCAGACGAAGCAGGGAGACCGGCCACATGCTTGTTGTCCGGCGTTGCTCCGCGTTGACTAGAGGCGACGATGGGATTTGAACCCATGATCAGGGTCTTGCAGGACCCGACCCAGGCGACCTTCGGGACCCTTGCTCGCCTTTGGCCGGATTCCGTAGAAGGGTCTGCTGAGTCCTGGCTGCCTAGCGGACCCAGACCCTTAACCGTCTTCTGGGGCCAGACAACAGACAATAACGCGGGTCAACCGTTCAGGAATCAGGCTACCTCCTCGTGGCCCCGAAGTCAAGGAGCCCCGGGCGCGATAGCCCATAACCAGTACCCAACGCGCGTCCGTGCTCGACCTGGGATCTTTGCTGGCTGCGGTAGCCGCTTTCGGACCAAGACAGAACCTGGTACAGAAAGCGGGGGCAGGTCAAACCATGCCAATACTAGTGATGGATCGTTACCCTTCAACCTCGATGCGATCCACCTGGATCTGCGAGCCGTTGTAGTCAGGGACATTACTGAATAGTGTGCCATACAGATGAAGGATCCTGCCGCTGTCGCGTAGCGCCTCGATCTGCGCTTGTACAGCCGGGTCCATAGAATCGATGCCAAAGTAGATGATCTGCCCGTTGGTCCACAACTCAAAGTAGTCATCAAACTGGGCGCCGGGCTGCGTACTCTTGATGACGCCCCGCCAATCAGCTATCTCATCCGTGGCACCGGGGGGCATGTAGCCGCCCGAGGCATCTCCTCCTGAGTTACTTCCCCCTCCTGGGCCACCACCACTTGCCTCAGTGGTTGACTCAACGGTGATGGCAAGTGTAGGGCTTTCTTGTGCTGCGGGGCCACACTCTCCCCGAAAGTAGGCCCACTCGTCACAGGTGCTGCCATCCGGAAAGACACATATACCGTTCTGGCTGCCATCGGCAGCAGTGAGGATTTCGAGTTTGTTCCCTTGCTGCTCGCAATAGACCGACGCAGGATTTGGCATATTCGCCGGAGGAATGCCCGTCGCAGCAGGGTCAGATGTCTGGACCGGAAGTGCCGTACAGGCTGTCATTGCCATCAGAATCATTGTGAATATGGAGATTCTCTTCATTTTCTTCTCTCCTCTGTTCTTAGTGCGTTTTCCTGTGACTTGCCACCTTCCCTGAGGATCTGGTAGTAGGCTAGCCCGGTAGAATGCCTTCAATCAAGTGGCGTTGAAGAGCATGATTATTGGGACGCTCATGGTTCGAGAAAAGTTCCCGATACCTCGCAATGACTTGCTTGTACTGTTCATCCCCGACGATTGGCAATAATCCCGGGAAGAAACGTTGTGACATCGGAGTTACTTCTGTTTCTTGAGACATCTATGACTCCCTAGTCGCAATCAGCTTCGTAGAACAATACGACTACCCTTAGTTCTTTGTGTGAACCATCCACTCGCACTCCAAACAAGGATTGCGGTCACCAGATAGATCCCAGCCGTAATAGCCAACAAAGACAGTGTTGGCCCGAAGCCCAGCCCACGTGCATCAACAAGGTTCAGACTGGCATTGAAGGAGAAGTGAGTAATCACGATTGGAACAAGGCTATTGGGTGTCTTGCTGGATATCCAGGTGATCAAGAATGTCAGTGAAACAATGCTCACGCTAAAGGCGAGAACATAGATCAGTAAGTCAAGACCGGAGTAACCACTGAGGAGCCATAGGGGCAAATGCCAGAAGTTCCAAGTGAGCCCCAAGATCAGACTCGCCTTGAACGGACCATGGGTCTCTTGGAGACGCGGGAGAGCAAAGCCCCGCCAGCCGGCCTCTTCACCGGTTGCACCTTGCAGCAGGTTGAGAACAATCAAGCCAGCCCAAAAACCCACTGATAAACCCACATTCCCAGGAGCGGCTCCCCCCGCTAACCGATAGAGACCAGCCGAAACAAGAGCGAATGGAAAAGGGAACAGCGCAACCAAGTACCATCGAACGGCTATTCGATATGCGAAGAACTTGCCGAGTAGTTGCCGGATACCTTCACGACCTGCGAGAACACCTGTTACGGTCACGGCAGCGAGATTGGGCATCCAAGAACCTAGGATGCCAACTATCGGCATCGCCCATGCTGGCAATGCATCCGGCTGTAACCGCAACACGCCAAGAATGACGACAATCAGAATAAGGAATCCCCAGAAGAACGTGTAGCTGAGCACGAAATATGCCAACAGTGGCCTGCGGACGACAAAGTTGATTGACTTCCGTTCGGTTGAATTCACAGACTCATCTCCTTTGTGTCAGAAGCCCAAACCATCATCAGGAGCATGCTGATTGGCGTGTATTGCCAGTATCAGCCAAATGGCGGCAAACGTCCCGCTTTACCCGCGCTGCGCGCCGGGTTGGTGTGCAAGCGGTGGTTAGGTTCTGCTATGATGCGCCACACTGATGACAACACTGCCCTTTTTGTGCCCCTGTTCGACATAGCGGTGCGCCTCGACGATTCGCTCCAGTGGAAAGCTCCGGTCTATGACCGGCTTGAGCTCGCCCGCCTCGATCAGTTCCTTGAGCGCGAGCAGGTTTTCGAGCTTGTCGCCCCCATCTGAGTCGGCATGGACGTTGATGTAGATGCCGGTCTGTTTGAGCGCCTTCTTGCCATGCGCAGGGAGCAGTTTTCCGACGGCGTCAAAGACGAGGTCGTAGGTTGGGCCGCTTTGGGTGAAGTCCTCCCGCGTGTAGTCGATAACCTGACTCGCCCCCAGCAATTTCACCAGTTCCAGGTTTACGCCGCTGCAGACCCCGGTCACGTCTGCCCCGAAGTGGCGACTGGCAATCTGGACCGCATACGTGCCGACCGCGCCGGATGCGCCGTAGATCAGAACCTTTTCTCCGCGCCGGGTTATTCCCTTCTTGAGACAGTGCCAGGCCGTCTGCCCCGCACCAGGAACGGCAGCGGCTTCCTCGTAGGTGAGATTGGCCGGTTTGAGCGCCAGCACCCCGGTTTCGGGCAGGCATTTGAACTCAGCATGGCCTCCAAAATCGACGGCGAAGGTGGAGGCGAAAACCGGGTCGCCGGTCTTGAAGCGGGTCACCTTCCGCCCAATGGCCTCGATCTCCCCGGCCAATTCCATGCCAAGGACGTGACGCCTGGGCTTGTGCCACCCCAGGATCAGGCGACCCATGAGTTTCTGCCAGCCATGGATGGGCAGGTTGAGGCTGCGCATGATCGTGTCGGCGATGGTGACAGTTGTGGCGCGGACTCTAACCAATACTTCGTGATCTCGCGGCGTCGGTTTGGGAACGTCCACCAGTTGCAGCACTTCCGGCGGACCATATTGGGTGCAAGAGATAGCTTTCATGTCGACAACTCCCCATTCTCTTGATGCGCTGCCATCAGGCCACTTCCCGCGCACGACTTCTCCACTGTTCGACATCGACGCCTTTGATCAGTAGCCACAGAGGGAAGGGCAACTCTGCCAAGAATGCAATGCCAGCAACCTGCCAATTGAGATTGGGAAGAAGAAAGAAGATCAAGAAGTCAGTCACGTAGCCCAAACCGGCAATGCCCATCAAGACGCCCAATATCCTTGGCAGGAAACCCGACCTGTGAATGAGAAAGCCAAGCGGAAGGAGCCAGATGGCCAGGATTTGAGAAGCCTTGTCTCCCAGGGTCTGCATGTCGATGAAGAACAGCACCTGCGCATGCCACTGCTCTGTCGTGAATAGGGTCGAATAGCCGCCACTGCTGAACAGCAACGGGGCGGCGTATTGAAAGAGCAGGCTGACCATTCCGATGGGGATACTGAGGAGCGCAAGTGCGACCATGACCAGGGACCAGTCCTTGTTCACCGGCCCGAGAAGCCTGTACAGAGCCAGAACCATGAGAACGAGAACCGCAAAGCGGGTCAGGCTGATCACAAAGGCAAGCCGGAACATCCATTCGTAAGCTGTGATGCGGTAGACTGTTGTTGCGATATCTCCGGGAACGATGATGAAGTTGCGCGCGATTGCCTCGCTTGCGACACCGGTCAGGATGACAAGGAAGTACAGGATCCCTGTCTTTCTCGCGAGTCTCTTGGGTGAGCCCATGGCTTCCTTGTCGGTCATCGAATGCTCTCCTCTTGGTGCCATCGTCATGTTCATGGTGAGTATGCGGCCTGTCAGGGAAGACGAGGGGAGTTGGATGAGGCTCTATTGCGCCTCATCCAATCCCTTGACTGCATCCTGGTTGAACCCCTTGATGACCAGCCACAGACCCATCACCAGTTCCTGGATACCCAGCAGGACTTGTAAGTAGATGCCGATTCCGGTATCTACATGGAAGATGTGCAGTAGGGCGTAAGCCATATAGGGAACCACGCCGATCAGGCCCCAGACGGTCAACCAGCGGGGGATCAGCCGGGTGCGGTAGAAAGAGACGTACAAACACGTGGCCCCGACGAGAAACACGATCGAAGTGAACGCACCCGTGAGGCCAAGGAACTGATACAGGATATTGCCCATCGACTGCAAAGCTGCCGAACTAGCCCCGGTGGCAACGTATTCGCTGCCGAGGACGACCAGGGTTGAAATGCCGAGAGCCGAAAGAAGATACCCGGTTCCCTCCAGCGCCCCGCGGAATAGCAGCATGCCCAACGCCAGTTCTTCGCTGTCCTTTCTGATGATCGGGTAGAGGAAAACCGTCATCGCCATCAGCGAGATGCCCATCATGAGGGTGAGGAATGCACCCCCGGTAAGCTGGGACGAATTGGCGGCTACGAGGCCCAGCATATCCACACCGGCAAGCGGTGTGCCGGAGATGATCGAGGCAAGCACTTTGCCGCCAATGACTCCGCCCAAGACCCCAAAGACCGTCCCCAGGAAGTAGAGGGCGCCCGCCATTACTGCATTCATTCTGTACGTATTCATCTTGTTCTCCTTTGTTGTGATTGATTGGGCGTCAACAAGCGGCCCGCGCCTGTTCATGAGTTGGCATCTGACGCATCTGCCGGCCCGGGTTCAATGCGGTTGAGCGAGAGCAAGGGCAGATTCAGATCACGCACTTTCTTGAGCAGTCCATGCAATGCAGCCTGGTCACTCCCCGGGCAGATCAAGAGAGTGTTCCCGTCATCTTCCAGGGTGATGACCACGTCCCCAAACCGATCGGCCCACCGGTCATCAAGGTGTCCCTTGAGGCGGATCTCGTAAAGTCCGGACCGGTCTTGGTATTCAGGCAATGCGTGTGTTGCACTCATGCTGCGCCTCGTGCATTCCTCTCAATACGGATGCGTCGCGACATTCATGCATCCGTCCCCTTCTGGAGCCAAGGTACAAGAGAACGTAATGAGGCGTCATCATCACATGTGATGATCGAGGTGATGAAGCGTTGATCGGAGGGCCGTGAGGGAAGCAGGAGGGGTCCGGCAGGCAAGCTAGGAGCCCTGCCAGGACCCCCGATCTACAAGTGGGGAACGACTACAACAAACCAAGTTCTTCGGCGCGGCGGACAGCAACCCGGCGATTGTTGACTCCAAGCTTGGCGTAAATGCTCTGGGTGTGGGTACGCACGGTGCTCAGAGACACCATGCATTCACGGGCAATCTCCGGGCCGCTCAGATCGGTTCTTAGCAGCCTGAGCACTTCTAGCTCGCGTGGACTAAGTGGTTCGACCGGGTAGCCGGTCGGGGAGCCTTTTTCTTGCGTCGCCGTAATCGGTTGCTGTTCGGCATCGAATTGGGAGAGCAAGTCGATGGCGTATTCCCGCAAGGCGCCAGCATGGGCCAGTCCCTTCGCGAGAAGCATCTGCATGGGCTGGCCTTCGTCCAGGAAAATCCGCTGGTATCCTTCTGGTTCAGCCAGCGTCAGGCATTTCGTCAATGCGATACCTGCTTGCGCGGTATTCCCCATGCTCTGCATTGCTAGTGCTTTGAGAATCATGATTTCGAGGAGCCTGCCCATTCTCCCGTCTGACTGGGCAATGTCCTCCAGTCTGGACAATAACCGGATTGCTTCATCAAGCTTCTTCTGGGCGATGAATACCCGCGCCTGCGTGATATGAGACAACTCATCTTCAAATTGAAATGGATCGTGCGAACTTGAGTGAGGCTCAAGTGTAGCAACCCAGCGGTCGACTGCCAACCAATCTCCTTGTGCCAGCCACATTCTTACCTGGGTCGTCTGAATTGCGCTCCGAGCTTCTGAGAAAACGCCGCAAGTTTGAACGAGTTGGGCGGCTTTTTCAATAGCGCCTACAGCCTCAGCCCAGTGTCCACAAGCGAGGTGAATACGCGATAGTGTGTTGTATGCCAGTGCTACATCATCAGGTTTGCCCCACCAAGGGAGGAAATCCAGACCTTGCTTTATCCGAACGAGAGCAGCCTCTAAGTCATTCCATTCGCACAATAATTCGGCCATTCCCAATGCTTCGAGGCCGCTTGCACCAAGGTGTTGGCCGTCTGCCTCATGGATCAGCTGTGCAGCCTTTTGAAGAAGATCGTAGGCATCGTGCAGTTGACCCTGAAGAATATGAATCCGCGCCAGAAGAGCATAGGCGGCAACGGGGTTATTAATGGCACCAATGGAATAGCCTGATCGTATCATCTCGTAGAATATCTTCTTCGCATCTATGAAATCACCAACAAGGAAGTATTCAAAACCGAGCGTCATAACAACTTCGTTTTGTTTGCCCGAGTTGTCTGCAGGAACATTCTCGCGTGCGGTGAGGCCAAACTCAATGGCTTGACGAGTATCCCCTTGCATTGCAGTAACCCGGCTTTTGACGTAAGCATGATAACCCAGCATGGACTGAGCGCCCGGCGCTGAAACTCCGGCCAAGGAGTCGGCGCGAATATGCTCTTCAGCCTCATTGAGCAATACAGTCGCTTCTTCAATCTGTCCAAACCAGCAGCGATTCATTGCTTCGTACAGACATAGCCAAGGCCGTCGATAAACCAATTCCTTGCTTAACTTGCCCATCCAAAGACGGACCGAGGACATTTCACCGCGACTCATCAGTGCCAAATAACTCTGTTCGATCAACCGCTCCACCCTTTCATCATCCGAGGCCATGGATGCATGATGAATCGCCTCAATCGCCAGGCCATTGCTTTCATACCATTCGCTGGCCTGGATGTGTAACTCGGTAATTGCCACTGGCACGAGAATTTGCCCCAGCCGCTTGCGCAGTAGCTCGCCAAAGAGATGGTGATAGCGGTACCAGCGCCGCTCGCGATCCAGCGGGACGATGAACAGGTTGGCGCGTTCGAGATACTCCAGGGTTTCTTGCCCGGGAGCAGAAGGAGAGCCCAACACAGCGTCACACAGCGGGCCGCACAGGCGGTCGAGGATCGATGTGCGCAGCAGGAAGGTAAGGATGCTTTCGGGCTGCTGTTGCAGGACTTCTTCAATCAGATAGTCCAGCACGAACTGGTGGCTGCCGGTGAAGGATTGGATGAAGCTGGTGGCGTCTTGATGCCCCCGCATCGAAATCGCGGCTAATTGCAGGCCGGCGATCCAACCTTCGGTGCGGGCTTCGAGCGCGGCGATGTCAGCGTCTCTCAGGTTCAACCCCATCGTCCGGTTGAGGAATTCAGCGGCCTCGGCGGGGGTGAAGCGTAGATCGGCGGCGCGCAGCTCGGTCAATTGGCCGCGGGCACGCAACCGTGCCAGGGGCAGATCTGGATCCTCACGGGTGGCGATGACCAGGTGCATCTGTGGTGGCAGGTGCTCGAGCAAGTAGGTCAGCGCTTCGTCAACCGGTTTGGCATCAATCGCATGGTAGTCGTCAAGCACGAGGACGAAATCCTTCGGGAGGGTGGTGATCTCGTTGAGCAGGATGGTCAGGACCGATTCGGCGGACGGTGGCTGAGGGGATTGGAGCGTCCTCAACACCCCTGCTCCGATATTCGCCGCAATCGTCTGCAACGCAGCGACGATGTAGCTCAGGAAGCGTGTGGGATCGTCATCCCCTTCGTCCAGCGACAGCCAGGCGACCGGTCGCTTGAAACCGGCGACCCATTCGCTGACCAGCGTGGTCTTGCCAAAGCCGGCGGGGGCAGAGATGAGGGTCAGTTTGCGGCCCGCAGAGAGGCCCTCGTTCAGCCGCTCCACCAGCTGGGGGCGGAGGACAAGGTGGGCCCGGGGCGGGGGGACATAGAGCTTGGTGGCCAGAATTGGCGTGGGCACACGCCAATTGTAGAACGCAATCCCCCAAGTAACCAAGATCGGGGGAAGATCTGAGGGTATCGAGATGGATCCTGGGAGAACACCAGAGAATCCGATCGCTCGGCTAGGCCTCAGATAGCATCCTGGATCTATCGCGGCGAAGCCGGTTTGATCGACCCCATAGGGAGTCGACATCGTGGACCGCGGTTGGATGTGGTCAACCGCGCGGTCCACGCGCGGCAGGCCCCAAGACGTGTTGTCAGGTGTTGCTTAGAGGCGACGGTGGGATTTGCCCCTAGGCTCCGCCTCGGGGCGGAGAACCCACGCATGGGGGTTTTGCAGGACCCGACAGTGGCGATTCAGACCCTTGCTCGCCTTTGGTCGGATTCCGCATAAGGGTCTGCTGATTCTTGGCTGCCTGTCGGACCCAGACCCTTGACCGTCTTCTGGGGCCAGGCAACAGACATAACGCACGTTTCAGGCTCGATGGCCAGGCTGCATCAATGGGAGCAAGGAGTCAAGATCGGCAAGATTGGGGACTTCATTGGGCAATGCGACGCAGAACACTCCTTGTCATGAAAGTACCCACCAGAGCGGTATCTTCATGACAAGGAATGTAACGGTGCCCTCCATCTCGACGATAGCAGGGCTCGGCGGGCCGACTCCGCCGAGATCTGAGCGCCCGTTATGTAAGCGCGAGCATGGGCTAGCCAATAGGCTCAACTCCAGTTCCACGCATACCAGATCGTGACCACATTGAACCCCATGCTGACCGCCAGCAGGAATTTGTCATATAGCGATGGATAGGTGCGCAGGCCAGCCAGGTTGAACAGGAAGAAGAAGGCGGCCACGATGATATTCACCCAGCGACTCACAGACTGGGGCAATACCAGGGTCAGGAACACCATCAGGATGGGCGTCAACATCAGAACCGCGATCCCCAGCCAAACGAACTGGTTGAACTTCTTGTCGCCCATCGATTTTGCGAAGTCGCCGCTGCAGATGCGCAAGACATCGTCATAAAGAAAAACTAGCACGACGACCACCCACGTTGCGGAAAGGATAATTCTTGTATCCATTGTTCTAATACTCCTGTACCGAGATTGTGATGACCACTTTGCCTCGGGTGTGTCCCTTTTCACAATATCGGAAAGCTTCAGCTGTTCTACTTAACGGGTAGCATTCCTCAATAACCGGTCTGATCTTTCCGTCTTCCAAAAGATCTCTTATGAAAAGCAAATCCTTTTGATTTGCTCTTTTCATTACGCTTGTCATTTTCCTGCCATCGCTCTTTGACATTAGGGGTCCCAGGAGCAGTGACTGGACAATCTGCGCTGGCAAGCCTCCCGTGAAGACGTAAATGCCCTGGGGAGTCAAAGCACGCCTATACGCGGAAAGCGGATGATATCCATTCGCAGCAAGGATGAGATCATACTGCCGTCCATTTTGGGTGAAATCCTCTTTGGTGTAGTCAATGACGTGGTCTGCGCCTATCGAGCGCACCATCTCCAAATTCCGCGTGCTGCACACGGCAGTCACTTCCGCTCCAAACGCCTTCGCAATCTGTACCGCAAACGTCCCCACCCCGCCAGACGCCCCGTTGATCAGAACTTTCTTCCCGGGCTGAATATGCCCTTGATCGCGCAAGCCTTGCAGGGCAGTGACGGCTGCCACGGGTACAGCCGCAGCTTCCTCAAATGAAACATTGGACGGCTTTAGCGCCAAAGCGCTTTCAGGAACAGAAACGTATTCGGCAAAACTGCCACTGCCAAGCCCAAAAACATCTCCAAACACCGCATCCCCTGGCCGAAACTGTTTGACGTTTCTACCAACTGCTTCAACGTACCCCGCAATGTCAGCGCCGAGGATTGTGTTCTTAGGTTTGAACAGCCCAACGCCCATCAGACGCTGTGGGAAGGGGTCAGCAGTCAGCATATGCCAGTCCCCCGCATTGATGGATGCTGCATAGACTTTTACCAGCACTTGTTCTTCATTGAGGGCAGGCTTTTTCACCTCTTCGAGATGAAGAACATCTGGCGGTCCGTATTCTGTGTATACAATCGCTTTCATTCTGTCTCCTTGAGTAACACAATACCTTCGCCAATCCATTTCTGAGCGAAGGTATTGTGTTCATAAGATCTTAGTATCAGGGCTAACCTTCAGGGTTAGTCCATCTCCAAGCGTACCAAACAACCAGTAAGGCACACACAAGTTGGCCAGTGGCCCAAACGATCTCATATCCAGGGAGTCGCGATACGAAAGTTGAAACCCAAAAAGCAAGAACAACCAATGCATAGAATATGCCCATGATGCGGTTCGCCCAACGACTCACGGGAGCCTTCAACATCAGGGTCAAGGCACTCATGAAAATGTGACCCACCAACACCACCGCGACCACCGACAGTGATTCGGGATTTGCTCCGAGAGGTTCGGTAGCCGCAGATAAGCGGTACGTATCTCCATTTACACTACTCAACATGCCAGCCACCCAAAGCACTGCCAGGACTATCCTCACATCTAGCAGAGTTCTTGCGGTCTCTTTGTTCGTATTCATCTTTGTCCCCTTTTCTCTTGAACGATGTGGACGGGTTTCATTGAATTGGACTTGAATAGAGTTGTGGTCGGCACCCGGTTACCTGGGATTGAAATGGGCCAGAAGTGTTGTCAAAGGCAAGTCTCCTTTCCAAGTAGCTTGTATCCATTCGCTATCTGACATCTGACTGATCCGTCTGGTCAGCCCCAAGCGTAGTCGGAGCTCCGGGTTCAACAGGACTGACTGAGAGCAACGGCAAACCTAGATCACGCACTTGTTTTAGCAAGCCATGCAACGCGGCTTGGTCAATCACCGGACCAGTTAAGAGCGTGTCGCCGTTATCTTCCAGCGTGATGGTCAGGCCCTCAAACCATTCGGCCCACCGGTCATCTAGGTGTCCCTTGAGGCGGATTGCGTAGCACTGATGCTGGTTATGTTCTTCGGCGAATGTCTGTTGGTCATTCATCATGCGTCTCGCGTCGTTCCTTTCGTTGTCCATCTGCCCGAAGGATACCGACCGATGTGGTGAGGCGTCATCACCATATGATGTGATTGAGGTTGTGATTGTTGGTGAAGAACAAAAAGCCCCGGCAGATGGTTTGAGGACACCTGTCGGGGTCGGAGTTGGGGTCTTTGGGTCAGTTAGAACAAGTCGAGTTCCTCGGCCCGGTGGACAGCCGCCCGGCGATTATTGACCCCTAGTTTGTTGAAGATGTTTTTGGTGTGGGTGCGAAAGGTGTTGAGTGAGACGATCAATTGGCCGGCGATTTCGGGGCCGCTTAATTCGGTGCGGAGAAGCTTGAGCACTTCCAGTTCGCGTTCACTCAAAGGCTCTATCATGCCTGGAGTCTGATGGATGACTGCTGATCTTGGCGCTGCCACCGGTTGTGTAAAGGCGGCCAGGAGTCTGTCCACGTAATCGCTCAGCGGATGATCTCGATTGCGCGATTGTTGTTCAATCAACAATCGCATCGCTTCGCCTTCATCCACAAAGATGCGAACATAGCCTTCCGATTCGGCTAGTGCCAGGGCGCGTTCCAGCGCGGCGAGAGCCTGGGGGCGATTGCCCTGCGCCTCGTGGGCCAGCGCCTGCACCAGCAGGATGTCGAGCGCGCTGGCCCGGCGCTTCTGCGCTTCGGCGGCTTGCAACAAGCGTGCAAGTAGAGCGTTGACCTGCGGGTTGGCGATTTCCAGCCGGGCCAGGGTGAGGTGCTCGAACTCATGCAAGTAGCTGACTTCATCTGCCAGCGAAAGCCCGCGTTCTGCCACCCACTCCCGGGCTTTATCGGGCCGTCCTTGTTTGAGATAGATGCGCGCTTTCAGGGCCGCAATGGGGCGCAGGTCAGGCACGAGGGTCTGGACATAGGCTGGTTTGGCCTCGTCGAGCAGGGCCAGGGCGGTTTCCAGATCACCTGCGGCCTCTTTCAGTTGGGCCTGGGCCACATGCCAGCGGTACAGCCAATCCACCAGGGTGGTTTGCAGACCCAATTCGGCGGCTCGTTTCAAGTGATGAGCGGCGAGGGTGTCATCTCCTCGCTGACGGTAGATCATGGACAGGCCGAGATGATGGTGGGAAGTGATGTGTTCAGCCTCCGGGCCGTGTTGGGTGGCTAGCTGCAAGGCATCCAGATAAACCCGCTCGGCCTCGCTCAGGCTCCCCAGGCCCACCAGCAGGTCGGCTACAGCAAAGGCGCTGGCAACCACCATGACGTGATTGCCCAGCTGGGTCAATCTCTCCATCGAATCACCAATCCCCCGGATGGCCGACTCCAGATTGCCGCTGGCCCAGTGGATGACGTCCAATATGGTGGTGGCCCGGGCGCGCCGGTCAAAGTCATCTTCGGGGATGAGTTGGAGCGCAAGCTCGGCGTATTTCACCGTTGCACCGGGATCGCCCTGCACCTGGGCGTTGTAGGCGCGGGTCAAAGCGATCATCGCTTGCAGGGGCTCAAGCTGCGCTTCGTTCGCCAATTCCGAACCATCCAGGCATCGTTCAGCGTCCTGCAGGCGCAACTCGCTGGCCTCCAGCTCGCCGGTATCCGTAAATGCCTGGGCAATCTGGGTACAGAGCACAGGCCTGGTGCGGATCAGCTTGTCTGGCAGCATCTTCACCCAGCCAAGCCAGGCGGCAGACTGGAAACTTTCATTCATCCCCTGCCAGGCCGCTTCAGCCAACCCCGCCGCCCGAACAAGATCCCCGGCTGCGATGGAGTGGTGAAACGCCGCACCAAGGTCGCCGTTCTCTTCATGCCAATGGCTGGCTCGCAGGTGGAATTCGGCGAATTCTTTGGGTTTTCCCAAGCGCTGGCGCAGCAATTCAGCAAAGAGATGGTGATAGCGGTACCAGTGCCGCTCGCTATCCAGTGGCACGATGAACAGGTTAATGCGTTCGAGATATTCCAGGGTTTCCTGCCCGGAAGCAGAAGGAGAACCCAAAACAGAGTCACAAAGGAGACCGCACATGCGGTCGAGGATCGATGTGCGCAACAAGAAAGTCTGAACGCTCTCAGGCTGCTGTCCCAGAACTTCTTCAACCAGATAGTCCAGCACGAAATGGTGGCTGCCGGTGAAGGATTGGATGAAGCTTGCGGCGTCTTGACGTCCCTGCATGGAAATCGCGGCCAATTGCAGGCCGGCAATCCAGCCTTCGGTGCGGGTTTCCAGCGCGGCGATGTCTTCCTCAGAGAGGTTCAGGCCCATCATCTGGTTGAGAAATGCGGCGGCTTCGGTGGGGGCAAAACGCAGGTCGGCGGCGCGCAGTTCGGCCAATTGACCCCGGGCGCGTAACCGAGCGAGAGGAAGATGTGGATCCTCACGGGTGGCGATGACCATGTGCATCTGGGGCGGCAGATGCTCGAGCAGAAAGGTGAGGGCTTCGTCAACCGGCTTGGAATCAATCACATGGTAGTCGTCAAGGACGAGGACGAAATCTTTCGGGAGGGTGGTGATCTCGTTGAGAAGGATGGTCAGGACCGAGTCGGGGGAGGGTGGCTGAGGGGATTGGAGCACAGCCAAGACCCCTGCTCCGATATTCGCCACAATGGTCTGCAAAGCAGCGATGAGGTAAGTCAGAAAGCGTGTGGGGTCGTTATCCCCTTCGTCCAGCGACAGCCAGGCAACCGGTCGCCCGCAACCGGCAACCCATTCGCTGACCAGCGTGGTCTTGCCAAACCCGGCGGCGGCAGAGATGAGGGTCAGTTTGCGGGTCGCAGAAAGGCCTTCGTTCAGCCGCTCAACCAGCCGGGGGCGGAGGACAAGGTTGGCCCGGGGCGGGGGGACATAGAGCTTGGTGGCCAGGATCGCAGTGGGCACGGGTCAATTGTAGAACGCAATCCCCCAAGTAACCAAGATCGGGGGAAGATCTGAGGGTATCGAGATGGATCCTGGGAGAACACCAGAGAATCCGATCGCTCGGCTAGGCCTCAGATAGCATCCTGGATCTATCGCGGCGAAGCCGGTTTGATCGACCCCATAGGGAGTCGACATCGTGGACCGCGGTTGGATGTGGTCAACCGCGCGGTCCACGCGCGGCAGGCCCCAAGACGTGTTGTCAAGTGTTGCTTAGAGCGACGGTGGGATTTGCCCCTAGGCTCCGCCTCGGGGCGGAGAACCCACGCATGGGGGTTTTGCAGACCCTTGGGCTATGCCGAAACACGCGAAGACCGAGGGCGCATCTCCGGCATGACCAAAGCCAGTTGCCGCCCCGGATGGTCAAGCGCGGGTGGCGGATCTTAGCGTATAAGTCGGGCCCCTCGATTGTGGACTTCGCCGCTGATAGGGCGAACGGGCCGTATTCTCTAGGGTGGGCACGGCGGCCTGCAACGAGGCTGACGGCAGGCCTCACGGCCGGCAACCATAAGGTCCGCGGTCCGCGCGGGCGAGACACCAGTAGGAAAGCGAAGTCCTCACGGTTCCCTCTGCGGGCTAGCCATGAGGACAGGGGTATCGATCTGGTGGGCGCGAGAGGGCTCGAACCTCCGACCTCACGGATGTGAACCTACATCGTCCAGCGTGGCGCTCCCCGGTACTTGAGCCGCCTCCGCTTGCCTGCACTCTCGGCCACTTTATGCTTCCGATTCTGCACTTTCGGCCACATTATGGTTCCAACGGGCGGTCGGGCGGAGTCCTGGAGGGCAGTTCCTTGCGGGGGATCTGGCACTTGCGGCCAAGTTGGGCTTTGCGCAGGCGTTTCCACTCTGATCCCCGCACTTTGGTCTCAAGCCATGCTGACCCGGCGGGCTGGGCCACACGAGTGGACGGCTGGCCCGAGGTTGTGCGCGGACGTCAATCTTCCTCTAGGAAACTCAATCAGCAGCTGTTTGTTGGTGATCTATGCGATCGCGGCTCTGAGCAGTTCTCTTGGGTTCTGATCCTGCAAGTATTCCCCGGGGAATTGGTTCTCCAGCATCAGGTAGGCAAACCCGTGCACCAGACTCCAGAGTCTGACCGCAATGATCTCCACCTTGCCCTTCGCTAGTTGACCCTCTGTTTGACAAAACGCGATGATCTCTTCAAGCAACGCGATGTTCTTCCGGGAGATCTCCACGTACTCTGGATGGTCCCTTTCCTCTTCCAGCGCACCCGAGAACATCAATTGAAACCTCCCTGGATCCGCAAGGGCAAACTGCACGTATGACCAGGCGATTTCAACCATGACTTCAGGAGAGGAATGCCTGCACTTCTCGTATGTCTCCGACAATGTTCGATACAACAGTTCGTGTCCGGCGGTCGAAATCGCAGCAAGAAGCGATTGCTTGTCGGAAAAGTGGTTGTAGGGGGCTGTATGGCTCACGCCGACTCTTCTGGCTACGCTTCGCAAGCTCAGCCCTTCCAGCCCCTGTTCGGAAAGGATTTCCAAGCCCGCAGAGATCAGGGCCTGCTTGAGGTTCCCATGGTGGTAGGCGCTCGAAGTCATAAGGCTAGTATAGCACTAATGTTGACACCGTAAACTTAACGGAATACAATGACGGGGAATATTACCGGCGTCAACATTCCGGTCCAGTTCTCGCGCGTCCTTTCAACGCACGGCCACGATGGAGAGGTTTGATGCCCGTCAATCTACCCAATCCAAGTGCCGAGAAGGCCGCGTCAAACGAGCAACGTCCATCCGCGCCATCAGCCTACACATCCAGGCAGCGCGTACTCAGGGCCTTGCATCATCAAGAAGCCGATCGCATTCCCGTCGATCTGGGGGGCATGGCGTCAACGGGGATCGCGGCAATCGCCTACGCGCGCCTCCGAGAACATCTAGGGCTTGCCAAGGAGCCCATCCGTGTCTTCGACATGCCGCAACAGCTGGCAGAAGTGGAGCCAGAAATCCTGTCACGCTTTGGAGTAGATGTCATCTCGCTGGCGAACTCGCTGGGAGAAGCCCCGCCTGAGTTCTGGAAACCCTGGAGATTGCCCGACGGCACGGCGTGTCAGATTCCTGCCGGCGTGGACGTAAGGCCGGATGAAGAGAGCGGCGGTTGGCTCATCTGGGAAAACGGAATGCCCGCTCAGCGAATGTCAGCCGGCAGCCTGTACTTCTCCGAGTCCTTTCACCCTCTGGCCGGAATGACCACGCCGGAGGAACTACGGCAAGTCCCGCGACCCGCAATCAGCGATGAAGATCTTAGGTTCCTTGAGATGCGCGCCAAGGCCCTGTACGAGAACACAGATCTTGCCATCCTGGCGAATTACGGTGGAAGCATACTCGAGGCAGGCAACAGCTTGCGTGGGTTTGCCCGCTTCATGATGGATCTGGCAGAAGGGGGGACATTTCTCCAGGATCTTCTCGGCGGGATTGTTGAGACGCAGCTATCAAACCTATCCCTCTATCTGGAAGCCGTTGGCGATTACGTCCAGATCATTCAATTTGGGGACGATCTGGGCATGCAAGACAGGCCGTTGATCTCCAGGAGTATGTACCAGGCATGGATCATGCCGGGACATCGAGAACTGTTCCAGCACGTTCATCGGAATTCGGGCTGCGCTGTCTTCCTCCACTCTTGCGGCAGCATTTACCCTCTCATCCCGGACCTCATAACGGCCGGCGTGGATATTCTCAACCCCGTACAAACCAGCGCAACAAACATGGATCCGCTGCAATTGAAGGCGAACTTTGGGGATCGGCTGACCTTCTGGGGAGGCGGCTGTGATACCCAACGCGTACTTCCATTCGCAACGCCGCACGAAATTGCACAACACGTTGCTGAGCGCATCAAGATCTTTGCCCCCGGTGGCGGTTTTGTATTCAACCCGGTGCATAACATCCAGGCAGACATACCGCCCGAGAACATCACGGCCATGTTCGACGCCGCTCTGGGATTCCGCTATCAGTAGATCGCAAGCCGTTCGATGAAGGCAAGAAGGAGACTTGAATGACCGCCTCAAAAGGATACTACAACCTGGGAAGGAAGATCCTCATCAACATGATCTCCGGAGGATCGGTGCTGGTAATGGTGATCGTCACCAGCTCATTCATGAAGTACTACACCGACGTGATCGGCCTCAGCCCCGCCATCTACGGTGTTGTGTTTCTTCTCTTTAGTATCTGGAACGGGATCAACGATCCCTTGATCGGTTATTGGGCAGACAAGCGGCCTTTCCTGACGGGGCGCGGCAAGTACCGTCCGCTGATCCGCTGGGCCATACCCATCATAGGCGTCTCGGTGATCTCCCTGCTGTTTGCCTCCCCAGATTGGAACGAGATTCTGATCGCCGTCTTTCTCCTGGTGCTCCTGGTGATCTACGAAGCCGGGCAAACCCTTCTGGGTGTCAGTTTCATGGCGTTCACGGTGAACACCTTTCTGCCCATGGGCGAACGCACAGAAGTGCAGGTCATCTCAAGCTATGTCAATATGGTCCCCATCTTCCTTGGGGGCATGATCCCGGTGTGGTTTCTCACGGGCGACTACAGCCGCACGACCCTGGTGGCGATCTTCTCGGGGGCGATCCTCCTAGGGCTTTTGCTGATGTGGATCGGGGCGAGGTTCATCCGGGAAGAAGAAGGCTTCTACAAGAACCTAGAATTCACGCAGGGGCTAAGGGAACTGTTCGCCCTTTCAAAGGACTTCTTCAAGGACAGGACCTTTGTGTTGTTCCTGGTAGCCTTCATTTTCATCCAGGCCGGCACGAGCAATTACTTCACCGGCTATCTCTACTACATGGACAATGTCCTGGAAGTCTCCGGCTTGAAGGCTACGATCCCTGACCTATTGACCGGTATCGTTCAGATGGCGATCTTCCCCCTGATCATCCTGATGGTGCGGAAGTTTGGCTCCCGGGATACGTTGTGGCGAGGGCTTCTGATCGCAGTGGTGGGACATGCCGTCTTGAGTTTGCCGATCAACTACTGGATTGCGGCCGGGACGTATATTGTCATCCTTGTAGGGTACGGTTTTGCATCGGCCATCAACAATCCGCTCATCGGATTGATCGTGGATCATATGGAGCTGGGTACCGGCAAACGCCAGCCAGGGGTGGTGAGAGGGTTCATGTCGATGGTGTTGCTGCCCGCCGCGAGTGTACAGCCCTTGATCCTGAGCGCCGTGCTCAGTGCCGCGGGATATGTTGGCGACAGCAAGAGCCAGAGCGCCGAAGTGGTCCAGGCAATTCGCTACGGGACGGGGATCATCCCCGCAGTAATCCTTCT
>Ga0315273_10001893_pt1 | contig 24263 bp, 18 predicted proteins | sample YL17G02_0_MG_FD_205753 | JGI IMG/M metagenome (GOLD analysis project Ga0315273, IMG submission 205753) | Sediment microbial communities from Yellowstone Lake, YNP, Wyoming, USA - YL17G02_0 | ecosystem: Environmental > Aquatic > Freshwater > Lake > Sediment | place: USA: Wyoming | collected...
CAGGTGGGAGATTGACTCGTCACACTTATGCTGCGCCTTGAGCGCGATCGTCAGGTTACGCCGCGCCTTAAAGGACCCAGGTGCCAAGGCCGTCGCCGAGCGAAAGGCTTGCTCAGCGTCCGCCATCTTACCATTCTTGGCGTAGATGAAGCCGAGATTAAGGAGCGGCATGTCAAACTCGGGTGCCAGAGCTATCGCCGCGCGGCATTCGGGCTCAGCTTCGTCATAGCGACCTAGACCAGCAAGTGCGGCGCAGAGATTGCTGTGAGCCAACGGGTAGGTCGGAAAGTACTTCAGGGCCATCCGGTATTTGACCACCGCTTCCTCGTTGTTACCGAGGTTGAGATAAGTCGTGCCGAGGTTATTATACGGCCGCCCCCAGACCGGTAGGGCTGCCGAAGCGCGTTCGAGCAGAGGGATCGTGTCGCGCCAAAAACCCTTATTAGCACGGTCATTGGATAATGCGACCAGCGCCACCGAGCCTTCGGGCTCGACTTCGATACTATGGCCAAACAGGGACGCTTCAATTTCCCAGGTACGCGTCAGGAGAGCACTTTGCACGGCCAAAAACAGTAGCAAGCAGGCAGTGATCCCGACCTTCAGGCGATGGTCCTTAGCCTGAAACACCGTCGCGGCGAGCACCGCCGCTCCGAGCATCGCCAAGTAGGCATAGCGGTCGCAGACCAGGGAAAAAAAGGCATAGGCAAATTGCATAAAGCCTAAGGTTGGCAGCAAGCCGACGACGAACAAGGCGTAGGCTGCGGTGGCCACCTTAAAGCGCCCTTTGTGATACTGCCAAAGCAGCGCCGCGCCCAAAATATAGGGACCGGTAGCAAGCGCAAGGCGCACGTAATCGGACAATAGCAAGTCGGGTCGCCGGCCATAATCGATGGCAAAATGCAGCGGAATAAACAGCTGACGCAGGTAAAAGAGGACACTGTCTCCGGCGACCAAGGGTCGCAGCCAATAGGGAACCGGCGGGAATGGCCCTTCGTTCGTCTGCGAGGCGCCAGACAAGACCAACAGTAAGCCAACCGCGATCAAATGCGGAACGACGCGCAAAAACGCCCGCCACCTGACTTTCCGCGCCGCGAAAACATCCTCCATGAAGAGAAACGCGGGCACTACAACCGTCGACGGTTTCGCCAAAATCGCCAGACAAAACAGCAGCAGTGCGCCTAGATAGGTCACTGCGCGAGGATATCGTCCCTTGCCTTTGGGACTACCAACGCCGAGAAAGGCGCTGTAACAGATCATCGACGTCAGAGCGAAGAACGTCGACAGCAGGTCTTTCGCCCCGCTCACCCACGCAACCGCCTCCACCTGCATCGGGTGCAATAAAAACACCATTGCACCAACCAACGCCGCCATATCCTTCGCGCCAAATCGTCGGAGCAGGATGTAGATGAAACAGGCGTTGATTGCATGCAGCAGGATATTGCCAAAATGAAAGATCCATGGACGTGCGTAAGGGACTTCGTTATCAGGCTCGCCAATATGCGACAAGGCGACCCCTGCGGCCCAATACGTGTAAGTCACCGGGATATACAGGCCGAGGTAGGACCCCTCCCAAAATGCCGTCAGACCATCGGTGGTGATCGTCTGCAAGCGGGGATTATGTGAAATATTCTGATCATCATCATGTTCAAGAAAACCGTAGCGTACCGCCACGCCAAAGACCAAAAAGGCAGCGACTATGATGACTAGGATCGAGTGAAGCCGATTCAAATGAAACTTGTTTAGCCGTCCCAGCATCGGTACTATCCTTGGGACGAGGGATCGACGCCTCGCCAGCAGATGTTTTGTTTATATCATTAATGGTAACAGTTATTAATTGTGGCGGCATAGAACAGGGTCGTTTTTGCCGATCAAATTCCCGGTCATACCAGACACCTAACGGTCGCAAGCAGATCCGACTAAAGTTTTTGCCCAAACTTGCCGATAAGCCCATAGACCTAACGATGGAACTTGCATACTGACTACCGAGGTACATGGTCATGGTCAGAGGTTACATACCTTATAGGAACGCTATGAAAATCCGCAGTGTGGCTCTGGCCACTCTGGTGCTGTGCGGGCAACTAACTGCCTGTGCTGAGGACAGTTCGCCAACTCCTGCACCGATCTCCACTCAGGCGAAGGACGGCAAACCGACAGCGACGGTCGATCAAAGCGCCGCAAATGCCGTGTCCGGGCAAAATCTGCAGTCTACGGTCAGTATCGATACTTTGACCAACTCGATGGCGCAACTCGAGGCACAGCGCACAGACCTCACCAAGAAGCTCAGTCTCGTCAGCGTCGCGACGGCCAGCACCGGCATTGACAATATCACCGCCGATCAAGAAAACGCCAAACACTCCAGCACCGCCGACGGCGTCGGCCTCGCCGCAGGCGCTGCGACGGTCGCCTTTTCTGTCGCCACAGGCGGCATTGGCGGCCTCATCCTTGGCGGTATTGGCGCTGTCAGCTCGGGTATTGCGCTGTCCAATGATGCAGCCGCGCAAAAAAAGCATGACGAAACGATCAAAGCCAATAGCGCTACGCTCGAACAAGCGGCGAGCTTGCGCAAGAATTTTCAAGCTCAGCTAGACGCGGTCAATGCTAAGATTGTCCAGCTTCAAGCACAGATCGATGCCTACAATGCCGCACAGCTCAAGCAGATCAGCGGCAAATGATCCGGCATGCGCACTCATGCAACCACCTACGGCTGCCACAGCTCTGGCTGCTTACTACACACCGCCGCGGCCAATGGCGCCAGATGCTTAAAGCCTTCGATCCGCTTACCTAGATCAGGACTCAGGCCGACTTGTAGTTCTGGCGACACCAGGCAAATTTTAAATTTGGCACTTAGGGCCTCTACATCCTTGATATCGGCCGGCACGCCATCAAAGCAGTCAACCCATACCCAGTCCACGAAACCGGCAAAGCGCTCCGCCAACAGGCGTGGCTCGTAGCTGGAGTAACGTACGGCAAAGCGCCGCTCATGGCCACGGACCGCCCATTTGATTAAGGTGGGAAGGGCTGTGTCCAAAAACCAGAAGTTGCTGATTTCAGCCGCAGCCATGACCCGAAGGCAAGCATCCTCAAGACCGTCTTCTTTAGTGTTTAAGATAATCGGCCCGCGCAACCCCTGGCGCTTGACCGTCTGAACCCAGCTGTCAAAGCTAGGACCCTCGCTCCAAGGATCATGCGCTAGGTGCAAGCCGATCGTCGGCACTGTGTGGGAGCGCAGGTCTACCTCCGCCCCCCATGCCTGCGGCAATGGCGCTAGATCCGCGACCTGGTTCACTCGGTGTTTGATCAGATCCAAATCGACTCTCCTCATGGGCTGCGTGGGACCCGCCACTTAGCAGGGTTAGCGCCAGTATTTGGGTCAGTCCATCGAGTCCACTTAACCACTGCGGCGGCTGCGGGCTACGGGTGATCGGCCGCAGGTGCGAAAAGAGCTGGCTTGCCATCCAAGCGATCTGCGCAACCGAAGGGCTTCCCGCTAGTATGAGCGCCGTGCGATCGAGATCTCCGCCCTCGCGCTCCAGCGTCCACTCGACACCATCGATCTGGCTGAGCATCTGAATGAATCCATCGAGGTCAACATCATTCCAAAGAATATGCCGCAGCATGATTTCAGGCATAACACCGTCTAAAATGCTGTCCCTTGAGGCATCACCGCGCGGCACCGCTTGGATGATCCAGTCGGCGAAGGCGCGCTGCGGCGCGATGTGCAGCAGTGCATCTTGGCGCCTAGCCTCCATACTAGCCAAGACCTTCTGCCGGTTGTGGCCGCGTTCCTGGACATCGCGGTGCAACTTCCAGGCTAGCTGCACGAGCGGATCAGGGTCAAGAAAGACCTTGAGATCGAACGCTTGTCGCATATTGCGCAGGTAGAATGTGTGCAGGCCTTGAACCACCACGGTACGATGGGCCTTAATTTGTCGCAGTGCCGTGAATCGTCCCGTCCCATGATCATAGTGGCGTTGCTGGACCAGCCGACCCGCAGTCAACCGCTTGGTGTGCTTATCTAAGACCCGCAAATGATTGGCACGCGGGCTTAGATGAGTGTAGCGCTGGTAGCGCTCATCGCCTCGCTCCCAGCGGTGATAATCATCGCCCTCGAGCATCTCGCAGTGCTTTTCACCAAAGAGCGTCATCAACGTATGGCTCAAGCGATTCTTCCCGGCTGCCGAGTCGCCAGCGATGCCGATCATCAAAGGTTTGATCAGACGCTCGAGCTTGGCTTCTCCTTTGAGAGCGACAACCCACATCACCACCAGGAGTGCAAACATTCCGGTCTGTAAAACGCTGAAGGCAGCACTAGCGTCTTCACTAGGGCTCAGCCCAAAGGGAAGCATATGGGCTGGGATCACCACGAAATTGAAGAGATAAGCCGCGTGTAGCAAAAACCACGGCGCCTTCGGTGCGGGTTCGTGGCTAGCATAAAGCATCGCCATGAAGGGCAATGGCCAGTAATACCAGCCGGGAGCCGCGTTGGTGGTCGCCACCAAAAGTCCGAACACCATACCTGTGCCATACAGCAAACCGGTTGCCGACAGAGTCGTTGATAGACAAAGGCGACCGAGTACCGCCAAGACCAAAGCGATGCCAAGATCCAGCATCAAGCCACCACCCAAGTCGATCTTCGCCGCAAAGATCCGCAACGCCTCCGGCGAGGCGACGCTGGTATAACCGAGCTGTCCCGCCGTCAACACGGGCAAAAAGCCAATGAGGGTCACGGTTCCAAAGATGCCTAACCAAAGCGCCGCTTGTTGCCTGGCGACCTTAGGGAACTCCCGACGCCACAGATAGGTCAGCACCAACGGCACAGCTATGGCAGCGCTGAACTTAGAGGCAATGGCACAGCTCATCAGCAAAGCCGACCAAACCAAGCGCCGATCGATCAACAAGAATAGGCTGAGTACCGTACACGCAGTCATGACCGCGTCAAGTTGTCCATAAATATAGGTGATGTAGAACAACACTGGGTTGAGCCAGTAGTAGATCATAAGCGAGCGGGTAAAATTTAGGCGCTTGGCCATAGCATTAAGCAGGCAAAGCTCAGCCGCCAGAAGTGGCAACTTACACAATGCCAAGCTAACGCCAGAGGTGGCTAAGACGCCAGGCCCAAACAACCAAAACGCTAGCTGACGCGGCACGTAAAGCAGCGCGAAGAGAAAGGATCCGTACGGAAAGTACGAGGGTGGCAGTAAGGTCCAAGGGTTGCTGCCCGGATGAGTGACTGCAGCATCGAGAAATGGGATAAAAAGATCCCGCATATCATGCGAGCCAAAAAATGGCAGCGCCCCCAAGCGGAGCAGTAGACCGAGCCAAAATAGTTTGGACTGCGCCAAAGCCTTCATAGGCGGCCCTCGGTGAGCGCCAGATGCCGACAGTAGCGCAGCATGCCCACGATGGTCCGACGTCGACTCTTAAAGCTTGCCGACCAATTGGATACACCATGACGCCGATTGGGAAAGTAGACTGGTATGGTGCGCAAGCTGAAGCCGGCAGCTTTGGCCCGATATAGAGCGAACAAATCGAAGCTGAAATCGACTGGAGCACCGGACAAATGGCCGAGCAGGCGGCGCGGAAAAACCTTGGGCTGAGCGTTGATCTCGCCACACCAAAGCCCCAGGCTGACCCCAGCCGCAAAGGCAAACACGCTGCTGATGATGCGACTAGATAGCGAGCGCCCAAAGCGCTTGCCTTTAACGACCAGCGGCGTTGAGGCAGGTAAATTCCGCAATAATACAGCGGCGCGAAAGGCCTCAACGGGGTCACATTGAAGGTCGGCATGCGACCACCCAATAAAAGGTGCCGTCGTCGCATCAAGTCCGGCTTTCACACCGAAGCCGTAGCCTTGGTTCAGCGCCACGGTGAGGACCCTAAACCATGCACCGAGAGCGGTGCTTTGTAATTGCTTCAGCACCACCGCGGAATCATCGGTACTCCCGTTGTCGACGAGGACCACCTGGCAGCGATCCGGGGTGAACCCACATGACAACGCCGCCTCGGCCACCTTCTTGTAGAGGTCGGGTAGGCTTTTCGCTTCATTGTAGGCTGGTAGCACCAGCTCAAATTCAAGCATGGCTGTCGTGATCCCCGAGGCTGAAGCGTAGACGCGGCGTCGGCCGACGCCCACCAATCAGTTCTTGATAGTAGAGCGACTCGGCTAGCTCATCAGGCGTACCGCGGCCGATGTAGCCGTCCAAGGGGATCGCGCGCACCTTGTGGCCAAGCAGCTGAAGCTGTGCAAAGATCGAGTCTAAATAAAGCTCGCCATTGACCCGCGCGTCCTTGACCTTAAGCGCCTCGATGCCTCGGCGCAGGAGATCTGCGGAGGCAAACCAAAAGGACCCGACGAGCAGAGCGTCCGCCTCCGGCTTTGCCGACAGCGGTACCTTGACTGACACAGCCCTCACCAGGGGGAACTCCTCGCCGTCAAAGTCAGCGTCTACATAAGCATAGGCCTGAGGCCGCCGCTGCACGCCTGGGTAGCCGCGGACAATGAAAATCGCGCCGTCGCAGCGAGGGTCTGCTTTAAACCTTAACCAAGTAGCCGGATCGAGCACGATTTCATGGTCGCAAGCAGTGACCATCACCTCCTGGCTCGGATTTAACAGCTGCAAACCCTGTTCCGTCGACAATGCCTGCCCCTGCGGCGTTTGTCTCAGCCACTTAACCTGGGGCCGAGCGGTCTTTGCCGGCAACTGGTTCAGGCTGGTTTCGACCAGCGAACGATGCTGCTCCAGACAGACCAGAACATTGGTAGGAGCGCGAGGTAGTGATGCCAAGGCCTGCACAAACATCGGTCGGTCAGCCACCTCAATCAATGGCTTGGGCACTTTTGTCACCTTCGCAAAGCGCGACCCAAGCCCAGCCATCGGCATCAGGACCTGCTCGACCTCGTAGGTGCTCGCCACAGCCTGCAAACGGTTCCAGGCGACAAAGGTCTTTTCCCAATAGATATAGGTTTGCAAGTCCGCAGGCGTTCCCCACTGACAAAACAGCGGTATCTCAAAAATCCGTACCTGCGCCTCGGCCTTGGAGCGCAGGATACTCTCGATCGTCAAGCTGATATAGTGCTCACCGTTGACCTGAAGATCATGCTCCGCTTGATAGTCGAGGGCGGCCCGCAAAAGCGCAGCGGAGCGAACATAGTAGCCACCGGCCGAGGCATACTCCTGCTCCCGATTTGCGGTGAAGCAACCCTTTTCCCGAACGGCTTTGACCAGTTCACCGTCTAGTTGTGCATAGGCGTACATGAGCGGTGTCAAGTAGTGTGCGTGAAAGCCACGATAAGAGATCAAACAGGCCGTGCAATCGTTGCTCCGGACAAACAGTTCAAATTGAGTATGATCCCAAACCATGTCGTAGTCGCAGTAAGATAGAAAAACCCGGTGGTCCGCTGGGATGACCTTAAGCCCCTCCAAAGCTGAACGAGCCGGACCACGTAGCCGGCTTTCCGCAATCTCGGCGTCGTGCAAGTAGACGATCTGACAGTCGGGTCTTAGCTCTTTGAGCAGTCCTGGCAATGCCGTCGCAGCATGGTGCTCAGAGAGCACAAAGGTACACGGCCAATGCGGCGGAAAGCGCTCAAGCAAACGTTGAATCATCGGCGTCCCAGAGACCTGAATCAGGGGCTTAGGATCGGTATAACCCTCACGGCGAAAGCGCTCGCCAAGCCCAGCCATTGGGATGAGCAAGTGGATCGGGCTCGTAGCAGAACTCTTCGTCGCCTCAGGCATGACTAACTCGCAATCTTTGCCAAGCGCAGCTGCTCGGTGGGCAGACTGGCCACGCTGTTGACGATGGCATCTGGAAGGCTAGGGAGTTCGGGGCAGGCGGCGTAGAGAATCTGTTGCGCCGCCCAGATCTCCTGCAGATCTTGATCATCGGTTTCCAGCACAAACAGCGGTTCGGGCGCTGCTGAAGACCGCCACTGCCGCAGGCAGGGCTGGATCTTGGCAAAAAACACCGCAGTATCAGGAAAGTAAAAGCGCAGCGGTATGGGCTGCTGCGTCGCCCGAACGAAACTAGCTGAGTCACCACTGAGTAGCTGCGTCAACACGTCAAATCCATGCCGGTCGCAGAATTCATATTCAAGCTGCTGCCATGAAGCTAGTTCGTCAGGATGCTGTAGAGCAAGAACCACACCGTGATTGGCTAAAATAATATGTGAGGCCTGGGCATGGCGCGCCGTGGCCCAGGTCAAACTCAGTCCAGGCATCAGCGCAGGTAGAACCACCGTTCGGTGCCGTTTACATACCCATGCCAGATCTTCCGGGCACTGTTGGTAAACATGCGCCATGAGCAGGGCCGATAGTGCATGCAAATGGACGACCCAGGGCGCGGCCAGCATGGCATGAAGGCCCGTTTCCATTGATGGTCGCCCGTGCCTAATTGCCCCTGCAATGGTCGAGCGACCAAGCACAGTATGATAGGACTCTTCTTTGACCTTCGTAGCTTGCACCTCAATTGGGGGAGCCGGAAGCAATCCCGTGGTATGTGCCGCTGCAAAAAAGGTCGCTAAATCGACTTCGGCTAAACCGACGTCCTTGGTTACCGCGTCAACTCTGTAGCCACTGGCCTTGATCCATAGCCGCAGCGCTTCGCCGTCGAGGAATTTGCGCGATATATTGCCACCGGCACCCTGTAACCACAACGGGGTCTTTAATCCGATCCGCGCACAAAGAGTTGTCAACTCTTCACGACAGGACTCCCGGCTCAAATTTTTCACCCTAGAATTAGAAGTCATACTTGAGAATCTCCTCAAGCGAAGAGACAGTCTGGCAGCCGGCGCTAAAAGCCACAGGACGAGGCGCAAATTCGGTACTTAAAACGGCTCGGCATCCAGCGTCTAGCGCTGGCTTGATATCATCGTCAAAGCTATCGCCCACCACCAAAGTATCGCTTGGGGCGACTTTTAATCGTGCAAGCGCGCAGCGAAGTAACGCTGGGTTCGGCTTCTCCACTCCAAACTCCTCCGAGGTGACCATCACATGAAAGAGGGCGTCTACTCCGTCGAGCGCATTTAGTTTGAGCACCTGGCTCCTTAGGTTCTCATTTGTGACGATCGCCATCGGCGCCCGCTTGGCTAGCTTTTGCAGTAACTCCCCGCGCCGCAAATCGCGCCACTGTTGCCGCAAATGACCTAGCAAGGATTCCTCATACACAGACATCACCTGAACCAGAAGCTTGGCGGAATACAGCTCGTTGTTTTCAAGCAATCGCTTGAAGTAAAGCCAGCGATTCCGAGCCGACACATGCAAGGGCGGAAGCCGTTCCTTAACCTCGGCCCGGCTAGACTCTAAGCTCACACCTTCGTCACGAAGGCCGATGACGTCGAGAGCTGCGGCATTTGCAACGCCGTAGGCTCTGGTCGAATGGATCAGAGTATCATCTAAATCAAACACCAGTGCATGGCATGCCATGAACATGTCTTTCTAAAGATTGAATCAGGAGAGTCGTTGAACCAGGCAAGCGAGAAGACGGAAGAGAGGGTCAAGAACCGCTGGGCAGATGCCGGACGCACAGATACTCATCTAAGTGTAGCCAGAAAGCGGCAGGACGGCAAACCTGGTCGAATCGTCTGCCGCTTGACCGACCAAGCTGGTATCACCCCTGCGGCTGCATCCACGCGTTCGGGACGTTCGCAGCGGTCATTTTTGTCCTCTTTACGCCTAAACAATCATGATAATCAAGGAGATTAGACGATAAAATCAGGCATTTAACGAGTCAGGATTACTCCTATACGGCGCGCAGCATATTTCGGCTGCGCAGCAATGAGACTTTTGCTTTTGCTCACTAAATCCCAATCCCTACCGAGTGCACCAAGAAAATTCCGGTGGCACCCTCTCAAGTCTGCGGCTCTTTATGCCGCTAAGATAGATGTGTGGGTTTGGAGGTCATATCGTGGTCGCCGAAACAAATAGTCCAAAGCAACAGCGCACCGATGTCTTTGCCTCCTTGCGCGAGCTGAACCTATCGGTCATCGTCCCCGTTTTCAATGAAGCAGCAGCCATCAAACCCAACCTGGAAATGCTGATCGGCGAAATCAGTCCCTATTTCTCGTCGTTTGAAATCCTGGTGATCAGTGACGGCAGCACGGACGCCACCGCTGCGGTATTACGCAGCTACAAGCACCCCAACGTCCGCCCGATCATCTACGACGAAAATCACGGCAAAGGCTATGCTGTTCGCAGAGGCTTCAAAGAAGCCACAGGCGATTATGTCTTTTTTATCGACGGCGGAATGGAACTTCACCCACGTGAAATTCGCATTTTCCTTGGTCTAATGGCCCTTTACGACAGTGATATCGTCGTCGCGTCCAAGCGCCATCCACAATCGAGGATCGACTATCCCCGCGTCCGCCGCGTGTTGAGCGCTTGTTACCAACAGCTAGTAAAGTATCTCTTCGACATGAACGTCACCGACACCCAAGTTGGCCTAAAGCTGTTTAAAAAGTCCGTTATCGATGCTGTCCTTCCAGACCTGACTGTCGATCGCTACGGTGCCGATCTAGAAATACTGGCATTGGCACGCCTGCGCGGCTTTCGCCGCATTCTCGAAGCGCCGGTTCGGCTTGATTACTTTCACAGCAACTCTAGGTCATTCTTTGTCGAGATGACCCATATCTTTCGCGTCGGACTATCCGTCATTCTCGATACATTGAGGCTCTATATGCGGCTAAAACGCCTGCCGCCGTCCAGCGTAAATCCATTTTCGAGCAAAGACGAGGGCAGTGATACCGATCAGTTTGCGGCTTAGTGGCGGCTAATCGGGTATTGTGTGTTCATGCATGGTCAAATTAAAGATATGATTTCTCACCCGCCGAATTGCTCGCCAGCCATAGGTAAAGAGAAACTGCCAATCCCTTTTTCGTCCGGTCAGCAAATAGCGGACCTGCCGTAATATAAACCGGGGACTAAACGCTATTCCATACATCTCACGAACCGCCTTGTAGTATTCGGCATGCGGTAGTGGCGTCTTCACGATGAGCTTGCTCATGTCGTGGTCATCATAGTCTTCGGTCAAAAGTACCTTTTGATCGATGCACTCTTGATGATAGGGCGTAAAATCGAGTGGCGTGCACAAGGTGACCTGCAGCGTTCTGGCCAAGCCTTGATACATCAGCGACTTAACAAATTGCACCGTTCCATCTAGCTGCTCCCGCGTCTGCCAATAATAGCCGACCATGATGGTTAAATGCGGATGCAAGCCGTACTGGCTCATCCACTTCAGACTCCGCTCGACATGCTGCAACTGATATCCCTTTTTCAGTCTCTGCAAGGTCTCATCGTCCGCAGCCTCAAGACCGATGAGGACAAAGCGAAAGTTCGCCTCAGCAAGCAGCTTGATCGTCTCTTCATCAAGGTACTCAAAGCGCGTATTAAAGCCAAAATAGCAGCCGCGCTTATGCAAACCTCGGTCGATGATGCCTTGGGCAAACTCGCGAGCCTCCTTGCCACGGTACCAGACGCCGGAGTCATCAAAGATCTCCTTGACGCCGTAGTCATTGATCAGGCGTTCGTATTCATCGAGGCTGCGCTGCACCGGCAGCATGGAAAACGTCAAATCAGGTCCATTATAGCGACAAAAAGTACACTTGCCGAACATACAGTCACGAATCACACTGGTCGCATAGGTGCCCGGCAATTGGAGAAAATTGCCGTTCTCCATAGCATAATTGCGCCACTGCACTAAGTCTCGGTCGACGACTGGTGATTTCTCCAAAGGCTCAACCTGCCGGAAGTGGCCGGTCGACCTAAGCTTACCGTCCGCCATCCGAATGACTAGACCCTCGAGCTTACAATGAGTCCGCCAATCCTTATCCGACGCGATGATCGGAATGAGCTTAGACAGCACAAAATCGACGTGGTTACTGCGTAAAACCACATCGGTAGCTGAGTTTTCACAGGTTTCTTCTGGCTTTCGCATCGAATGATACCCGGTCATGATAAAGACCGCGCCTGGAAGCTTGGCCTTCAGTTCATTGGTGACCCGCCAATAGAACTTCATCACCGGAGTCGTGCTCTCGAAGACAACGACATCGGGTTTGGCGGCGACTAGATCCGAAAACCACTGGTCATAGCTCTTTAACTGGGCGTTACCGTCATCCCATAGCAGCTCATGCCCCAACTGCTTGAGCCAGGTTCCTGCTTGTGCGTGAACCACTGGGAGTAGATAGGTCGGCGCCTTGAAAAACTGAACATTGCGGTTTTGCGACACCATCGCCTTTTGACCGTGACGATTGACGATAGGCGGATAGGAAATGGCAACTTTCATCGGCGTCCCTTTAGAAAAAGACTTCGGTAATGATTTGCGAACTCGAGATATCCTTGGCACGGAGGATGTCGTAAACGTCGTTGATCATATTCCGGTTGCCACAGAGGTAGTAATAGGTGGCCATCGAAAGATCCTGGGTCACTAGGTAGTCGGTGACACGACCATGAAAGTCGCCTTTGTCGTCGCGTGTCGTGCAATTCACCAAGCATCCACGTGCATAGTCTGTCCGGTTGTAGGCTTCTGTAGCATACCGAGTTCCGTGAATAATCCGGTACTTCAGTCCTGGGTATGATTTGACAAAGCAATGAAACGGCGCAATCCCAGTCCCCGTTGCAATAAAATAGAATTGCGTCGATGCGATCAAGCTTGGATCAATGACAAATAATCCATAGGCACCATCGACCTCGATGAAGTCCCCAGCTTTGACCTGGCGCAACTTGGGACTGACCTCACCGCCCTCGACGTTGCGGATTAGAAACTGTAGCTCTTCTTCATTGCTGCCCGAATACGATGAATACTCACGGTTGACTGCCGTCTTTGGCAAACCGATATTGAAGCACTGGCCCGGTACAAAATCGACCCCATCGCGAGCTAAGCGTAACGAGAACGTATCGTTAGTCAAGTGGTGCACTCCGAGCACCCGGTGTAAACCTCTAGGCACAAATCCTCCTTAACGCAGCTGGCTTTTAAAGTGCGACGACGAGCAAAGCCCACGAATAAACATCCAACCATAAGTCAGATGCGAGGACAGAATCACGAACGTGGTCAAGAGACTTAAACCCACTTTCCTCGCACGAAGGAAGCTATCGACCAGGCATGCTAGCAAGTAGCAGCCGAGAAGACTCATCCAGGCGACCAGCAATGTGGACGACCAGACCGAAAGTAGGGCGCCGGCAATGTTGCCGAGGAGAAACAAGCTTGGCGCAAAGTAGGTCACACGCAGCGACGTCTCCGGGAATGCTTTAACGAAGTACCCGCGGTGCCGACCGTAACCGCCCACCTGCCTTAAGTGTGGCCGCAACAAGGCCCGTCGATGGTGCCACACCAGTAGCTCTGGGACATAGAGAATCCGTCCACCAGCTTTGACCAAATCCAAGCAAAATTTGGTGTCTTCACCAGGCCAGTAGTCGTTGTCAAAGCCGCCAACCTGGTTGAAGGCTGCCTTGCTCACTAAGAGATTAACCGTCGGATAGTCATCGACCAAGAACGGCTGGCCGACTGGGCGGTAGCGAAACACCAATCCACCACCGCCAACTTTAGTTTCATAAAAGAGACCAGAGGCCTGCTCACCGAGCGAACTCCCCAAGGGGGTCATCGCGGGACCACCAAGGGCCTCGACCCCTTCCTTTCTAAAATACCTTTCTGCCACCTGCAGCCAGTCCTTCGCCGGGTAGGCATCGTCATCGAGAAAGGCCAAAAACTCGTGACGGCTAGCGGCTGCTCCAAGATCACGCTTTACAGCTGGACTGACGCGTCCAGAGGCGATCAACCTGATGCGGGGGTCGCGCAAGAACTCGGGCAGCTCACCAACGGGCAGTTCATTTGGCACTATCAGGATCTCGAAGTCCGAATAGTCCAAGTCCAGGGTGAGCGGCACACAGCTTGTGATGTAGTGATTGATCTCCTTCACCGGGATGATGATGGAGAACCCCATCGGTTAACCTTCCGCTCAGGCAGCCAGCATGGCTGGATTTTTATCGCTAGATCATCGGGATACGCTACCGATATCGTAGCAACATTCAGCTGCGCCGACCAGACCCTCAGGATTCAGATGGAAGGGGGGACGTTTTCAACCGCGCTATGAATGAATCTTATTTAGTAAACAATAAGCGACAACGCTTAGCGGGACAAGCAGGATCAAAATCCTTGCCTTGTCCCGCTGCGTAAACGAGGGCCACCTGCGCTTGATACCAGGAGGCACTGCGACACAGACCACTACGCCGAGTGCTCAGCAAGCGTTCAGTACCCAGCCCTGCAGCTGCCATTCGGGCCGCCTAGCTCCGGCTGGTAACCCCAGCCGTCGCCGTTGTTGCTACCGTTTGTGCAGTAAGGGTAACAGATCCCATTTGCTTCGTCGCACCAGCTAGTTGGGTACTCAGGCACCTTGCACGATCCGCCTGGCCCGCCAAGCTCAGGTTGGTAACCCCAGCCATCACCGTTGTTGCTACCGTTCGTACAGTAGGGGAAACATTGGTGCGTTGACGGATCACACCATAACGGCGGCGTTGGCTGTGGGTAAGGTGCTGGTTGTGGATATGGTGCCGGCTGCGGATATGGCGCTGGCTGTGGATATGGCGCTGGCTGTGGATATGGCGCAGGTTGTGGGTATGGCACAGGATAAGGACGTGGCACTGGAATCGGCACTGGAATCGGCACAGGCACCGGGAATGGACGTCCGGGTCCACCGGGGCCGCCGTGTCCGGGACCACCAGGCCAACCAGGTCCGCCGTGTCCGGGACCACCAGGTCCGCCGTGTCCAGGACCACCAGGTCCGCCGTGTCCGGGACCACCAGGCCAACCAGGTCCGCCGTGTCCGGGACCGCCAGGCCCGCCAGGCCCGCCGCGCCCTGGACCACCAGGTCCACCGGGTCCGCCACGTCCTGGACCACCAGGTCCACCGGGTCCGCCACGTCCTGGACCACCAGGTCCACCGGGTCCGCCACGCCCTGGACCACCGCCGCCACCGGGACGGAACTCCTCGTCAGTCCCAAAAGCGACGTAAGGCATTGCCGTAGCATCGGCCTCAATCGGCACATTGACACAAGACGTATAGCCGTCGCCGCTATCGAGCCACTGGCACCCTTCGAGGGCAGCGCATGCCTCCTGGGTGGCACTAAGCTCCACGCATGCTTGCGCGCGCGACGCATCAACCGCATCCTCCGCGCGCGCCACAGTCCCAACTGATAGTGCGGACAAGATCAAGGCACCAAAGTGCTTCATAACACCTCCATTTTCGACCACTAGTTGCAGCTACGTAAAGCGCCTGTGAACATTTCAAGGCACTACGACAGGAACATTGACCCAGGATAAGAACTTCGTTCGTGGAGCATTCTTAGGCAGAATATAGGCGAGAAAGCACCGCAAATCAACACACGTCAATTCGGCGCACAAAGCTGACCGCGTCCGTGCCGTAGGGCCCTAGATCATTCCCGCCCATGGTTGGCCGGCAGACGACGCAGGACACTCATACCAACGATCACGTATTTAAAATATTTTTTTGTTTATGTTGTTGGGCACAAGGCTATCGCTAATTTTAATTTGAAGCGTTAGCCTGAAGACACCTTACTGATGAAACGCTTTGAAGCATTGACCGACTTCATCATCAGTAGCGACGGAGGCCTTAAATTTCGTTGGTAACGTCGCATCATACTCGAGTCGTCCTGAACACTGGTCAGCGCGGAGTTTGCGTTTCAAACGAGACCGTCGCCATCAGCGACTGGCTTACTTGAGCCTGATCGACGAGCAACGGATCGCGTTTTGAACGAAACTCGTAGACCAATGCCGACCAGCTAGTCCAGTTCAGCGAGACGCTACCGCCGACGTCAGTGCTTGTCAGCTGGGCTGCACTACGGCCCTTGCCGTCGCTTTTTGGCGTATGCTCAAAAGGCCTCAAGGCTTCCGCGAAGAGGCGGTAGCCAAACTTCTTTTCGATAAGGAGCCCTGAAACCGTCGCCATGGTCTCGAAGCCGACTTCGGTCGTATCTTGAAGTTCTTTTACGTTAACGACACCATCCCGCTCCTTGCCGAGCACTTTTTGACCGTTGGCTGAAATCTGCCGGGCGCCGAGACCGCCGCGGACTTCTAGCGTTAATGACTCGTACTCCACCGGACGTGCCAGGAGGCCAATCGTTTCTTTTCTTGTGAACGGCCGTAGCGGTCGACTTAGATGCAAACGATCAGTGGTCACCTGCTCTGACGTGCCGTTCGCATGACTAATGGCGTAAGTCCGAGCTGTAGGCCGGAGGTCGTAGCTATCGAACAGCGAGGTATCGATCGCCGCACGACCGAAGGCGCCGACCCATGGTAGGGCGCGAAAGAAATCGACGTAAAGTGATTCAAACCGTAGCTCATCACGATTGGAGTTATACTCTGAGAGAGCTTGGGCCCGAACGATGGCCTCAGCAACGTTCAGGGTGTTCTTCCATTCACTTAGTGAAAAGCGCCCGGTGATGAAGCTGTCCAGCTTCAAACCAAAAGTCGACGAGAAGCCGCTCTCCTTGCCAACGACGTTTTTCTGGCTGTCCATATTGGCACCGCCCTGGAGTCTCAGCCCGTGCGTCCAGCCAGCCTCCACATCGTCAACAGCCAGCGACTCGGGAATAAAAGCTGGTTCAGCTTTTGGACCCTGGCCCGCAGCATCTTCTGCTTTAACGACAGGCGAAAACAGCTGAAAGAACGGTAACACCGACCAAAAAAAGGCGTATCGAACTAAAACAACATGGCGGCTCATGCGCGGGATTCCTGAAAGTGGGTTGACAACCGAAGGTCGATCGAAAAGACCTTCGTATCCAAGAAGGAAGGGGTTTTTATCCACGAGGTTGGGCTAAAGCAATGGCAATTTGGACCGTGAGGCCGTCATGGCCGCAAGCTCCAGCCAAAGCCGTATCAGCCTCGCGCCATTTTTGGCTGGCGCTGGTCTTGCATAGCTTGCAATGCTAGCGTCAAGTCAATCATTTCGTAGCCAGAGGTCATGCGCGCTTCGTGACGTTTCCATGGATTCATAGTTCCTCGCCCCAAGACTCCCGAAGGCACCCTCGTCGGCATATTAGGCGAATCATTTTCATGGCTTCAACCGCACTGTTAGGCGCGGCGATCGGCGTTGGAATCATGACCTTTGTCTATGCCAAGGGTGGATCCTACCTAAGCAATCAGCCGAAAGCCTGTGCCAATTGCCACGTCATGCGTGAAGTCCTACATGACTGGCAGGTCGGCGACCACCATCACGTTGCCGTCTGCAACGACTGCCATGTGCCGCAAGGGGCCCTTTCCAAGTGGGCCATCAAGGCCCTCAATGGCGCGCATCATAGCTACGCATTTACCTTTTTAGAAACGCCAGTCACCATTCGAGCCGGAGCCCTAAGTCGCAACATCGTGCAGGATAATTGCCTACGCTGTCATGCCGCGTTATTGCCTAGCCATCCGGAAGCAACAGGCTATGGCAAGAGCGGCGAGGCAAATTGCGTCAAATGCCATCGACAAGTGGGGCATTTTCACTAAACCAATCGACTTTGTTACAGTTCATGTTGCGGTAAAACAGAAAGGCCGAAATTCATGCCACCAACTCATCCCCGCCTGAGACGCCGCGTTTTGATCGGTCTTTTTGCCGGATCCGCACTTACATTGGCGGCAGTCACAGGCTTGCTGCTCAACATCAGCGAACGAAAGTCTGAGGAACGTCAATACCCGCTCATTCTCAATAAGCTATCAGACGATCAGGTGGACCCAGCGGAGTGGGGAGTCAGCTTTCCCGCCCAATACGGACGCTACCGACTGATGGCAGAGCCTGGAACCGCCACGAACTACGGCGGTGGCCATCCCTACAGCAAGCTCATGCGCAACCCGGCCCTGCGTCGACTGTGGGCCGGTTATCCATTCTCCCTCGACTTCAACGAAGACCGTAGCCACTATTTCGCTGCCATCGATCAATTCGAGACGAAGCGCAACGATAAGGATTGGATCAACGCACACGGCCTCCCTGCCTTCAAGGGTCAGCCCGGTGCGTGCATGAACTGCCACAGCGGCTGGGCTCCGTCGCTGATTCGAGAATTAGGTTGGGAGGCCTTCAACCACACTCCATACAACGATCTAAAAGCCAAGCTCGTCAAGCAGCACGGCGCTGGCATGGCCGGTCACGGCCTGGGCAGCACTTGTGCTGACTGCCATCACCCCAGCGACATGTCGCTTCGAGTCACAAGACCAGCCTACATCAATGCCATGTTAGCGCGCGGTTACAAAAGCGACCCTAAAGCCGGCCTCCTCGCCACGCACGAAGAGATGCGCAGCCACGTCTGCCAGCAATGCCATGTGGAGTACTACTTCAAGGGGGAGCAAAAAGTCCTCACGTTCCCTTGGAGTCAATGGCCGAAGGATGAGCCGCTACGCATCGAGATGATCGAGGCCTACTATGACCGTGAAGCCGCGCGACCCGAAGGCTTCAAATCCGACTGGACGCACGGCGAAACCGGCGCGGCCATGCTAAAAATGCAGCATCCAGAGACCGAACTCTACTCGAGCAGTGTGCACGCGCGTACCGGTGTCTCCTGTGCCGACTGTCATATGCCTTACCGCCGCGAGGGTGCCGTAAAGGTGACCGACCACTTCATTGCTTCACCGCTCCTCAACATCAATGCATCTTGCCAAACATGCCACCACATCTCTGAGGATAAGCTACGCGCCCGCGTCGACCTGATCCAACAGCGCACGGCCACCCAACTAAAGGAGGCCGAAGGAGCTATTCTCGCCTTGATGGATGATATCGTCGCGGCCTCCAAAGAGTTCGATAAAGAACGGGCCAAGGGACCGTCCGTTCCTAACGACGTATACAAAGCCAAGGTAGACAAGGTGCTGGCAGCCGCGCGCCAAGCACACCGTCGCGCCAGCATGCGCTGGGATTTTATATCCTCAGAGAACAGTACCGGCTTCCACAGCCCGCAGGAAGCGGCCCGCGTACTGGGTGCGGCCACCCAGTTGGCACGCGTTGGCCAGCTGTCACTCGTCAATGACCTCGCTACAGTTGGCATCCACATCAGACCCACTGCAGGCTATGGTCTGGTACCACCTGCTGGAAGTCCGATCGAGCCACGCCATGCGCCGGTAGGCGATCCACCGAGTCAGGCACTGCTCGACCTTGACCTCAAGGTCGAGGCCATGATGACCCCACTGGAAGTCGCGGGCGAGAGCACTGCGAAATAATTACTGATGCAGGCTGAAAGGTGCCGTTTTGTGCTCGATTAACTTAGGACAAAACGGCGGCAGCATCCTTGAAACCTTCATGCGCAGCGTCTGCGGGGTCATACGGTTGCCGAGCATGCCCAGGCCCATCCAGATGCAAGTCCGGCGGGCCTAGTCAATAAAGTCTTTCAAAGTGACGACCACTACGCCGCGCTCCATGGCCTTCTTTAGGAATAGCACCGTCGGTTCGTAGGAAACGACAAGCACGTTTATTCGTGCGTAACCGGAATACTTCGCCGGCAGAATTTTACCGACGACATCTTCGATGTCAGCTGCGGAGCCCTCGCCCTTCCACTTGCATTCGAGCACGCGAACTCGCCTTTCCATTTCGTGTACCACGAGGACATCGATCTGCGACCGAATCCGGTCGTTGGACTCGCCTCGAACCAAAACGTTCCAGCAGACCTCGTAGTTTAAATCCGGAATGTCGAGCTTTCGCCAGAGAGTGGGGAGGCATCGCTGGTCGCCGTCGCGCAGTTCCTCGCTGTCTCTCATCGCGACGTCGATATGGTGCTCGACAAATCGCTCGAACGCCCTGCCGGTAAAGGATTGGATATAGTCGCGACCGTCCCCTTGGAGAATACGACTCGGGAAGAGCAATGCCTTGTCGTTGCGTTCGATCTCATGCTCGATTGGGCGGAGGACAAAAAAGTAGAAGTAGAGGTAAAAGTCGCTGAGCCAATAGCGCGCACCGCGCTCATTTCCTGGTATCGCTGCGTCGACGAAACAGTCACCGCCCGATGCTGGCAAGGCCTTTTTGACGTAACCATACAGTAAGAGCTTTTCGAGCATGTGGCCGACATATGAGTTGCTGAGGCCGAGTTCCTTGGTGAGTTCGGCCTCTGTGGCTCCAGCTTCGGCCGTGATGAGAGCCGGAAAGAGGCGAGATAGCGTTCCGACCGCGTTGGTTCGAAACTCGGTCGAGAGAATCTCCTTCCACTCTCCCCGAAAAATTCCGGAGTGCGTGCAGCAAGCATCGTTCATCGCTCGGCGGAAACCCTTCTCCGGAGCTATCTGCTTCCAGTAGTAGGGCACGCCGCCAAGACACATGTAGGCAAGTACCGTTTCCTTGATCGTCCATTCCGAAGTCAGCAGTCGCCTGATGACTGAAACTGGGAACGGCAGGATCCGAATCTCCGCCTCGGTGTGAAGACCGCGAATGACGGAACCCTCGCCGAACTGTTCGGTGAAGAACTTGGTTGAGGAGCCGCATGCTATAACGCGCAGACAATCTTTTTTTGCCCACTCGTCCCAAGCGGCCTTCAAGAGACCAGCGCTGTCGTCGTACGTCGACGACAGCCACTGGATCTCGTCGAGTATAAGCACGAAGCTACGGCCCGTAGCCGCCTTGTACGCCTCTGCGTGCGCGGAGATGTCGTCAAAAAGTCGTGGCCACGTCAGGAAGGCAGCCCTAAGCTCTAAGAGCTCGCGGCGACCGCTGCGGCGAGCCCACTCCACAAGGATCTCCTTTAAAACGGCTGAATCGCGGGTGTGCTTTCTGCAGACAATTCGAAAGGCTCCCTCTCCGAGGGCCGACTCCAGGTCTTCAAGGAGCCATGTCTTACCTATCCGGCGCCGGCCACGGACAAATACGAGTCCAGCCCCACTCTTTTGGTAGAAGGCTTGGAGGCGCTGCCGACTATGATCGCGAGGCAAATCTCTCATCGCTTTAGCGTAAAACATCTCGAAATTTGTCGCAACAAGTCTTGAGATGTTTTATCTACCTGTTATAATAGATATTTTATACGAGATGTTTTACTCATGCATTTAACACTCTGAAATTAATGATATAAAAAACATCTATTTTCCTGCAACGCATCGCATTAAATGTTTTGCAGAGTGCCGCCTGCTGCTTGATCTCTCCATTTTAACGAGGTCACTCGATGCCGCTATGGTTCGCCGCGTTGGCACCGGATGGTTAAAATCGCTCATATATTCGGAATTGGTAGGCCTACCGCCGATAATCAGCCTCACATAAATCCGGATCATCCGCCTTTTTCCCCAAATACTCAGCCACCATCGGCACAAAGGTCAGCACATCCGGATTCGCCGCATCAGCAAACCGAGCCCGACACAAGGTCGGCATGCTTTCTTTGGCCTGGCCGGTCCGAATCTGCGCAAACGCGATGGTCATCAGCAAGGTCGCCATATCCGGCGCCGATAGCGGATAGTCCAAGATCAGCTTGCGGTCCGGCATCTTCGTACCTAGTTCGGCAAGTAACTCGCTGTAGCGCCCAAGCCGGGCTAAGGCCAGGCCTTTATCAGCTAAAGCGGCGATGTTTAGCGGCTCAACCTCCTGGGCTTTATTGACATAGACCAGGGCTTCCTCGTAGCGCTTTGCGCGTAGCGACATGGCCGCCAGCCCGATGAGCCCAGCAAAGCTGCGCGGCTTGCTCGCGACCATGGCAGGATAAAGGGACTCATCACCGCTCCAGACAGGAAGCCTCAGACTCGACATCACGCCGGCAGCGAGCACTAACACCGACCCTAAGGCAAGGCGACTTCGATCCCCTAGCCCACTGAGGAGCCAGGCAGCGGCGATCGCCATACCGACTAAAGGCACATAAACATAATGATCGGCGACGGTCGAGGTATGCTGATACGAGAAGACCACGAGGCCCGAAGTCGGCAGCATCAACGCTGCCCCCCATAGCAACCACCCAAGGCCGGGACGACGCAACCGCCTGCGGCATAAAATCACGGCTAAGGTGACCCCGCCAAGCACCGCCAGGTCCACGGCCAAACCCTGCCCCGCTAAAACCAGCTGCGGTGTATGCCCATAATCGATCGCCAGCCCCGACGGCCATAGGCCTTTACTGGCGTAAAAGCCAAAACTGTCGAGTGCCACGACCAAGCGCTGCCACAGGGTCAATTGCTGCAACGCTTGGTCAACGCCCTCGGCTTGAACCCGCTGGGTCATGATCACGACCGGTGGCACCAGCGCGAACCACGGCAGCAAGCGCAGCAACGCTTTGCGCCACGGCGCATGACAAGCCACGATATCCAGCAGCAACAAGGCCGCGGGCAAGGCCACCGCCGATGGTTTACTCAGCAGGGCCACGACAAAGATCAGCCAGGCACAAACACTAGGCCAAAGCCGTCCTTCCGCTCGCAAGTACAGTATGGTCGCCAGCAAGAGCCAAAACGCGCAGAGCAAATCGCGGCATCCAGTCACCCAAGCAACGGTCTCGACCTGCAGCGGGTGCAGGGCAAACAACAGCGCAGCAAAGGCCGCAGCGGCCAGCGCACCGCCAGACGGCATAAAACGTCGCGCGAGAAAAAACACCAAAGTTGTATTCGCCAGGTGCAGCAGGACATTCACGCCGTGAAATATGATCGGGTTTAGTGGCGATTGTAACCCCGCCAAGATCGACCAAAGCGTATAGACAGGAGGAATATATAGACCTTGGTACGGCGCGAGCCAAAAGCGCCACCACGGACCCTCGAGGAGCACCCGATTAGCCGTCACATTTTGATCGTCGTCCCAGGATAAAAAGCCATAGCCAATGCTGCGCCCATAGACCACAGCCACAATAACCAACACCGCCGTAAGCACAGCCACCAAGACGCGTGTCGTCGCCCCTACCGCCGCAGTCTGCCGTCTCGTCACTTTGCCCCCTGACCGCTTCGGTGAGTCAGTCGCGCCAAACCTTGCCGAGCGTCTTCGCGCGCGGCATCAAAGGTCAATGCCTGCTTATAGGCGCTCAGCGCGTCGTCGGATCGCCCGGTTTGCTCAAGCAATATCGCCAAATTGACATGAGCCAGGGCCATGGTCGGGGCCACCGCGACGGCGCGGCGAAAGTGTTGTTCAGCGTCCGCAAAGCGCTGCTGCCGCGCGAGTAAACCGCCAAAGTTGATATGCGCCTCGGCAAAACCCGGCTGTAGCTCTAAGGCCTTCAGGAATTCCTGCTCTGCTGCTCTAAAGTCGCCTTGAGCTTCGAGCACATCGCCGTACGAGGCGTGAATCGCCGCGGAGTCTGGACTCAGTGCCAGAGCATGACGAAAAGCCGCAGCAGCCGCGCTGCTTTGACCTTGATCAGCAGCAAGCAAGCCCTGATGCCAATATACCTGCGGTCGATTGGGAAAAAGGGACTGCGCTGTCCTGAGTACGTCCGCTGCCAGTTCATAGCGTTTGAGTAGGCGCGCCGCCCTGGCCGGCGCCTCAAACATCTCCGGGTCTGCCTCCGTCGGATGCGCATAAATAAACGCTGGCGGCCAGGTCTTAAGCTCTGACTGTAGCTGCATAAAGGCATCAAGTGCCGCCTCGAGCCGCTCCTGGCGCTCTAAGACCACGCCCAGGTTGTATTGCACTGGGCGAAACACCGGCCGTTCCCGCAGCGCAGCATGAAAATGCTCGAGCGCTGCATTCAGCTGCCCTGACTGTACCAGCGCTGCCCCGTAGCAGTGGTGCACCAAGGGACTGCGGGGATTAACCTGCAGCGCATGTTCAAAGAGGCTCTCACCGCTGCGCCAAAAGCCCGCTTGCACCCAACTCAAGCAAGCATAGGCGGCAACGACGACCGCAAAGCATCCATACCAAGTACGTCCTGCACGCACTGCAGGAACTCGGCTCGTCCCTTGCATCCCTAGCACCGAGTCAACAGCCCAAGCCAGTGCCAAGGCAAAGCCAAAGACCGGCAGGTACATATACCGGTCGGCAACAGTGGAATTCACCTGGAAGTCAAAGGACACAAAGCCAAGGACCGGAAGCAACGCCGCCAGGATAAACAACGACGGCAGTAGCAACCGCGGTCTAAACCGAGTACAGAGCAGCCCGAGCAGCACCACCAACAACCCAAGGTGGGGTAGCCAATGCCAGGCGTCTTCCAGCACAAACTGGGGTGTGCGCCCATAATCCACCGTAAGTGGCCAGGGCAACAGCATGCGCCCGAGGTAAAATCCTGCTGTGTCGATGGCGATGATGCATCTGTGCCCGAACGAAATAGCGGCAGCTGCGGCGGTCGGCGGCTGCGCCTCCATCGTCATCCACGCCAGCGGCAGCGCCAACAGCAGCCACCATCCGCTGAGGGCAA
>Ga0315273_10001894_pt1 | contig 24260 bp, 20 predicted proteins | sample YL17G02_0_MG_FD_205753 | JGI IMG/M metagenome (GOLD analysis project Ga0315273, IMG submission 205753) | Sediment microbial communities from Yellowstone Lake, YNP, Wyoming, USA - YL17G02_0 | ecosystem: Environmental > Aquatic > Freshwater > Lake > Sediment | place: USA: Wyoming | collected...
GCGGCCGGCCGCCGCTGGAAACCGGGTTCCGCTCCATTGATGGCGACCGAAATAGCGGCTCTTTCCCTGCTCCAACCGTCGAAGAAATGCACAGTTGCCGGACGTCCGAGTTTCTTGACCATACGAGGAAGGAAAATTGATATGAAGCCATTGACCCCGCTTATGAAGCTCATAGTATTAGGTATTGTTGCTTGCATCGCTTCTATGGGCCCCCTCATCTATAAAGTAAGAAAGCCGGATTTTCGGCTCATCGAGATGCTGATTCTGAGTGCGATCTTGATTGGGAATGCTGTCTATTTATCCCACACAATAGGAAGCAATCCCAATCGACGGTTGCTGTTCGGGATATTGTGGGTGGGACTCATTCTATATGCTATGTTTTTCGAATCCGTCTTGAATCCACAACTGTTGCTTTTTGTGGTGTCAGGCATCCTGACAGTGATAAGCATTACGGTTTTCCTGCGAAAACGACATCATCAGGTTTCTGATCCAAAAGCCTGATATACGTCGGAATCGGTGCCGAACCAGCACAACATATTGTGTGAATTGGGATTAAGACCGATCAAAGGTCTGGAAAAGACGACCCAACTGCTGCGAGTAGTTGTCTGGGATTCGGGGCCAGGAGTACCCAGTGAGATACGTGATTCAATGATCAATGCAGGAGTCTCCACCAAAGGAACCGATAAGGTAGGGGTGTGCCAAAAAAGCCTTTATCCGGAGACCCGGCTCAGGTGTAAGATGCGGCCTCAGCCGAGGCGCAGACATCGAAGTCGACATATTGTTCTTTATCAGCAGCCGGACGGATCGCGTGCAGGGGGGGCGTGCCCGAGTGAGGCCGCTGCAATCAGGCAGCTTGAACTTCCTATCCGTTTTCTGGCAGGGCGTCGATCCGTTTCATTCCCTCATGGCAAATCCGCAATCCGAATTCCGTAATCAACAACCGTAAAGCGGCGCCGTGGCGCCGCACTCCAAATGGTCTTCAAATTACGTCAGAGCATTCATGAAGATGTCACCCGAGCACAACCTCACGCTGAGTGGGATCAAACCGGGCCACCTTCTTCTGGAGAAACGAAAGCATTCCCATGGACAGGGCTGCCTGGACGCGATATCCGAACTCAACATCGCTTATCGGCTTCTCGCGCGTGCGCACGCACTCGAGAAAGTTTTTCCAGTGCGCCAGTGTACTGTTCGGTTTCTCTCCCGGGATCACTTCAGGTTGAGCGCCGCGTCGGTGCAGCGTCACGGTGTCGCAGCCGACCTCCCATACCGGGTTTTGCAGGGTGATCGTCCCCTCATCACCGCGGATCGCCGGCTCCGTCATATAGCTGTTCGCCAGGGTGCAGACCAACACAACAGAAACCCTTTCGGGGAAATCGAGACACATATTAAAGGTGTCCGGCACTTCACGCCCATAGTCGTCGTACTTGAAGATGCCGCCTGAGGTGCTCACGAGCGAAGGGATCTTGAGGCCCAGCGTGCTCAGGAACGGCGTGTAGACATGGGGGAAAAGATCGGTACAAGGACCGCCCGCATAGTCCAGGAACATCCGCCAGCTGAAGAAACGCTGCACGGTGAAGGGCACTTTGGGGGCGTCGCCGAGGAAAGCCTCCCAGTCGAGGTCGGGGCCGGGTTGAGCCTTGGCGTCGGGGATGGGCATGCGCTCGCCCCAGTCGCCGAAGCGATAGAAACCCGCCTGCACATGCTGTGGCCTGCCGATTGTCCCTTTCTGGATGAGGTCGCGAATTTTGGGCCAGAAACTGCTCGAGTTCCCCTGGTTGCCTACCTGCACGACGCGGTTCAGTTTGCGCGTCTCCTCCTGGAATTGGCCGCTGAGCTGCAGCTGGGTCCAATGGCCCATCGGCTTTTCGCAGTACACGTCCTTCCCGGCACGAATTGCGTCGATCGCCTGCGGGACATGCAAACGGTCCGGCGAGGAGATGCAGACGATATCGACCTCCTTGTCGGCCAGCAGATCCTGGTGGCGCGCATAAGTCTTTGCTTTTGTCTTTTCCGCCGCGGCGCGCATCCGCGGTCCGTAGGCATCGTTTACCGCAACAATCTTAAGATTCACCCCTTGTTCGATCATCTCCGTCAGTGTCTTGACGTGGGACATGCCGCGCCCGCCAACGCCGATAAATCCAACTCCCAGGCGATCGTTCGGACTCTGCGGGAAGGAGGGACGGCTTGCCAGTCCCGCCATGCCCATGCCTGCCGCCGTCGTCTTGAGAAATTCCCTTCGCGTCGAAATATCCCTGGATTCGCTGCCCTTACGGTTCTTGTCTTTCATGAGCGCCTCCCTCCCGATAGCATGAATCGTATCCATGATTGTGAGACCGTGTCTCCAGACTCGGCGACACAGGATCGGGGCACAGTTGCCCCGCAAATGTCCGCATGCGCGCGGGTGTCTCCCCACGTGCGTTACTTTTCCAAAGCAAGATCCAACCACCTCCGATAGAGGACACCGATCTGTTTCGCGTCGATCCGGCCATCCCACAACGCCACTCCGTAGGATAACTCGAGCGGTTTGCCTTCCCCGAGGATCCAGGGCTCCTTCCAGAGATTCAGCGTTGCCGCGAGGCAGGCAAAGGGCGTCGACATTGTGAACATCCGCGCCGGATGGCGCAGGTTTGCCGCGTGATCGAAGAGAGCCACCGTGACGAGTCGCCCGTCAACTGCGGCGTAATAAGCAGCCCAGTGGGCGGGTGTGAGCCGCTCGCTCCCCCGCACCAGTTCGCCTTCCGCCCCCTCGGAATTCAAGAACTGTCCGCCGGTATCCATCGACTCCACAAATCGCATGCCCAGGCCGAAATAATGCGCGCCTCCCAGCTCGACAGACCGGCCTGCCGTCGCCGGCGCCAGTCGCGAACGCCAGGTTAGAAGTGTGGCCGGAATGTCCTCCGCCGGTAGAAACTCGACCGTTCTCCTCTCCGTGAGAAGCGGCTTGCCCGAGCGAAGATCCATCCATGCGAGTTCGTGCGTGAAGCCCAGGCTGCTGACTCCCTCCAGGCTTCTTTGCCATGACCGGCCGGGAGAGGTCTGCCTTTCCACCCCTGTTGCGGCCTCGTTTTCTTCCCAGAAATTCACCTTGTCTGCCGAGAGCGCAAACATGAGGGCATGGTGATGTTTGTGATCGGAGGGCGAGTCGCGCAGAATTTGCACGCCGGCGGGCGAGTAGAGCTTGCTCAAATAAGGCTTGCGCGGAGACTCAGTGCATCGGTATTCGAGCAGCTGCCGATCCCCACTATAGAAGCCGACGATATCCTGGTCCTGCAAAATGCGCAGAGGCCCATCCGCGCGCCCTATTGTTCGAATCGTCCCCTCTCCCCACAAAACCGAATTCGCTGCAATCACCGCCATGCACAGCATAATCCAAGTCCATGGTTTCATGATGTGCCCGTCCCCATGCGGCCCTGACCGCTTCGGGTGAGGTGCGCCGCAAATTTTGACGTACATTGCGCCGCTTGCTTACGCGCGCGGCTCTGTTAATACAATGGGATTTCATAGCCGCAACCAACACTTGGAACCGCGGATGCACGCAGATAAACGCTGAGGATAGGCTTTTCTTATCTGCGTGCATCTGCGGTTTCAAAATCTTTTTCTGCCGGAAATGGAATTGGCTGAAAAAGGGAGCTGTGAGCCGGGACTCTCCACCATCAAAAGAATTCACTCAACATGGCCAGAAAGCCGGTGACAATGGCATCTTCAGCACAACCCCGCTTCACCCGCGTGGTCTGAATTTCGTAACTGACCTGGTCGTAGGCCGCATCATCGGGCAGGTAGCCGCTCGATCCGTTGCAGTGCGTGACCATGATCGTTCGGTTGAATGGCGACTCCTTCTTCAGACGCATGTCGATATTGGTCAATACTTCTCCGGACACTCCGGTTATCGCGATATCGTTGATGACCAGAAGAGACAGCCGGATGGCCACGGGATCCGAGTCCTCAAACTTATACTCACGGCCCGGACCCGGAGCCTGCACCGTCCTTTTGCCCGGGCAGGTCACGACGCGCTGCATACCGCGGATATGAGCCCGGGTCGTCGTCTTGATGCCATCGGCCACTCGGGCCATCTCCTCCCCAAGGATCGTGCCCAGTGCGGTGACATTCTGGAAGTCTGTCCCCGTTCGATAGATGGGATCCTGATCCCCCGCGGTGCCGCTCGTCCAAAGGGATACCACCTTACCGCCATAGTGCCGCTCCACAAAGCGGGATGCGGCCCCCGGCAGATCCGAGCTGATCTGAAGGTTGGCCGCCCCCATGACCGTCCCGTGGACTCCATAGTTGCTGAAGATCGCGAAGGGCTCACCGGAGAGAGTGTCAAACCTGATGACTGCGACGGTTTTATCGGATACGCCTTCCGGGTTATTGCCCAGCATCCAGCCGCCTTCGCCATTCCTGGCCCGCCGGTTCATATTGACCTTCGCAGTCCCGGTTCCAAACCCTATCCTGGCAGGCTGCAGCCTTGACTTTGCCTGAACGACGGATTCGAGAATCGCGTTCTCCAGGCTTGCGATATAGGCGGCCTGGCCTGATGTGAGTTGCCCGGCCCCGTACACGCCGGTTGAGGGCGCCGCGTGAGTGTGCACCCATGCAAGAATGAAATTGTCGCGGGCGATGCCGGTCTCGCGCGCGATCCGTTCCGTCACTTTTTCCCAAAAGGAATTTGAGAAACCGATGACTTCGCAACTCACGATGCCGGCTTGAACCGCGCCGTCATCCACGACAAGGGCGCGGACGCTGAGGTCGTCGTGGATCCCCTTGAAGCCGGCGGTGCGGTTGGCGTAACCGCTCATCGGCAGTGCGGCGTCAGCCGGCGGGGTGATATCGACTTTGGCCGCGCCCGCACGCAGGCTGCCCTTCTCTGCCGCAATGAGCGCCACAGCCGAAAACCAGAGAACCAGGATGCCGCAGAAAAAAATGCACCGGAATGATTCCCGAATCATGACCACCTCCATCTCGGAGATAAGGAGCGGGACCGCCAACGATCGTAGTATACCCGCGCCATCATAACTCGAACCGAGGATTTCACGAATGCGACGCCGCACTTCCTTCATCGCTTGCCCGTACCTCTGACAGGATTCTGCACGGGTCCCTACAGGCCCATACGCTTTCGGAAGTAGGCGATCATTTCCTCGCGGTGGTTGTCGTTGCGAAGCGGGACATTGGGCTGGCGGATAACCCGAGCATCCTCGTCGAGATAGGATTTGGCTGAGATGTCCGGTGGACGCCACGAAGCAATCGCCTGCGAGAGCTGATCGGTCTCACGCCGGTATTTGGGATTGCCGTACATGTTGTTCAGTTCGAGAGGATCCGCTGCCAGGTCGAAGAACAGGGATTTTTCGGCCGGCTTGCGCATGATCAGCTTATAAGTTTTTGTCCGCGCCATTAGCTGGTTGGCGCTCTCCGAGAAAAGGATGGAGCGCTGTTCGGGCGCGGCCAGATTCAAACCGCGCATATTTGCACCAGCCTCCAAGCCTGCCTGGCGCAGAATGGTCGGAGCCACATCCACGGTGCTGACCAGCGCCGGGTTGCTTGCGCCGCGCGAGGCACTCCGGGGGTACTTGATGATAAGCGGTACTTTCACGACCGGGTCGTACATGAGATTACCCTTCAGCAGAAGGTGATGAAATCCCATATAGTCCCCGTGATCGGAGGTGAAAACAATGAGGGTGTTGTCGTAAAAGCCCTTCTCCCTGAGCATGTTGACCATTCGCCCAACGTGAAAATCGATTTGGGAAATGGTTGCATAGTAAAACGCCGTGACTCGCTTCAACGCTTTCGGTGTCAGGTCGGCATGCGGAAAGTAGCCTGCATGCGCCTCCATGTCGCGCGGCAGGGGTTCGTCAATCCAGCCGGGGAGGAGCGAGACTTCCGCCGGGTCATATTTTGAATCCCAGGGAGCCGGCGGATCAAACGGGTGGTGCGGCTTCACGAAGCCGACCATCAGCAGATTTCCCGATGGGGTCCAGCGCCGCAGCGAACTCAAGGCGCGCTCGGCAATCCACGTGGTGGAATGATGCTCCTCCGGCAGGTCCGAGCGCCGTGCGCCAAATGTTTGCCAGTATTCTTGTGTCGCTTTTGCCCGATATTCCGCTCGCTGATCCTCGAGGTCGATCGCGTCGATCAGATCCAGGGACTTCAAGTATCGGTGGTAGTCATCATCGAAGCGCCCCGGCCCATCCTGCTCGGCCAATTCCAACTCTTCGAATCCGACATCCAGATAGGTCGGTGTGAAATGCATCTTTCCGACGGCCTTGGTCCGATACCCGGCCTCTTTGAGGATCGCGGGAAAGGTCTCCGTGCCTGGGCGAAGCGTGGCGAGGTTGCCCCATCCCTGGTGCTGATGAACCCAAAGACCCGACAGGAATGAGTAACGTGACGGAGTGCAGACCGGGTAGGGGCAAAAGGAATTCGTGAAGCGGACGCCGTCGGCGGCAAGCGCGTCGATTGCCGGGGTGCGAATCTCGCGGTTGCCATAGGCGCCAAGACAATCGAAACGATGCTCGTCCGTGTGGATGATCAGCACGTTGGGCTGCATCGCGGCCTCCGCGCACAGCTGCCTTCCAGCAAAGGCTGCGGCGGCGCCGGTCGAAGCCGCCAACTTGAAAAAATTGCGTCGGCTTGTTTTCATGGTTGTCCTTAGCCCGGATTATTCATGAAGGATGAATCGGTCATCAGAACAGCACTGGGGACGCCGACTGGATCAACAGATTCGTTCGGCGTTTGTCGGCGTTCATCCGCGTCCCAAATCCGTGTTGCTCAATTCCTCATGAATTATCCGGGTTAGCATAATAGGTGCAGCTTTTTTCACCGGGAATGTTGGCGTTCATGCCGCCCATATAGAGCCGGGCAGAACCGGGACCTCAGGACGACGGCATTAAAAATAAGGGGAATCTCAGGGCATCCTCCGGGTGACAACGACTTCCATTTCACTTCCATGTTCTTCACGATTTCCAGCCCATTGTCGGTCGTCGACCGGTGCCTGGATCAACCGGATTACTCCAGGGCCTGATCAATAAAGTCGAACCAACGTTGGAACGTCCCGCTGCGGAGAATGAAATTACCAGGGAACCTCCTGCGTGCCGGATATGGTGAAATGCCGATCCTCCCGATCAAATTATACAACATTAAAGAAACTGCGGACATCCGCCTGTCTTCGGCTATCAGAACTCGCTTGCTCCCGGCGTGCACCTGGGCTAGAAATGCCCATGGACTCTTTGACGGGTGCCTCCTCATGAATCGAATATACACGGCAATTCTCTCGACTGCGATAATCACGGCACTGCTGGGCTGGGTCCCGGCGCAGGGGCCGGGCGATGGCCTTGAACAGGGATTCCAGAATCCCCCGGATTCAGCCAGGCCGCGGACCTGGTGGCACTGCAATAAGGTAGGGGTGTGCCAAAAAAGCCTTTATCCGGAGACCCGGCTCAGGTGTAAGATGCGGCCTCAGCCGAGGCGCAGACATCGAAGTCGACATATTGTTCTTTATCAGCAGCCGGACGGATCGCGTGCAGGGGGGGCGTGCCCGAGTGAGGCCGCTGCAATCAGGCAGCTTGAACTTCCTATCCGTGGGACGCAAAAAACCTCATTGGCCGTTTGACGCGCATATCGATAGAAGTGAAATCCCTATAACTCCCTATAAAGTCGCCATCTGGGAAACTGCGCCGGCGCAAGATCCCCGAATCGGCAAGACGGCCTTATAAGCAATCTAGCATGGGTCGCACACTGATCTGAAAACCGCGGCAAGTCGCGATAACCTGCTCAGTCGCCGAAAATAATTTGATGGAAATTTCCTCACCTTGGCTGGACTTTGGCCTGGTATCGTCCTGTACGCTTCAACCGATGGTCATGCCGCAGCATCCCTTGGCAGCTCCCATCCGGGGAAGACGAGCACCCCCGGATGGCACTTCAGTGCGCGAGCAAGCATCTTGGCCCGCTCAACGCCAAGGCGCACCCGATCATTCTCGATTGCTGAAATTGTGGCCTGTGCGATGCCCGTCAGGTGAGCCAGCTGATTCTGGCTCAATTCCTGCAGCTCACGGATGATTCGGACCGACTCGCCAACAGAGACGGTAATCCGCTTCTTCGCGGGACGATATTCCTTCATTTATTGCCTCCTGTAGTCATGGGGCGTGACCGAAGCGACTTGAAATAAAAACTCTTCGGCAACCACGCGGTAGATGATCCGCCACTGGAACCCAAGCCGGGAGGATCGGTAACCAGCCCATTTTCCGAAAAGCGCCTCATCATGGAGGCCTTTGATCAGGCGGAGTCCGGGGGGTCCCGAGAGAGAAGCGATATCTTTCCATTTCTCGTAGCGCTTCAGGATCTCCTCCGGGGCGCCGAAGAGTCGCTTGTCGACCCGCCGGTGCTCTGCAATTCGCCACATATCATATTGTGCCTATATCGAAGATGATATGTCAACGGTGTTCCCGGCTGCAGGATGGTGCGCCGCGCCCTCCTCGGACTGGCTGAATAGTGTGATGCCGTGCTTGGAACGCGCAAGCCCCAGTTGGGGACAGTCAACCAAATCCTCGAAAAATGGTTGTAACTGGTTTTTGAAACGGCTAGGCTCCGTGTTCTGGTTCCTACCCGATTCGATTTCGAGGAGATGGTCGATATGATTCGTCGACGGCTTACAAACTCAATTTTACTGCTATCGCTGGCCCTGATGGCCTGGCTTGTTCCCGCGGCAGCGCAGGAGATCAGCGTGGCCAAGCAGGTCATTGAACGCGTCCTGCCAAACGGACTCAAGGTCCTGATCGTGCTGCGGCCGGATTGGCCCACCGTCAACTGCACACTCGCCTTCCGCGTCGGCTCGGTGAACGAGCGGCCGGGCATCACCGGCATCTCGCACATGCATGAACACATGATGTTCAAGGGTACCCTGACCATGGGGATCAAACCGGGAACGATCGAGAAGGACAACGAGTACAACCGGCAGATCGACAACCTGGAAGCCCAGATCGTCAAGGAGGAATCCAAGATCAAAGGGCGCGACGACGCGAAGATCATGGCGCTCAAGAAACAGGTGGCCGACCTGCTCACCAGGGAGAAGGCGGAAACCATCGTCAGCGAGGAGATCTGGGGTGCCTACCAGCAGGCGGGCGGCACCGGGCTCAACGCCTCCACCGGCAATGAGTTGACCCAGTACTATGTCACGCTCCCCAAAAACAAACTCGAGCTTTTCATGGCGCTCGAGGCGGACCGGCTGGTGAATCCCATATTCCGGGAATTCTATTCGGAGCGGGACGTGCTGGTCGAGGAACGGCGCATGAGCGAAAACAGCCCCGGCTTTTTCTTCCGGGAGCAGCTCAACGCGACGTTTTATGCCGCAAGCCCCTACTCCTGGTCCGTGGTCGGATGGATGTCCGACCTGAGCCACATCACCAAGGAGGAGGTAATCGCCTACCGCGCGCAATACTATCGCCCCGACAACGCCGTGCTGGTTCTGGCCGGCGGCGTCGACGTGGAACCGACCATGGCGCTGGTGAACAAGTATCTCGGCGCGATCAAGAATCCCCCGGGAGCTGCACCGCGCGTGCGCACGGAGGAACCCTCGCCCGAGTTTTACCGGAAGGTGAACGGCGCGGATTTCAAACCCCCTTATATTGAAAAACGTGTGATTGGCAGAGCCGCAACCAACCCGGATGTCTCCATCCTGTTTCACATTCCGCCGATCTGGCACGACGACGTGGCGCCGCTGTATATGCTGGGGCAGGTAATGAGCTCCAGGACCGGCAAGATGTACACGGAGATGGTCCTGAAAAAGGAGCACGCAACCAGCGTGAGGGCCTCGGCGTCCGAATCCGAGTATGACGGCAGATTCACTTGCTCCGCGACTGCTAGGGAAAAGGAAAACAACCCGGTGATTCCGCTCGATCAGTTGGAAAAGGAGATGTGGACCTATCTCGAAGATGCCAAGACCACTCCTGGCGACGAGCAGGTACTGCTGCGGGTTAAGAACTCGATGGAGGCCCAGTTTCTCCGCAGCCTGGCCGGAATCGGAATCGCCAGGGAGCTGGTGCAGATGGAAATCGCTTACCGGTGGCAATTCATCGACGAACAATACAAACAACGCATGGCCGTGACACCGGCGGATCTGATGCGTGTGGCGAAAAGATATTTCACCCGGGACAACAGCGTAACCGGCGTGCTCGAGCGGGAAAAGTAGCGGCGCGGCCGCGCTTTCCGGAAAGGATAAAATCATGTACCGACGATATTCTGCTTTATGGCTGATTCCGGCCCTGCTCATACTCGCGGTCGCGTTCGCGGCAAACCCGCAGGCGAGCAAGAGCGACCAGGCACCGGCCAAGGGCGCTCAGACACCCGCAAAGGGCGCGCAGCCTCCGGCTGCTGCGCAGGCGCCGAAGGGGCCGCGCCCGGATCAGTTCAAGTATCCACCGCTGAACTTCAAGGTTCCGAAGCCCACGGACTATCGGACAACTCTCTCCAACGGTCTCGTGGTCTACATCGCGGAGGATCACGAGATTCCCTGGTTCAACGCGTCGATCATCGAGAAGACCGGCCCGTTTCTGGAGCCCAAAGAGAAGATAGGCCTCGACGCCTTTACCTCCACGATCATGCGTTCCGGCGGCAGCACCACGATGACCGGAGAGCAGATTACCGAACGGATGGATTTCCTGGGCGGCAGCCTGGGAAGCGGCGGCGGAGGATTCGGGGGCAGAGGGGGCAGAGGCGGCGGATTTGGCGGAGGCGGTGACGCCAAGAGCCTGTCGATCCACATGCGCCATCTCGACGAAGGCCTCAAGATCTGGATGGACGTCCTCAGCAATCCGGCCTTCCCCGAGGACAAGCTGAGACGCGATAAAGAAATGGCCATGCCGGCCATCCGGAACCGGAACCGGGACATCAGCACGGTTTCCAGCCGGGTCTACGAGCAGCTGATTTACGGAAAAGAATCGCCGATTACCGCCGATCGGACCGAGGCCGGGATCAACAGCATCACGCGCGACGACCTGGTCGCCTGGTACAAGAAATACTGGGGCGCCGAGAACACCATTCTCGTAGTCTCGGGGGATTTCAAGAAGGCGGAGATGTTGCAGAAACTCGATGCGACATTCGGGAAATGGCGCAAGGTCGAAAAAACCGTCGTGCCTGTCCCCAAGGTTCAGCAGGATGCCAAGGCGGGCGTTTACATGGTTCAGCCAGAAGGGGCCACTCCGAACCAGGGCATCATCCGGATCGGCCATCTGGGTCTGAAGACGGATGATCCCGACTACCCGGCGGTCGACCTGATGAACTATATCCTCGGCGGCGGGTCGTTTTCTTCGCGCATCACCAAGATTGTGCGCACCGACATGGGACTTGCCTACACCGCCAACTCGAGCTTCGCCGGCGGCGCCGGCGGCAGATTCGGCGGCGGAGGCGGCGGCGCCGGGATTTTGTATCCCGGGACCTTCACAGCGTTCTGCCAAACCAAGAACACGACCGTGGTCTTTGCGACGCAGTTGATGCTGGACCTGATCGAAGGGATGCGCAAGGGCGACATCGGCGAAGCCGATCTCAAGATGGCAAAGGCGGCGCGCGTCGAGGCTTTCCCTTCCATGTTCCAGGGGATTGGCTCAATTCTGCAAAACTTCGCGCGTCTCGAGGCGGATGGCCGTCCCATGGATTATTATGACGGCTATCTTGCGAAGTACCAGAAGCTGACCCTTGACGACATCAAGCAGGCGGCGCAGAAGTGGCTGAAGCCGGATCAAATGATCGTCATGGTCTGCGGCAGTATCCAGGAGTGCAAGGCGGGCGCGGACAAGATGCAGCCCAACCAGCCGACCATCGAAGCCATGGCCGCCAAATTCGGAGGCCGCACGATGGACGACCTGGCCAAGAAATACGGAGACGGCACCATCCACGTCCTCTCCCTCAAATAATGGAAACGGGGACGTCCGATCTGTCACCGGGATTTGAGAAACCGGCAAACGGTTCGGACGTCCCTGCATTTGGTGTCCCTCTCGGGGAGGGATGAAACCCCTCGCTTTCAGGCGAAGGATAGGGCGGCGCAGTCGGCGCAGTCGACTTGAACTTGGCGAAAATGTAGGGGCGACCGTCAGGTCGCCCGATAGATCCCCCGTTGTCAGGTTTTACGGGCGACCTGACGGTCGCCCCTGCGACGATGTGCTTATCGCCGGGCCGCTGAGTCCCCTTCCAGGCGAGGATCGTTCAGTATGTCGTCGCGGTTTTCCCTCGTTGCTGATATTATCGGGCGCATGAACCGTCGAAACTTCATCTCCACATTCGCAGCCAGTTTGACTTTAGGTTCTCTGGTCAGTCCGACCGGCGCCCAGACCGTTCAACGGAAGGGACGCTTGAAGCAGGGCATTGCCCCGGGTTGTTTCGGGCGGGATTATCCCTTCGAGGATTTGTGCCGCCACGCATCCAGGCTCGGAGCCCAGGGAATAGATCTCGTCGGGCCCGACAACTTTCCCATGTTGAAAAAGTACGGCCTGATTCCCACCATGCTGCCCAGTGCGAGCGGCATTCGCGACGGCATCATTCACAAAGAGCTTCACGACAAGATGGCGGAGAAAATGCTCGCCGACATCGACATCGCCGCCGCCGCAGGAGCACCGAACGTCATCGTTCTGGCGGGCGAACGCAAGCGCAAGAACGACCCCGTCGCCATGAGCGACGCACAGGGGATGGAAAATGCCGTCGCCTTCCTGAATCGAGTGAAGTCGCGCGCCGAAGACAAGGGCGTGACGCTTTGCCTCGAACTGCTGAACAGCAAGGTCAACCATCCCGGCTACATGTGCGATCACACCTCCTGGGGTGTTGACGTGTGCAAGCAGGTCAATTCGCCGCGCGTCAGACTGCTGTACGACATCTACCACATGCAGATCATGGAGGGCGACATCATCCGCACCATCCGTGACAATTTCCAGTGGTTCGGTCATTTCCATACAGCCGGCAACCCCGGACGCAACCAGTTCGATGACACGCAGGAACTTAACTATCGCGGTATCTGTCAGGCCATCGTCGACCTGGGTTACAAGGGATACCTGGTGCACGAGTACGGCCCCAAAAAGGGCAGCGATCCCGTTAAGACCCTCGATGAAATGATGACCATCTGCGACGTCTAGCAGGCTCACGGCCCGCCGGACAAACCGGGAGGAAGCACAGATTCGCGCCGATAGACGCGGATCAATTTGAGATTCGATTTCGATCTGCCTTAATCGGCGCGAATCTGCGCTCGAGTTGCCTCCTGTCGCCGTAATTTTGAACTCGGGTGCCGGGCAAGTTTCCGGAGTGGCAGTTCCGTCAGCACCGCCCGGGGGCCTGTCCGTGCGTGCGCAGCCGAATGCAGATCGCCGGCACGGCCGACCGCCGGGAAAGGGGCGCAATCGATTGGAGCGCGGCCGCATCCGGGGGCAGCAACTCAGTGTGGCAAACCCACGGCGCTACCGCCGCCCCGGACGAGATCCTCATCACCAACGGACCATAGCGTGCAGGTTTCTCCCGGCGGCCCGTTCTATTTCTCCAAGCCATCCGACGCGCACCTGCTTCTGTCCATCTCCACCTTGAATGAGCAGAAGATCGTGGAGGGAGTACGCCGGCTCGCCAATGCCATGAGCCAAATGCTCCCCCGGAGGAAATCATGAGCGCACTCCTGTCGGAGATCAGCAGCCGGCTCAACCGCGAAGGAATCCAGACGGCATATTTCTGAGGACGGACCGGGAGAATGGTCAGCGGAATGCGGATTGCGGAATGCGGATTGGAAATCCGGAAGAAGTATGCGAAGGTGCTTTGTCGGGGCCGTGCTTCCAGAATCAGGCAAGGGCATCGGGGTATTGAACTCTGCAATCCGAAATCCGCAATCCGCAATTATAAAGCGGGGTCAGTAGCGCCGGTTGATCTGACGCAGGATGTCGAACTTCGCCGTGTCGGCAACCGCCATGACGGCCATGACACCGGCCTGTATGGGGTCGCTTACGACCAGATCTGCGGCATCGGGAACGCTTCCAGCCATATTCAGCGAAATCACCCGCAAGCCCTTGCTGCGGACCTCCTGCACTGCCCGGGTGATGTCCCCTCCCATCAACGCCCCCGCCAGAACCAGAAGTCGAACCCGGGGCAGCCGCGCCACCGCTCTGACGGCAGCCGCCAGTTCCCTTTCCCCCACCAGCGGGATGGTGTCCACTGAGATATGTTCGCCTCGAATGTTGTGCCGGTCGGCTTCGGAAATCGCGCCCAGCGCAACCTGGCCGACTTGGGCGCCTCCCCCCATGATGATGATCCGCTTGCCGTAAATCTTCATCAGCGGAGGGGCGGTTTCGACGTCCGTGACGTCGGGAATCTTCATAAAACCGTCGATGATAGTCGTCGCAGAATCGGCGAATTCGAACTCGAAGTAAATCTGCACTCCTTCCGAGGCGCCGTGGATGATGTCCACATAGCTGACATTGGCGTTGTGTTCGGCGAGCACCCTGGTCAACTGGAACAGGACACCGGGCTGGTCGTTGATGGTGATCAGGACAGCATGTTCCATGGATTCCACCTCGTCTCAGAATCAGCCGGCCGAACCGGCGATGGCGCCTCCGCCTGTCAGCGGGCAGAGAGCATCTCGGATTCATCCCCCCCTGCGGCGGGACATCCCTTTTCGGGATTCCGAGGCAGTTCCGGTTGCTTTCGGAAGAAGTTCATCATGATGATGCCACCGATGATCATCGCGTCTCCGGAAAGATCCGGCATTTCTATACTGCCGCATCGCCCGGAGCAAGTGAAATCCAGAGATGCCGGCGCCTCGTGAAACAGCCGGGATCTATGCCGGCGAGGGGTTGTAGAGGGTCACCGGGGCGGCTGAGATTCAGCGAGCGGGTAAAATTTCGCGCGCACATGGCGGCGCCGCTTCCCTTCGCCGCGCTGGCGGAATCGGCTCTGGCGCTCGCCATCTTTGGCCTGGGGGTGGGTGCGGGATCGACCAACCTCGGACAGATCGTCGCGCGCACCCTCGCGGATCCGGGAAGCACCTTGAGCCCGGGGCACCTCCTGGCCTTCGCGTCGCTGTTCATTGTAATGCTGGCGGAAACCGGACGGCTGGCGGTCGCGGCAGTCCTGCTGATCCGCCAGGCGAGTTATAAGAGAATGCTCGCGTACTCGAGCGTGGAACACATCGGCCTGATGTGTCTCGGATTCGGCCTGGGCGCGACCGGCTGCGCGGCACGGGACACCTGTTCGAAACAACCGCCCGGGCCCACGGCGTCCTGGGCTATGTCGCCCGCGCCTCGGGAATCGGTCACGACGTCCGGCGCGACCACCCCTTCGCCGCCTATGACCGATAGACCTTCCGCGTCCCGGTCCTCGCCACCGGCCATGTCGAAGCCCGGGCCATGATCCGCGTGAAGAATTCCGCGAGTCGGTCGGGCTCATCAGGCAAGCGGTCGAGCAGATGCCTGAAGGAAAGACCTTCGAGGATCCCGGTCCGCTTCCCCCGTGGCAATCCGCATTCGACATGGTCGAAGGCTGGCGCGGGGCGATCATCCACTGGATCATGGCGGACGGAGAGGGGCGTCTTTATCGCGTCAAGGTCCAGAACCCTTCTTTCGTCAACTGGCGGCCGCTTTCCTTCGCGCTCATCAAGAACATCGTCCCCGACTTCCCCCTCTGCAACAAGAGTTTCAACCTCTCATACTCCGGCAACGATCTCTGAGACTCGACGAGTTCAGATGTGGACAATCGGATACCCCGGGATTAGACTGGGCACACGAATTCATAAGACCGGTTTGGTCGTCTCAGGTCTGCGGCATCGAGGAGGTTTCCCAGCCTATGGCAAGTGCGGCCAAGGAGTCGCTCTACGAATTGCAGGAATGTCTTGAATCCCTGCTGAACGCAGCAGAGGGCAAATCGCCGCAGACTCGGTGGCGAGAGGCTTTGAATCATGTTGCGGCCCACATATCCAGTGCCTTCAAAGTGACCGAGTCGGAAGTCGCGGTGCTGCTGAAGACCAGGGACGGGCAGGAGCTGAAATTCGCCTATCCTCCGGGGCTGGCAGCGGGTGCCAATATTTTTCCCCTCAAGGTCTGGAGTTTCGCCGGCAACGTCGCAAAAACGGCGACCGGCGCGCTCGACAACGCTTTCACCGAAAAGAGGCACCTTCACTTCTACGAGCACATCAAGGTCGATGGACCCAAATCAGGCCCGATTCACAAGATAATGGCGGCCCCGTTCAAATTTGAAGGAGAGGTCTTTGGAGTCGTGGAGGTAAGCCGCAAGGGGCCGAGTGCTGCCGAGGCGGGTCCCGACTTTAATTCATCCGACCTGGCCCTGCTCTATGACATCGTGGACCGTGTCGCCCCATACCTGGGAAGCCTCAAGTCCATTGCAACGGGTGGCAAAAGTCCGGCAAGCTAGCGCCAGGGTCGCAAATCATTAACCGCTCCCTCACGGTCGCGGCTCTGTAACTCATGGATACAACAGAGCCGCGCGCGTAAGCAAGCGGCGGAATATGCGCCAAGATTTGCGACGCACTGCACTAGCTGTGGCTGATGGAAACAAGAATGGCTTCGATGCGGGCGACCTCCGCTTCGGAACCGTGCCTGACGGCCAGAGCGTAAAAGGCAAACCGGTCCGCGAGAATTCCAGCCCCCAGCACTGCAAGCCCCCATGCTCCTCCGCAATACAGAAGCGCCGCAGGATACAGCAGTGTCGTCAGAGCGAAGCGCACCGACATCACCCAGCCGCGCCGGGCCATGACAAACGGCTGCGCGGCCATCCCGGTTTTGCGGCCTTGCTCCACTCGAACGCAGCGGATGACCCAAACAGCCGTGTCGGCAAAAAGCAGAATCGCAAGGCCGGGGATAGCCGCCGCGGGGGGCAGCCCTGCCGCCAGAAAATGGGTCGTGAATCCGAAGAGAAGGCTGAGCGGGATTGGAGACAGGCCCGGGATGCCTCTCCAGGTTGGCTGTCCCGGGAGCCAGTATACCCGGATCAACGAAATCAAGAATCCGGCGCCGGCCGCGCCGGCAAGAAACCAGAGCGCGCGGACCGATGATGCGCCGAGCGGCAAGACCCGGAGGGACAGGGCCGCAGATGCCGTCAATCCGGCAAATACGACCTCGGTGCTCAACGGGCTCCGCCCGGCCCTTCGAAGCGCGAGCGCCGCGCGAGCGGGTCTCCCCAAATGCATCATCGATGCCAGGATACCGCCGCCCAACAAAATCAGGATGAGCGTGGCTGCGCCCGGATCCGGCGGCGAGGGACAAAATCCCATGACGGATGCCAGGGGCCATGCTATCGCCACCCCTGCGCCACTCAGCGCCGCCGCACTGAATACCACCAGGGGAGCTTCATGAAACGAATGCAGGCGGAACTCCAGGGCTTTCTTCATTTCCTGAGCACCTCCTGCAGCCGATCGAGCAATTCGGCCCGTTTCAGGCCGCGCGGCCGGACGAAGCCCAGGTTCGGGGCGCAGCCCGCCGGATCGCAAAATCCCGGTATCGATTCCGCAGCATGGGAAAGACCGCGGCCGCCTTCCGGGCTGCTCAACCTGAGCGCTTCCGTCGGACAGGCGGAGACACAGGCCGGCAGCTGGCCCAAGTCCATCCGGTCGCCGCACAGGTGGCACTTCGTCATGACCCCCTCCGCGCGGTTATAACTGGGAGCGCCGAAAGGGCAGGCCATTTCGCAGTATCGACAGCCGACGCATCGTGACGGATCGAGCCGGACCACTCCATCCGGGCGCTTTTCGTAGGCCCCCGCAGGACAGGCTGCAAGGCAGGCCGGGCACTCGCAGTGATGACAGGCAAGCGAAAAATGATAGGTCGGCCCCCCGCCGTGACGGTCGAGGTTCAGCGGCAGTATGCGACGCCACACCACGCCTGCCGGCCAGTCGTTTGCCAGACGGCAGGCAAGGACACATGCACCGCATCCCACGCATCGGCCCAGATCAAGTGTGAACCCGGTCCCGCTCATACCTTACTCACCTCGACGAGGCACTCGTAAAACGTCGCGCCGTGGTTCATATCCGTCTCCGCGTCGCCGGTAAGACGGTTCATGTCCGGATCCTCCGGGCCGCACCGGCCCTCGATGACATGCACCACACCTTGACGGATACCGGGATCGAAATGAACTCGGATCAGTACGGCGCCGCGGTCGCTCGACACCCGGACGACATCGCCGTCCGCAAGCCCGCGGGCTTGGGCATCTTCGGGATGGATATCCAGGCGTCTCGCGCGCTCGACCTGCCGGATCCATGCGAGATTGCCGAACTGGGAATGGATGCGCTCGCGGGTTTTGCACGTGAGCAGTTGGAGCGGGTGATTGCCCGTGCGCGCCGCCTCATGTCCTTCTTTGAGCGGCTTGTAGTCCGGTAAGGGATCTACATTCCACAACCGTTCTGCCTGTTCGGAGACGAACTCCACTTTTCCGGAGGGAGTAGGAAACTCCCTATCCAGCCAGGGCAGATCCCCCCGGCCGGACGGATCCATCGGCCCGGATTCCATTTGCTCCAAAAGGTCCTTCTTCCCTTCCGGGAGCATGGCGCGGAGTATTTCGCGGACATCGGCGGCCAGGTAACCGGTGTCGAATCCGAACCGTTCGCACAACAGGCGCCAAATCTCCGACTCCGTCTTGACCTCTCCCGGCGGGTCCAGAATCCGCGTTCTCAACTGCAGGTAGGGGTGCCAGTAGGCGGTGACAAGATCCTCCTGCTCGAACATCGATTTGGCAGGCAGGATGTAGTCGGCAAGCCGTGCGCTGTCGGTCATGAACTGGTCCACCACGACCAGCAGGTCCATCCCCGCGAGAGCCTGAGTCACCTGTCCCGTGCGGGGGTGCTGACTCACGGGATTCGCTTTCTCGATCCATGCCGCCCGGATTCCCGGGTTCACGGATTCGAGGATCGCGCGGCCGAGGCGCGCCGTGGGGATGGTGCGCTGCGGCGCCCGGGGCGCAGGCGGCAAAGGCGGGGCCTGCAGTCGATGGCTGGCCAGGTTGGCATACTGCCACCCGCCGCCTGGCCTTACGATATTTCCCGTCAGCGCGGGAAGCAGCGCTGCGGCGCGCACCGTCTGTCCGCCATGGCGGTGGCGCTGGAGTCCAAATCCGGCGATCAGAAGAGCCGGGCTCGTCCGCGCATAGGCCAGCGCCAGTTCGCGAATGGCGCCGGGGTCGAGCCCCGTAATTTCGCCGGTGCGTTCGGGCGTGAATTCCCTCGCCCGGGCGAAATACGCCTCAACACCGATGGCATGTGCAGCAAGGAATTTCGAATCCTGCAGTCCGGCGTCGATGATCACATGAGCCAGCCCGAGGGCAAGCGCGGCATCGGTTCCCGGACGCGGCTGGAGATGAATATCGGCGGCATCCGTCGTGTCCGTGGAGCGGGGATCGATCACCGCAACGACGGCGCCATTTTCCTGGGCTTCCAGAATGAGTCGCATCTGGTGGATGTTGGTCTCAGCCGGATTGTGGCCCCACAGCAGGATGAAGCGGCTCTCCCGCGTGCGGCAGGGATGGCCGTGGAGATTGTCTCCGTAGGTGAGCCGGGTGGCTTCCAGGCCGGCAGGCCAGCACAGATCGCCGTGCGCCCGGGTCGGCCCGCCGAAGGGGTTCCAGAATACATCGGCCAGGATCGACAAAGCCCCGTGGCTGCCCGAACCTTCATAATAGAGAACCGACGAGGGTCCGGAATCCAGGCGCAGGCGTTGAAACCTCGCGGCGATGTCGTCGAGAGCCTGCTCCCAACTTACCGGCTCGAAGCCGGATCCATTGGGTTGGCGGTGCAGCGGCGAGGTCAGACGGCTCTCCGAGGCGACCCGCTCCGCGTAGCTCAGCCCTTTCAAACAAACCTTACCTGCCGTGGCCGGGTTGAGAGGATCCCCTTCAATGGCAACGATGCGATTGTTCCGCACCGTCACGATCATGCCGCAGGTGCAATAACAGTTGCGCGGGCAGACCGTTCGAAAAGTGCCGTCAACACTCATGGGGCGAGACTATACCGAACCAGTGCGGAGAATAGCGCTAAAATCGCGGACACTATGAGGCCCGGCGGAGCCGCAACAAAAAACTTCTAACCGCAGATAAACTCGGGGCGGCAGACCCGCAACCAAAAACAAAAGCTCACCTCAGAGACGCAAAGGAACGCATAGGAAAACTGGGACGCGGATCAACGCTGATTCACGCGGACCAAACGAGGTTTTGCTCCCACCGCATGGGCTGCCTCCGGCAGACGTCTTCGTCCAGGTTCGGCGGGGAAACGCACCCGGAGGCTCATTAATCCTGATCCGGTTAGGCGAACGAGGCGCGCTTTCCCGCGAAACCTGGACGAAGACGTCTCAGCGCGCAGCGCTGGCCCATGCGGTGGGAGCAAAAGTTCGTCCGATCCGTATGCATTCGTTGATCCGCGTGAATCAGCGTTCATCCGCGTCCCATTATTCCTCAACGTCCTCAGCGCCTCTGCGGTTCCAAAATCCTTTCCCGATTGAGAGAATCCCCGATGTGCCGAGCCGGATGCTTTGATTTTGGTGGCCGGAATGCCAAATAGTCAACGCGCGGGCGTGATCTTCACGTTGGCGAACCAGCCATCCGATCCATTGCCGACCCAGAGACCGATCCGCCCGCCTTTGCGCTCGCTCAAAGTATCCACGCTCAGGCTGGGACTTGACGCATCATTCACAAAGATCCGGATGCGCGATCCGGCGACCACAATCCGGGCATGAAACCAGCCCTCGGGATCGGGGACCGGATTCACCTGACTTTCGAAAACTCCGGGCTTTTCCGTGCGCAATTTCTGCCAGGTGTGGATGGGATGCGAGACGTATTGCACGCCGTGTGAGCGGTTCACCTCGTTCGGGCTCTTAAAGTTGAAGGGGCGAAAGTAGACCGCATCATGGGTTTGTCCGTCCACCACGCGGAAAGCCACGCCGACGAAGCTGGCCTGAGGGACGTTACGCCCCTTGAGGTCCAACTCGATGGTCCCGTTGGCAAAATCCAGGTCTTCGAGCCAAGCAATGCCGTTTCCCGCTCCCTCGTCCAGATGGACTCCCTTCCGGCCTTCGGCTTGGAAGGAGGTCGCCTTTCTGCCAACAACCTTCCATCCCTTGCCTTCGGCAACCTGGGTCAGATCGGGAACAACCGCTCCCCCCTGGGCAAAACTCGGCGAACCCGCGAGCATATATGCTGCAATCGCCAATATTGATGCATATGTCCTGCGCATAACCACTCCTTCCCCGCAAAAAGACTGAGAGACGAGACAATCCGGCCGTCAGGTATCCACAACCACATCTACGAGAGTTACCGAAAAATGGTTACTTGATTTTTTTACAATGCCTCTCCGGGACGCCGCTTTGAATCGATCAGCCTCGAATGTGGAGACGCGCTCCAGATTCGAATATCGCGCCCCAATCCGGTCATGGCAATAGTCGATCGTTTGTGTTAAATGGAGTGGCGCACAATTCAGTTGATCCTGTCTCGCGCGCGGCAGGCTGCGGACCCGCTTGCGGAATGGTCGCTTTTCCGGATGAATAAAATAACTTCGCATCGATGGCGCGGGCCGCTCCTGATTGTCGTAGCCGCCGTGCTCTGGAGCAGCGCCGGGGTGGGCATTAAGCATCTGCCCTACTTCCCTCTCGTGATCGCCGGCTGGCGCTCGTTCTTCGCCCTGCTCGTCCTCGCTGCGTGCGGAGGGTTGCGGCAGGCGCGACTCTCGGTCCTCAAACAGCCGGCCATGCTCGCGACGATCGGTTCCTACGCGCTAATGTTATGCCTGTTCGTCTCGGCGACGAGGCTGACGACGGCAGCCAACGCAATCCTGCTGCAGTACACATCCCCGATCTGGGTGCTCCTGCTCTCCTATCCTGTGCTGCACGAAAGGCCGCGGACCAGGGATATTTGGATGGCGGCGGGCTGTCTTGCCGGGCTGGTATTCTTCTTCCTCGACAAGCTGACGCCGCAGGGTGTGCTCGGCATGTTCCTGGCGATACTGGCGGGGGCGATGGCCAGCTGTCTCTTTGTGGGTCTCCGTTATCACGGACTGCGCGATAGCGGGTCTTCGCTCACCGCGGTCCTTTTCGGAAACTTCCTTTGCATGCTGATCTGTCTGCCCTGGATGTGGACTCAAACGTCGTCGATTCGAAGGGAGCATTGGGCAATTCTGGCCGGGCTGGGACTGTTCCAGCTTGGGCTTTCATACGTCTGCTTTACGATCGGGCTGCGCCGCGTCACGGCGTTCCGGGCCACCATTCTGGGTTTGATCGAACCCCTGCTTAATCCGATCTGGGTGGCCATTGCCGGCGGCGAGATGCCCGGCCCGGGCGCCATGGCGGGAGGCGGAATCATCATAGGATGCCTCATCCTGGATGCCGCATTTCCCGGCCGCCGCGAGGGCTCGCCGTCCAAAGGCTGACGATGCCGCCGGTTCCAATGCTCCGAGGGAGCACTACCGTCCCCTCCATACTACGGAGCCTCGCATAATATAGTGACGAGCTTGGTCGTGTAGGGGCACGTCGCGCTGTGCCCCTACATTCCCCGTATGTCACTTTATTATGCGAGGCTCAATAAAAATGTGAAAACTCTTTCCCGGTGGCAAAAGATTTTGGAACCGCCGAAGGACGCAGCGCGGCAAGCCGCTTGGGTAAATCCGGCTTAAGCATCTCTTTGGTTGCGGCTTGCCGCACTGCGTTTATCTGCGTGCATCCGCGGTTCCAAGTTTTGGTGGCGGCTATGCCGTGCCGGGTTTTGAAGAGCAAAACGCGTGCGGCGGAGCGATCTGGAAGCCATTATTCTGTGGCAATTCCCGAGTCTTCTTTGGCAATATCATCGGTGCGCAAACAGGCGCGGGGCCATGCGCGGGAAATCCAATAACCATTTTTGCAGACAGCCAAACATGCCAAATAAAGCGAAGACCATAGAACATGCGTACAGGCTTTCCAAGGAACGTTATGCCCGGGTGGGCGTCGACACCGACAAAGCGCTCAAAAAACTGGCGGCCATTTCCATATCGCTCCACTGCTGGCAAGGCGATGACGTGGGCGGTTTCGAGAACATGGGCAGCGAACTGGGCGGCGGCCTGGCTGTGACCGGCAACTATCCGGGCAAGGCGCGCACGCCGGGCGAGTTGCGGGCCGATTTTGAGAAAGCAATCTCGCTCATCCCCGGTAAACATCGTTTTAACCTTCATGCCTGCTATGCGGAAACGGGCGGCAAGAAAATCGACCGTGACAAACTCGGGCCTGAGCATTTCAAAAACTGGATTGCCTGGGCGAAAGCCAAGAAGCTGGGTCTGGATTTCAACCAGACCTATTTCGCGCACCCCAAGGCGGCCGATGGGTTCACGCTTGCTCACCCCGACAAGGCAATCCGAAGGTTCTGGATTGAACACGGCATCCGTTGCCGCGAGATCGGCGCCGCCTTTGGGAAGGCACTGGGCAAGGGCTGTCTGACCAATCTGTGGATTCCCGACGGGATGAAGGATACACCGGCCGACCGCCGTGGTCCGCGCGAACGTCTTACCGAGGCGCTCGATCAGGTCTTTGCCAAGAAAATCGATCCCAAGCTGAATGTCGACTCTGTGGAAGGCAAACTGTTCGGCCTCGGATCGGAAAGCTACGTGGTGGGTTCGCACGAGTTTTATTACGGCTATGCCTTGACCCGGAAAAAGCTCCTCTGCCTGGACGCGGGGCATTACCACCCGACCGAGACGATCGCCGACAAAATTTCTTCGGTGCTCCAGTTTCTGCCGGAGATTGCGCTGCATGTGAGCCGCGGCGTGCGCTGGGACAGCGACCACGTCATCACTTTCAACGACGATCTCCAGGCCATCGCCGTCGAGCTGGTGCGGAACAACTATCTTGGCCGGGTGCGCATCGGCCTGGATTACTTCGATGCCAGCATTAATCGCGTGGCGGCCTGGACCATCGGGGCGCGCAACATGATCAAGGCTCTATTGAAGGCGCTGCTCGAACCGGAGGCCGCTTTGCGGCAGGCGGAGGCACAGGGGGATTTCACCTCACGGCTGGCGCTGCAGGAGGAGGCGAAGACCCTGCCGCTTGGTGCGGTGTGGGATTTCCACTGCCTGTCATCCGAGGTGCCTGCGGGAGAAGGCTGGATCGCCGAGGTAAAGGGGTACGAACGCGACGTCCAGTCAAAACGCGTTTAACGTCGAAGCCGGGCGATCGCGAAAAATCGGCACCAGGTGCATAGGGTAGGCTAAAACGGACAAAAGAAGCCAATAAATTACCCCACACCTCCGTAACCAACGGAGGTGAAGGTAATCATGCGACGAGATTGGAGCAAGATCGGAGAGA
>Ga0315273_10001895_pt1 | contig 24258 bp, 17 predicted proteins | sample YL17G02_0_MG_FD_205753 | JGI IMG/M metagenome (GOLD analysis project Ga0315273, IMG submission 205753) | Sediment microbial communities from Yellowstone Lake, YNP, Wyoming, USA - YL17G02_0 | ecosystem: Environmental > Aquatic > Freshwater > Lake > Sediment | place: USA: Wyoming | collected...
GTGGCCATGAACTCTGAAGCTCGGAGGAACATGGCCACGCAACGGCGCGTGGCCATGCCACCCGGCAATTGGGCGCCGCGCTAGACACGTTCCCTGACCCGCCGCGCCATACGCTTTGCGCACCGCGCCTTGGCCCCGGCCGGTCTTCCGTTGAATTCGGGCAATAAGGCCCCGCCGGGCGCGTTCAACCTCTCGACAAGACGGACGGCACGTTGGGCCCGTTCAGGGTTGGACCCACGAAAGGAGAGCACATGAGGAAGGTATGGCTGTTGGGCCTGGTGGCGGTGGCCGTCCTGGTGGTCGGCCCGATGATGGCGGCCTGCGCCGAAGAGGGCGCCCCTACGCCAAAGCGTGAGCGCAAGGCGGCGACCACGGGCGAGGGCAAGCCGGAAGGCCGGAAGCCGGAGCTCGTCGTCGATCCGGCGAAATTGGAGCAGATGAAGGAGCAGGTCGCGGCCCTCGAGACCGCCATCAAGGCGCTTGAGGCGAAGGCCGTTGAAGTCCTCGGCCCGCTCGACGGCAAGCGGTTCCTCATGCAGACCATCACGAAGGCGGTGCGTCCGGCGGGCGGCGAAAGCCGCAAGGAGCGCAAGCCCGGCGAGGGCCGCCGTGCGGGCGGCGAAGACGCCCCGAAATAACACTCCCTGTTTCCGAGACCATCCGCAGGTCGACAGCGCGGCGGGCCGTTGGCTCGCCGCGCTGCTTCTTTGCGCTCAGATCGGTTCGGCGAGGTGTTGCGCGGCGAGCAGGCTTTCCCGCCCCGTACCCGTCCCCAGGATACCCCCGACCCCGGAATCATCTTCCCCCCTACCTTCCCCCGACCGCTTCGCGGCGCGTACGATTCACGAAGTGGGGGGAGCTTCCCGAGAAGCTCATGCGAGTTTGAAAAGAAAAGGAGCAAGCCATGAACGGGCAAGCCACTGCGGCTATGTTGGTGATTCTTGCGTTAGCCTTCGCGCCATCCCAGGTGTCGGCCCAAGTGAGTTTCGCGGACCTTCCGCCGGCGGCGCAGGCCAGCCTCCGAGCCCTCGAGGTGCAGGCGGAGAGCGCCCGAACCGACCACGTCTCGAACCTGCCGGGGTCCTCGTTCTTCGACCCGTCGCTGCTGCGTCTCCCGGGCAGCAGCATTGTGTCCGTCATCACCCTGACCGACGTGCAGCAACAGAGACTCGATGCCATCTTTCTGCAGCTCGAACAGTCTCTGCTGCAATTCCGCGGTGAGGCCATCCTCAACCTGGGCGACAAGGACGGCGCCATCTTCACCGTGCAGGGCATCCAGCGGGTCCTCCAGAACGGGATCAACGGCACCCCGCCGACCACCAGCGGGCTGATCCCGGTCACCAGCCTGACGCCCGAGCAGCAGGGGGTCCTCGTGGCCTCGTTCAGCAACCTCGCCCAGATCCTCGGCACCTTCCAGACCTCGGCCACAGCGCTGGTGGGCGCCCGCAACGCACGCGTTCTGACGGTGCAGTCGGTCAACCAGACGCTCACGGCTGGCACGGCGCGGCCCATCGTTACCGGGCGCCAAGCGTCGAGGGCCGGCGCCGAGGTCCCCTCCGTTCGGGCCGTCGCCGCAAGAACCATGGCCACTGCGGCGGCAGCGCAGGCCCTGCGGACGCAACAGAGCATGCTGGCGCAGCGGAACTTGCAGATGCAGCAGAATCTGCAAGCACAACAGAACCTGCGAATGCAGAAGAACCGGCAAGTACCAATCGCCAATCAGCGAGCCGCCGAGCAAATGGAAGAGCAGGTTCGCCTCTCGATCCTGGACCGGTACAACGGCAGGGCCGCCGGCGCGGGCATGACGATCCCCGGCATGGCGGGAAAGTGGTGGAGCGCAGGCACCAGCGGCGTGGGCGGCTTCAGCGGCGCGGGCAGCATGGGCGGCGGGGGCGGGCATGGAATGGGCGGCCACCACTAGCCGTTCTTCAACGTAGAAAGTGGGACAAGGCGCCGCGCTTCCCGGGCGGAATTATCAGCTTCGCCCGTGTCCGGCCGGCTTGGGGCCCGGCCGGTCGCCGGGACACAGGAACCGGAACGCACGGGTCAGGCGGTGATAGGTCTCGGACTCCGACCCCGTTTCCTGCTCGAGCTTGGCGAGTTGCTCTCCGAAGAGGTGCTTGGCGTACTCGTGGGCGGCGCGGTGCCGGTCGGCCTCGGAGGCGTACTGGCGGCGAATGGCAGCGAGTTCGCCGACATCGAGCCAAATGCCGCCGCACTGGCCGCACTCGTCGATCTCGGCCTCGCGCTTGGGGCTGTAGAAGCGCCGCATCATGGTCACATCGCCGCAGCGCGGGCACTGCCGCGGGGCGGACAGGTCCACCTTGACGCCCGGCTTGGCCGTGACTTGCAGCAGGCCCTCGCCGGACGACTCGTCTTTGTCGTCGACTTGGTCGAGTTCCTGCCGGTCGAACCAGATGCCGCCGCATCCGTCGCGGCAGACGTCCACGGTAATGTGCTCGGTCTTCACCTCACTCAACACACCGCCGCAGGCCGGACACTTCATGGGTGAACTCCTTTGCGCTCGCTTGCCGCTATGAGTCTACCCAACGGACGCCCGCCTGTCGAACATTTCTGTCGGCCGCCGGGATGCAGTGATCGGGCGGTTACACGGGGGTGACGGCGCCTGTTTCGGAGCCGCGACCGTAAGGGAGCGGTGCCGTGACGCGCCAAGGCCAGCCACACCGCTCCCTCACGGTCGCGGCTCTGTTTCGTCCCCCTGTAACTGACCGCATGCGGGATGCAGTATAATTGCCGAGCACTCGGAAGGCGGTTGGGTTATGATGACGCGGCCCCTCAACGGTATACGGCGGCCGAGGGCCGCCGTCCGGGTACGGCCGGCGAACGGGAGACGTGTATGACGGCGGTTAGCGCGCAGCTCAGTACGGGTCTGCCGGGGCTCGACCAGATGCTCAAGGGCCTCCTGGCGGGCGACAACATCGTCTGGGAAGTGGACCGCATCGAGGACTACGTGCCGTTCGTCGAGCCCTACTGGCGCGGGGCCGTCGCGCGGGGGCAGCAGGTCATCTACTTCCGCTTCGCGAGCCACGCGCCCTTGGTGCCGGAAGGCGCGGGGGTCGAGACCATCGAGATCCACCCCGAGGCGGGGTTCGAGACGTTCCTCGGCACCATCCACCGGACCATCGAGCGGGCCGGGCGCGGCGCCTTCTACATCTTCGACTGCCTCTCGGAGCTTGCCGTCGACTGGTACAGCGACCAGATGCTCGGCAACTTCTTCATGCTCACATGTCCGTATCTCTATGATCTTGAGACCATTGCGTATTTCGCCCTGCTGAGGAACTACCACTCGTCGCACGCCACGACGCCCATCGCCGACACCACCCAGCTCCTGCTCGACGTCTACCGGCACAAGGGCAGGCTGTATGTCCAGCCCATCAAGGTGGAGCACCGCTACTCGCCCACGATGTACATGCTCCACACGTGGGAGGGCGACGCGTTTCCGGCCGTGCGCGAAAGCGCGACCATCGCCGAGATCCTAACCTCCTCGCCTTGGCTCCAGCTCGAATCGGAGCACTCGACGGTGGGCGTCTGGCACCGCACGTTCCTGAAGGCCGAGGAGACGCTCGAGGCGGTCCGGCGCGGCGAGCGCCCGGCCGCCGAGGGCAACGAGTACTTCCACCGCCTCCTGCGCATGGCCATCTCGCGCGACAAACGCGTGCTGGGCCTGGCGGAGCGGTACTTCACACTGGCCGACGTCATCGAAGCCGGCAAACGCATGATCGGCACGGGCCTCGTCGGCGGCAAGTCCGTCGGCATGCTCCTGGCGCGGGCGATCCTCAGGCATGAGAAGCCGCGCTGGGCCGACCTCCTGGAGCCCCACGACTCCTTCTACATCGGGTCCGACGTCTTCTACACCTTCCTGGTGCAGAACGGCATCTGGTGGGAGCGGCAGCGGCAGAAGGACCCCGCCCACTTCCTCGAAGGCTCGGAGCGGTCGCGGCAGCGGATCCTGACGGGCAAGTTCCCCGACTACGTCGTCCGCCAGATCGAGGCCATGCTCGATTACTTCGGCCAGTCGCCCATCATCGTGCGGTCCTCGAGCCTCCTGGAGGACAACTTCGGCAACTCCTTTGCCGGCAAGTACGAGAGCGTCTTCTGCGCCAACCAAGGCCCGCGCGACCGGCGGCTCAAGGACTTCCTGTCGGCCGTCCGCACCATCTACGCCAGCACCATGAGCGAGAAGGCCCTGAGCTACCGGGCGCAGCGCGGCATCCTGGACCGCGACGAGCAGATGGCCCTCCTGGTGCAGCGCGTCTCGGGGTCGGTCTACGGCACGCTCTACTACCCGCAGATCGCGGGCGTGGGCCTCTCGTTCAACCCGTACGTCTGGAGCGAGATGATCGACCCGGAGGCCGGGATGATGCGGCTGGTCTTTGGCCTGGGGACGCGGGCCGTCGACCGCTCCGACGACGATTACACGCGCGTCGTGGCCCTGAACGCGCCGGAGCGGCGGCCGGAGGCCAACATCGACGAGGTCCGCCGCTACACCCAGCATCGCGTCGACGTGCTGGACCTCCAGGCGAACCAGCTCGTCTCGGAGCACTTCGCCGAAGTGGCCCGGCACAGCCACGAGCTGCCGCTGGAGATGTTCGCCTCGCACGACGAAGAGCAGGCGCGGCAGGCGGAGCAGCGCGGCGCCACCAACATCTTCCCCTGGGTCATCACCTTCGACAAGCTGTTCACCGAGACCGCCTTCGTGAGCGACATGCGCGACATGCTGCGCACCCTCCAGAAGGCCTACGATTACCCCGTGGACGTGGAGTTCACGACCAACTTCTTTGCCGACGGGTCGTACCGGATCAACCTCCTTCAGTGCCGGCCGCTCCAGGTGAAGGGCGGCGGCGCGATCACGGACCCGCCGAGCACGCTGCGCCCCCAGGACGTGGTGCTCGAGGCGCACGGGGCCGTCATCGGCACGAGCCGCCTGGTCGAGGTCGACCGGATCCTCTACGTCGTGCCGTCGGTCTACGGCCAACTGCCGCTCGCGGACCGGTATGCCGTGGCGCGGGTGATCAGCCGCGTGGCCCACGTCGTTGAGCCGAAGCCGCCCCGGACGATCATGCTCCTCGGCCCCGGCCGGTGGGGCACCACCACGCCGTCGCTCGGCGTGCCGGTGCGGTTCGCCGACATCAACACCGTCTCGATCCTCTGCGAGATCGTGGCGATGCGCGACGACCTGGTGCCCGACGTCTCGCTCGGCACCCACTTTCTCAACGAGCTCGTCGAGATGGACATGCTTTACCTGGCGCTCTTCCCGACGCGGGCCGACAACTCGCTCGATAAGGCGTTCTTCGAGGACCAGCCGAACCGCCTGACCGAGCTCCTGCCCGACGCCGCCGACTGGGCCCACGCCGTCCGCGTCTTCGACCCGAAGCACTTCAAGCTGCACGCCAACTGCCTGAAGCAGAAGGTGGTGTGCTACCTCGAGAACGGAGAGAAGTAGGCGCCAGCACGTGCGACGAATGGCTGGCGCGGCGGGTCAGGAGACCCGCCGCGCATCAATCCTGGACTTTTCGCCATCGTGTTCAGCCTCTTTTTCCTCCCGATTTCCGTTGCCAAAATCGCCCGCGCCCGATAGAGTTATCCGGTTAGAGATGGCCCGGGGAGAGCGATTGTAAGTGCTTTATTTCCAAGGACTTGCGGCGGCCATCCCCGGCCGGAGGATGCCCCCACGTGAGCCGACTCAACCAGCAGGAAAACATTCAGGAACTCTTCATCGAAGAGGAGATGAAAGATGCGTATCTGACGTACGCGATGAGCGTCATCGTCAGCCGCGCGCTGCCCGACGTGCGCGACGGCCTCAAGCCCAGCCAGCGGCGAATCCTCGTCGCCATGAACGACCTGGGCCTCGGCCCCCGCAGCCGTTTCCGCAAGTGCGCCAAGATCTGCGGCGACACCTCCGGCAACTATCATCCCCACGGCGAAGCGGTCGTGTACCCGACGCTCGTGCGCATGGCCCAGCCGTTTGCCGAGCGCTACCCGCTCGTCGATGGCCAGGGCAACTTCGGCTCCATCGACGGCGACCCGCCGGCCGCCATGAGGTACACCGAGGCCCGGATCATGTCGGTGGCGATGGAGATGATCGAGGACCTCGAGAAGGACACCGTCGACTTCCAGTCGAATTACGACGACACGCGCGAGGAGCCGACGGTCCTGCCGGGCAAGTTCCCCAACCTCCTGTGCAACGGCTCGAGCGGCATCGCGGTGGGCATGGCGACGAGCATCCCGCCGCACAACCTCGGCGAAGTCTGCGACGCCATCATCGCCGTCATCAACAAGCCCGACATCGCCGTCGAAGAGCTGACGAAGATTGTCAAAGGCCCCGACTTCCCCACCGGCGGCATCATCTGCGGGCACCGCGGCATCATGGAAGGCTACCTCACGGGCCGCGGCACGATCGTCGTCCGCGCCCGGGCCCACTCCGAGGAGCTGCGCGGCGGCAAGTCGCAGATCGTCGTCACCGAGATCCCCTACGGCCAGATCAAGACCCGCATCATCGAGCGGATCGCCGACTGCGTCCGCGACGGCGTCATCGAGGGCATCGCCGACATCCGCGACGAGTCCGACCGCGAGGGCATGCGCCTCGTGATCGAGCTCAAACGCGACGCCCAGGGCGAGGTCGTCCTCAACCAGCTCTACAAGCACACGCCCCTCCAGGACACCTTCTCGATCATCAACATCGCGCTGGACCGCGGCCGCCCGCGCACGATGAACCTCAAGGAAATCCTGGTCGCGTACAAGAACCACCGCATCCAGGTCATCCGGCGCCGGACGGTGTACCTTCTGAAGAAGGCGCGGGCCCGCGAGCACCTGGTCTTCGGCCTCCTGTACTGCATCGCCAACATCGACGAGATCGTCGAGATCATCAAGAAGAGCCCCGACGTGCCCACCGCCCGAGAGCGCCTGATGACCAAGGCCTGGCACTTCCGCCTCACGAACCTGCCGGGCAAGAAGACCGACGAGGCCAACCGCCTCCTGGCCGAGGCCACCCAGGACGCCCTCCACTACTCCGGCCTCCAGGCCGACGCCATCCTGGCCATGCGGCTCCAGCAGCTCACGGGCCTGGAGGTCGAGAAGCTGCGCGACGAGTGGGTGGAGCTCAAGCAACTCATCGAGGAGTACGAGTCGATCCTGCGCGACGAGCGGCTCGTCCTCAACATCATTGCCGAAGACCTCCACGAGATGAAGGAGAAGTACGCCGACGCCCGCCGGACCGAGATCGGCCGCGAGGCCGACGAGTTCGACCTCGAAGACCTCATCGCCGAGGAGAACTGCGTCGTCACGATCAGCCACGAGGGCTACATCAAGCGCATGCCGCTGACGAGCTATCGCCGCCAGGGCCGCGGCGGCAAGGGCGTCATCGGCTCCACCGCCAAGGAAGGCGACTTCATCAAGGACATGTTCGTCGCCTCCACGCACGACTACATCCTCTTCTTCACGAACATGGGCCAGTGCTACTGGCAGAAGGTCTACGACGTGCCGCAGATGTCGCGCCAGAGCAAGGGCCGCGCCCTCGTCAACATGCTCCAACTGCGCGAGCGCGAGACCCTGGCCAGCTTCATCCCGGTGCGCGAGTTCGACGAGAAACGCCAGCTCGTCTTCGTCACCGCCCTGGGGACGATCAAGAAGACGCCGCTGGCGGCCTTCAGCCGTCCCAATCGCGGCGGCATCATCGCCATCAACCTCAAGAAAGGCGACAACCTGATCGAGGTCGCCATCTCCTCGGGCAACGATGAGATCGTCATCGGGACGCGCAACGGCATGGCCATCCGCTTCAACGAAAGCGGCGTGCGGAGCATGGGACGCCAGGCGACCGGCGTGCGCGGCATCCGCCTCAAGAAGGGCGACGCCGTCGTCGGCATGGCCCTCGTCGCCCCCGACGCCAACCTCCTGACGCTCTGCGAGAACGGGTACGGCAAGCGGACCGAGTTCTCGGAATACCGGCTCCAGAGCCGCGGCGGCCAGGGGATCATCAACATCCGCACCACCGAACGCAACGGCAAGGTCGTCTCGATGATGACCGTCCGCGACGGCGACGAGCTGATGCTCATCACGCAAGCGGGCCAGATGATGCGGATGGGCATCGACTCCAAGAACATCCGCTCCATCGGCCGCGCCACCCAGGGCGTCCGCATCATGCGCCTCAACGAGGCCGACAAGCTCGTGGCCGTCGCCCGCGTGTCCGAGGAAGACGGCGAGGAAAGCAACGGCGTCGGAAACGGCGCGGGCAACGAGTAGGGGCACGGCATGCCGTGCCCCATGCGCGAAACACCAAACCGTGCGCGGCGGGTCTCCTGACCCGCCGCGTGCAGACTGAATCTGCCAGCCAGATGACGCCCCCCTTGCGCAGCCGTATCCTCGGGGGAACGTGCGAGCCGGCACGACACTGGAAGGCCGGTCCCCCAAGGGAAGGCACTCACGCGGCGGGTCGGGAGACCCGCCGCGCATGATGAAATGCCCCCCGCGCAGGGCGTCACTTTGCGTCCGCGCGATGTCCGCGAACCCTCAGCACGCCCTGCTCGACCTCGACGGTATCCAGCCGGATGCGCTTGCGGCCTTCGCCGAGCGGAATCGGCCGGCCTTCGAGGGCGTCGCCCAGGAACTGCCAGACCGCAACGGTCTTGTCGTCAGCCCGGGCGGCCACCAGGCGGGCCCGCTGGGCCGCCACGGCCCGCCGGGCGTAGTCCATCACGCTCTCCGGCAGCGGCAGCACCCCGGCCCGCGTCCCGGCGTTCTCGATCCGCAGGCGTCCGTCGGCGTCGAGTGCCACGCCCAGGCGCTGCGACACCGTCACGCGGGTCAGGCCCTGCCCGATCCGCGTCACCAGCACGATCTCGCCGGGCTCGAAGCCGACGCGCAGGTTCCGCAGGGCCGGCGGCACGGCCTTCCCCGCCCGCTCCTCCAGGGCCGCCACCTGGACGATCTGGGCGTTGACCATCTCCTCGGTGATCTCCATGTCGAGGCGCGTCGCGCGGCTCTTGTCCAAGAGGACGTTGCCGACCTGGTTGATGACCTGTTCCTCGAATCTGGCCGCGGCCGCCGGATCCGCCCCCATCGCGGCCGTCCGCCGCGCGACCTCGGGCGTGGACTTGAGGAGAATGAGGCACAAGGCGACGATCGCCCCTGCGGCAACCGCCGCGAACGTCAGGATCCGCCGCCACGTCAGGCGCGAACGTTCTCGGGCCATACGGCGCCCATCGTCGGCTCGCCGCCCGGCGGCTGTCAAGGCTTTTCGGTTGACCGACCGACCCGGCGCCCTAGAATAGTAAGTGCGGCCTTTCACGGAGGCGCCTCGCATGAACTGGCAAGAACGCATTACCGTTGACGCGGCCGTGTGCCACGGCAAAGCCTGTATCAAGGGCACGCGGATCATGGTCTCGGTCGTCCTGGACAACCTGGCGGCCGGGCTGAAGCCGGAGGAAGTGCTGGCCAGCTACCCCGCATTGACGCTGGAGGACGTGCAGGCGGCGATCGCCTACGCGGCTGAGCTGGCCCGCGAGCGCGTCGTGCTTTTTCCAGGGGCGGCGTGATGCGATTGAAGATCGACGAGAATCTCCCGGTAGAGGCCGCCGCCCTGTTGCGTGAGGAGGGGCACGACGCGGTCACGGTGAGAGAACAAGGCTTGGGCGGGAACCTCAGACGTGGCCGTGGAGCACGTATGCCGGCGCGAGGGGCGGGGGCTGATCACACTGGATCTGGATTTCGCCGACATCCGTACGTACCCGCCCGCGGAACATAGCGGGCTGGTGGTCTTACGCCTTGCCCGGCAGGATAAGCCGCATGTGCTGGAGACCGTTCTTCGGCTCTTGCCTCTCCTGAGGCAAGAGCCCCTCGCCGCGCGGCTATGGATTGTTGACGAGCAGGGCGTGCGCATGCGGGGGAGCGAAGTTTAGCCATTCGTACGGCGCGGGCGACGTTCGCTTGCGCCGAGACTGAAGGAGGTCGTGCCACTTGAGCCGTGCGAGCGCCGTCGAAGCCGTGCAAGCCGTTCTGAAGTACCAGTTCAAGGACCCCGCCCTGCTGGAAAGCTCGCTGACGCACGCCAGCATCGCCGAGAATCGCCTGGCGTCCAACGAGCGCATGGAATTCCTCGGCGACGCCATCCTGGGCCTCGTGATCTGCGAGGAGCTTTACAGCCGCTTCCCGCAGTACCTCGAAGGCGAGATGACCCGCATCAAGAGCGTGGTCGTGAGCCGCGAGACCTGCGCCCACGTGGCCGAGCGGCTGAACCTCGTCGAGCACCTGAGCCTCGGCAAGGGGATCATGGAGTCGGCGAACCTGCCGGCGAGCCTGGCGGCCTGCGCCCTCGAGGCGATCATCGGGGCGGTCTACCTCGATGGGGGCCTCGAGCCCGCCCGCAGGTTCATCCTCGACCACATGGCCGAGGAGATCGACCACGTCGTCGCCGGCGAGCACCGGCTCAACTACAAGTCGCTCCTCCAGCAGCACGCCCAGCACGATCTCGGCGCTACGCCCAACTACGAGGTCCTCGATGAGAAGGGCCCGGACCACGCCAAGGCGTTCGAGGTGGCCGTAGTCATCCGCGGGCGCCGCTACCCCAGCGCCTGGGGACCGAGCAAGAAGGCCGCCGAGCAGCGGGCCGCCATGGAGGCCCTCCGCATCCTCGGCCGCCTGGAGGCCGAGACCATCCCCATCGAGCCGGCGGCGGAAATCAAGGAAGGCGACTCGCCGCCCGACGAAAGCACGACCGAACAGGCTGGCGAGGTTTAGCCGTTCTGCTTGCTCGGCGGCCCTGCTGCCGTACGTGTCTAGCGTTGTCATTCCGAGCGAGCGCAGCGAGTCGAGGAATCTCGCCGTGGTCTTTGCCGTCCGGACGGACGCAAGGCGAGACCCCTCGACTCGGTCGCCGCGGCGACCTCGCTCGGGGTGACAGAAATGACCAAGGCAAGCCAACGCGAGAAAGTGCCGGACTACTGCGGGTTCCAGTGTCCGCACAGCGAGTTCCCGCCGGCCGATTCGGCGGGCATCTGCCGGACCATGGCGGCGGTCTACTGCAAGAAGCTCAAGCGTTTGGTCGACAAGAATCGTCCGTGCCGGTGGCGAGGCGAAAACACGCGGTCGCCTCGCCACGGCGAGTCTTCGACTTCGGCTCCCCGCTAAACAGGCTTGCCGTTGCCCCGCTAATTGGCCTCAGGCAAGTCCGCAGCGTCGCCTGAGACCTCGCGCTTCTCCTGCCGCCGATCGTAAGACCCTCTCCCCTTCTTCGGCTTCTCGACCCGCGGGGCCTGGCCGGCGACCCACTGCTTCCGCGGAAACCGCGGTTTCTTGGGTCCACGCTTGTTATGCATAGATAATATCACCCCGTAATGATGCCCATGCCCACGCGAACGGCGGCGTGGGCATGCCACCCTCAGGGATACTCGATCTTCAGGACCCGCCGCGCCACCGCCCGGACCTTCCGGGGCACCACGTGCACGCCCAGGCCCGGCCCCGTCATCGCCCGCACGAAACCGGCGTAACCGAACGAGAGCCGCTCGCGCGTTACGTCGGCCCTGAGGAGAAACCGCCCGTACGACCCTTCGGCAAAGCGGGCCCGCCGGCCCACCAACTCCAGGAAGGTTCGCCCGGCGGCCGAGAGGATGCCCGTCTCACCCACCATGCACCCGAGCTGAAGATCCACGCCCGACCGGTGCGCGAGCTGCGCCAGCTTCAGGCTCTGCACCAGCCCCCCGTTCTTCGAGATGCGGATGTTGAAGAAGTCGACCTGCCCGCCGCGGATCAGCCGCTCGGCCCCGGGGATCGTCAGGAGCGACTCGTCGAGCATGATCGGCACGCTCGTGCGGCGCCGGAGCTCCGCGAGGGCCGCCTCGTTGCCCTTGGCGAGGGGCTGCTCGACGGCGATGACGCCCCAGCGGGCCAGGCTCTCGGCCCGGCGCACGGCCTCGTCGAGGTCCCAGGCCCCGTTGGCGTCGACTCGCAGGGTCCGGCGCGTCGGCCCGCGCCGCCGCCGCAGCCCCCGCCCGAACTGCCGATGGCACTCCGCCAGGTTGGCCTCGTCCTGGTCGGCGTTCTTGCCCACCTTGAGCTTGTAGTCGCGGAACGCCAGCAGCCGCATGAGCCGCAGCGAACGCCGCACCTTCTCGACCGGCCCGGACGAAAGGATCGCGCTGACGCGCCGCAGCCGCCGGTGCGGCTTGAAGCCGAGCTGCCGCGCGAGCATGTCGGCGACGCGCACGTCTCGCGACTTGCCCACCGCATCGAGGTACGCCAGCTCGCACGCGCACCACGCGGCGTTGTGGGCGACGCCGTCGTCCTCGACCGGCGGCTCGGCCAGCGGCACGTCGGCCAAGAGGCGATCGGCGTAGACCCGCCGGATGATCTCCGTGGCCGACTCCAGTGTCTCGCCCGTGACGTAGTCGCGCGGGATGCCTTCGCCCCAGCCGACCGTCCCGTCGGTCAGGGCCAGGCGCACCAGGATGCCGGTGCTCGTGGACCGCCCCGCGCGGGCGTGCTCGAAGCGCACCCGCATCGGGATCTCGTACGTCCAGACTTCCAGGCTTTTCGGGCGTGGCGTCATCCGCTTGCGTGCCTTTCCAGTTTGTGGATTATCGGCGGCGGAGGGGCGGGCGTCAACGGCCGAACAGCAGTGACGAAGTGACGTAGTGACGTAGTGACAAAGTGACGTAGGGCAATCGTCCGTGGTCGTTGTTCAGAGGATTGGCTGCCGAGGAGCCATCCCAAAGCCAAGTTCTCTCTGCCTGCGCCCTCGGTTACTCCGTCACTTCGTCACTTCGTCACTCAGTCACTCCGTTACTCAGTTACTTCCTTTCAGGCACTTTCATTGCAACCCCCCGCCGCCGCTGTTAGAATCGGTGCCCGGATGATTCCCCTCCGCCTCCAGCACATTACGAAGCGGTTCGGACAGGTGACGGCCGTCGGCGACGTGTCGCTGGAGGTCGAGCCGGGGGAACTCTTTTTCCTGCTCGGGCCGTCGGGCTGCGGCAAGACGACGCTCCTGAGGGTCATCGCGGGGTTCTACGAGCCCGACGCCGGCCGCGTCTTCTTCGGCGACCGCGACGTGACCACCCTTCCGCCGCACCTGCGGAACTGCGGCATGGTCTTCCAGAACTACGCTCTCTGGCCGCACATGACGGTGCTGGAGAACGTGACGTTCGGCCTGGCGGTGCGCGGCATCGCGAAGGCCGAGCGGCGGAAGCGGGCGCTGGATGTCCTCGGCATCGTCCAGATGGCCGAGTACGCCCGCCGCAAGCCCACGCAGCTTTCCGGCGGCCAGCAGCAGCGCGTGGCCCTGGCGCGGGCCCTCGCGATCAACCCGGACTTCCTCCTCTTGGACGAGCCGCTCTCGAACCTCGACGCGAAGCTGCGGCTCCAGATGCGGACCGAGATCCGCCGCATGCAGCGCGCCGCCGGCGTTACGAGCATCTACGTCACCCACGACCAGGACGAGGCCCTGGCGATGGCCGACCGGCTGGCGGTGGTCCGCGACGGCCGGATCGAGGCCCTTGGCAACCCGCGGAATCTGTACCTCGACCCGCCCAGCGCGTGGGTGGCGGGGTTCCTGGGGGCCACGAACCTGCTGGAGGGCGAGATCGACGGCCGCGACGGGCCGGCCGCCGGCATCCGGACGCCCTTCGGCCGCTTGCGGGCCAGTCACGCGCCGAGCGACCTGGCCGCCGGCGCCGCGGTGGTGATGAGCGTGCGGCCGGAGGCGGTGCGGTTGCTGGCGGCCGCGGGGCCGGCGCCGGCCGAGAACGTGCTCGACGTCACCGTCCTGGCGCGGACGTTCCAGGGCGAGACCGAGCAGGTGCGGGTCCGCCTCAGCGACCGCGAGGTGGTCCTCTCGGACCGGCCGACGGCCCTGCCGCCAGCGGGCCCGGGCGAGGCGGCGCGGGTGCACATTCCGCCCGACGCCGTGCGGGTATACGCCCGCGCCGTCGAACATGCACCCGTATGAAATCGCCAACGTCTAGTAGTCCGTCACTATTGATGATGTGAGTAGCGCTCGCGCGGCGGGCAGTCTTGCCCGCCGCGAGAATGCGGGCGCATACCCGCGGTGGGCAGGATTGCCCACCGCGCTATCGCCGGTTCTGAAACAGCTTCTTAGCCGTCCGCCGCGGCGGACGCGTTGGAGCACGACATGACCCGCTATGCCTTCATGGATACCTTGGGGCCAGGCGGCGCACGGCCGCGGCGGGTCGGGAGACCCGCCGCGCTCAGCGGCGTTGCCCTGACGGTGCTGGTGCTGCTGGCCGGCTGTAGCGGCGGCCCGGCGCCCCAGGCGGGCGGCGACACGCTCGTCATCTACAGCCCCCACAGCGACGAGATCCGCCAGGAGTTCGGCGAGGCGTTCCAGGCGTGGTACAAGGACCGCACCGGGCGCGACGTCGACGTGAAGTGGCCGGACCCGAGCGGCGGCGGGACGGAGGTCCTGCGGCGCCTGGAAGACAAGTTCCGCGCCAAGCGCTACGACATCGACGTCGCGTTCGGCGGCGGGCCGATCTTCGAGCCGATGAAACAGCTCGGGATGCTCGAGCCGTACAAGCTGCCGCCGGAGGAGCTGGCGGCCCTCCCGCCGAAGATCGCCGGCCAGCCGGTCTACGACGCCGACTTCGCCTGGTACGGCGCCGCCATTTCGACGTTCGGCATTATCTACAATAAGACGATTATCAAGCAGAAGAACCTGCCCGAGGTCAAGGACTGGGAGTCGATGGCCGACCCCAGGTTCTTCGGCCTCGTGGGCGCGGGCGATCCCTCCAAGTCGGCCACCGTCCTGAAGGCCTACGAGATCATCCTCCAGGCCTACGGGTACGACCGCGGCATGGCCCTCCTGGCGCGGATCGCGGGCAACGCGCGGGAGTTCTACCCGACCTCCTCCGAGATCCCGCGGAACACGGCCAAGGGGTTCCTCGCGGTCGGGCCGTGCATCGACTTCTACGCCTACCGCCAGATGCGGAGCGAGGGAGGCGACCAACTCGGCTTCGTCGCCCCGTCGGGCCTGACGGTCATCACCCCCGACCCGATCGCCATCCTCGAGAAAGCGCCCCACCGCAAGGTGGCCGAGAAGTTCGTGGACTTCGTCATGGGCCCCGAGGGACAGCGGTTGTGGATGCTCCCCGCCGGAGCGCCGGGCGGGCCGAAGAAGGTCACGCTGGGGCGCCTGGCGGTCCTGCCGGCCACCTACGAGGAGGCCGCCGCCAAGGGCGTCGTCATCCCCTTCAACCCGCTGGCGGCCAAGTCGGCCGATTTCTACGACCCGGCCAAGGAGAACGCGCGGCAGGCGATCCTGGCCGATTACCTGCGCGCCGTACTCGTCGAGAACCACGACGCGATCAAGAAGGCGTGGAAGGCGATCATCGAGGCGGGCCTGCCCGCCGAACGGCTGGCCGAGTTCTGCCGGCCGATCGTCGCCGAGGACGAGATGCTGCGGCTGGGACGCGAGGGCTGGACGGCCGTCCTCATTCCGGGTGACGCGCCGGCCGACGAGCAGGCCCGCCTCACGCGCGAGGCCGAGGCCCACCGGCGCACGAAGAGCGACACCCTGACCCGGTGGAGCGAGGCCGTCCGCGCCAAGTATGCGGCCCTGGCGAAGTAGCGGCCCTCCGGGCCCCAGCGCTCATCGTTTGGCCGCGGCCGGTACGGCCGCGAGAATGCACGGTGCGACTTCCCCGTCGCCGTAGCGGCGACGGCTAAGAAGCTGTTTCAGAACCGGCGATAGCGCGGCGGGCGGTCGTGCCCACCGCGCGTACGCGCCCGGATTCTCGCGGCGGGCAAGACTGCCCGCCGCGCCATGCAGTGCTGATGGGCGCTTGTGAAACAGCTTCTAAACGTAGCGCGGCTCGGGCTTCGATCTGGGATCTCCATGCGACCGGATGCAAGAACCTGGCTCCTGATCCTCGTGGTGGTCGCGTTCCTCGGCCTGCTCCTCTTCTACCCCATCGCCTACGTCTTCAAGTCGGCCCTGTGGGAATCCACCGGCCCCACGCTCCACTACGTCACGAACGTCCTGGTGCAGGGCAACTACCGCGACGGCCTGATCAACGCGCTCCTGCTGGCGCTGGTCACGACGGTCTTCGCGTCGCTGCTGGGCGTGCCGCTGGCGTACCTGAGCGCCAGGACCGACTTCCCGGGCAAGCGCGCCTTGGCGGCGGCGATCCTGGTGCCGATGATCCTGCCGCCGTTCGTCGGCGCGATCGGCATCCGGCAGGTGCTCGGGCCGCAGGGCGTGCTGAACGCGGCGCTCGAGGGCCTCGGCCTCCTCGACAAAGCCCACGCGGTCGACTGGCTCATGCTGTCGCCGCTGGCGGGCGTGGTCATCCTCCAGGCGCTGCACCTGTACCCCATCGTGTACCTGAACGCGGTGGCGGGGATGGCCAACGTGGACCCCTCGCTCGAGGATGCCGCGCGCAGCGTCGGCGCGGGGCCGTGGAAGGTCTTCCGCAAGGTGACGTTCCCGCTCATCCTGCCGGCGTATTTCGCGGGGGCGGTGATCGTGTTCATCTGGGCGCTGACGGACCTCGGCACGCCGCTGATGTTCAACTACCGCAAGGTGATCGCGGTGCAGATCTTCCAGCGCGTCGGCGAGCCCACCTCCAGCCCCGACGCCAACGCCCTGGTCGTGGTGCTCCTGGTCATGGTGGTGCTCTTGTACCTCGGGGCGCGGGCGCTCTTCGGCCGCGAGGGGTTCGGGCAGATGGCCGTGGCCACGCGGCCCGCCACGCCGTCGCGCCTGGGGCGCAGCGGGACACTCCTGGCGTGGCTCCTTTTCGGCGGGGTGACGGCGCTGGCCCTCGTGCCGCACGTGTCGGTCATCCTCTTCAGCCTCAAGACCGAGTGGCTGGGCACCGTGCTGCCGGCGGGCCTGACGCTGGAGCACCACCGCGCCGCGCTGACAGACTCGCGGACGCTTGGGAGCATCCGGAACTCGGTCCTGTACTCGCTGGGGGCAGTGGCCGTCACGCTCGTGCTGGCGGTGTGGATCGCCTACACCCTGGTGCGCAAGAAGTTCGTGGGCCGCGGGCTGCTGGATGCCGCCGTGATGCTGCCGCTGGCGCTGCCGGGGATCGTCCTGGCCTTCGGGTACCTGAACTCGTTCGCCGACTGGGGCGACCGCCTGGTCGAGGCGGGCCTGTGGCGGCAGAACTACCTCTATCCGCAGGCCAACCCGGTGCTGCTGCTGGTGGTCGCCTACGCCGTGCGGCGGCTGCCCTTCATGGTGCGCGCGGCGGTGGCGGGGTTCCAGCAGACGAGCCGGACGCTGGAGGAGGCCGCCCTGAGCGTCGGGGCGGGCCCCCTGCGCACGCTCCGCAAGATCACCGTGCCGCTGATCGCCGCGAACCTGGCGGCCGGGGCGATCCTCGTGTTCTCGCTGTCGATGCTCGAGGTCTCCGACAGCCTGATCCTCGCCCAGAGCGACGAGTTCAACCCCATCACCCGGACTATTTATCGTATCTATTCCGGAGAATACAGCATCACCGGCGAGGCGGTCGCCAGCGCCCTGGGCGTCTGGGCGATGGCCTTCCTGGCGGTGACGCTGGTGGGCGCCAGCGCCCTGATGGGGAAGCGCCTGGGGGCGATCTTCCGGGCGTGAGAGACTCAGAAACTCATGGGCGGAGGGCCAGGAGACCCGTACCTGTTTAGCGTGCGGACGTTCACTTGCAGGGTGGCATGCCCAGGCCGCCTTTGCCTGGGCATGTTTGCCGATGTCCGGCGTGCATGCCCACGCGAACAGCGGCGTGGGCATACCACCCGGCTATCCGGGGCAACACGCTAAACACGTACGGAGCCCCGCCGCGCCGGGTTTGCAGCGTCATTCGGCAGAGGCGAGGCCGCTGGCCACATCGGCCTCGGCGGGGGCGCCCCAGACCGCGACGCGGTTGCCGCCCAGCTTCTTGGCGCGGTACATGGCCTCGTCGGCCCGGCGCACCAGTTGGTCGACGGTCAGGTGTTGGCCCGGCTCCAACATTGCCAGGCCCAGGCTGACCGTGACGGCCAACTCGGCCGCGCCGTGCTTCACGGGAGTCCGCTGGACGAGCCGGCGGACCTCCTCCGCCAGGAGCTCGGCCCCCGGCACGTCGGTGTCGGGCAGCACGAGCAGGAACTCGTCGCCGCCGTAGCGCGCCACGATGTCGGTGGTGCGGAGGCGCGCGGCGATGGCAGGCGCCACGCCCTTCAGGACCGCGTCGCCCGCCTCGTGACCGTACGTGTCGTTGATGGCCTTGAACCGATCGAGGTCCATGAGGATGGCGGCCAGGGGTGTGCAGGCGCGGCGGCTCCGGACGACCTCGCGCTCGAACAGCGCGGTGGCCAGCCGCCGGTTGATGAGCCCCGTCACGTAGTCCGTGGTGGCCAGGCGCTCGAGGTCGACGTTGGCCCGCTCGAGGTCGGCCTTGGCCCGCTCCAGGCTTTCCTGCATCTGGCGTTGCTCGGTGACATCGCGGCCGAATGCCGCCATGTGCGTCGCCCGGCCCTGGTCGTCATGGCTGACGGTGTACGTCCAGGAGATCCGGCGGCGCGCCCCCGACTTGGTGAGGATCACGTGTTCCTGGCTGCCCACGTCGTCCAGCCGCCCGGCCTTGATGTCTTCCCGCGTCTGGACGACTTTCGCGCGGTCCTCCGGCGCAATGAAGATCTCGCGGTATTGGCGGCCGATGACCTCGGCACGCGTGTAGCCGGTCAGTTGCTCGGCGCCCTTGTTGAACATCGTGAGCCGGTCGTCGTCCAGGTCGATGCTGATGATCAGGACGTCGTTGGTCTCGATGATACCCCGGATGAAATCCCGTTCGCGGCGCAGCTCATTCTGGACGTGATTGAGCTCGTCGAGGGCGACCTGAAGGCGGGCTTCCTGGAGGCGGGCGGCCTCGGCGCGGGCCCGTTCGTCGGAGGTGGCCTGCCGGTCCCGCACCTGCGTCATCCGCATGTCGCGCATCAGCAACAGGAAGCCGATCAGCACCAGCAAGTATCCGCCGCCGTAGGCGGGCAGGTGAAGGTCGGCATCGCGCAATCGCCAGTCGGGCGCCAGCGGCGACGTCAGCCACAGCACCTCGGCCATGACCAGGAAGGTGAGGCCGCAGACTATGGCCGTGTAGCTGACGGGCGAGCCGCCCACCCGCTTGCGGACCAGTACCGGAATGGCGACCGCGGCGAGCAGCGTAACCGCCAGTCGCAGAAGATGGTCAACCACGCACCAATCGCCCAAGAAATCCCCCAGTGCCCACCCCTGTGTGCGAATCCGCCGCTTGAATGGCGAGATAACCCTAAAGGTATCGGCCAACCGCGGCGGAAACGTTAGGCGAATCGGACAGCGAGGCCACGCGGGTGTGCCAAGATTTTATGGCGAGCCCTCGTCAACACGGGTGGCATGCCCAGCGCGCCGTTCGCTGGGCATGCTGTCCCTTCCGCGGGAGACATGCCCACGCAACAGCGGCGTAGGCATGCCACCCTCGCCATGAAATGTTGGCACAGCCGCCATTTCGGACGCCTGTCAGAGAGACCCCAGGCGGGCCGCGATCCGCTCCCAGTGCGTGCCGCGCCAGAACAGTTTCGCGCAGCGTTCGCAGCGGAAATACTCCTGGCACCACGCGAACGTGCGGGGAGGGACCTCGGGCCGGGCGGACTCGCGCGGCACGGTCTGCAACTGGCCGCCGCAGGCCATGCAACGGGGCGCGCGCGGCCGCAGGCCCAGCGCATGCACTACGAACCTGAGCTGCTCCAGCTTCCGCATCCCCGGCGGCACCAGGAGCGCCCGCACGAGGCCGGCCTGCACCGCGCCGTGCCGGGCCACTTCGGCATCGGACGTCAGGAGGATCCGGCCGCCGGCGAGGGCCCGGCGGACGAGCTCGATGTCGTCGATCCCCTCGACCCAGGCCGCATCGTACCCGGCGGCGCGGAGCCAGCGGGCGAGGCCCCCCAGCATCGCGTCGCACCAGAACGCGGGAGGCCCCTCGGGGGTGGGTGGTTGAGCGGTCATAACGCGTGTGCCGAAGACGTTCCGGGCCCGCCGCCCACGCGGGGCAAGCGTTTAGCCGTCGCCGGTACGGCGACGATCCTTGTTACGCGGCCGTGCCGGCCGCGGCTAAACGATTACGGCCGCGGCTAAACGATCGCCAAGCGCTCGGCGCCGCCCGCAGTTAGTACAACAGCGATAACTCGCTGATTGGTGCGCGGCGGGTCTCCTGACCCGCCGCGCCGAGTGCCAGTCTCGGCGCCAGGGCCGCAGTTTCTGGCGCGGTGGGTCAGGAGACCCACCGCGCACCAGCCAAAGTAGCGCTGTGGCAATAAACAGGCGCGACGCGGGCGACGTCGCCCTACGCCCCGAACTTGGCGAGGCGTCCGGCGTGGGCGAGGGCAAGGGGCATCAGGTGCGTGCTGGGCCGCAGGCCCAGGCCGCCGCGCAAGCAGGCGATCTCGTTGAACTCGCGCACGCCGTCGCGCCGGGCGGTCTTCGCCGCCAGGAGCACCGGCACCGGGTGCCAGGAATGCGCCTTCATGGCCGATGGCGTCGAGTGGTCGGCCGTGACGATGAGGACGGCGGGCCCGAGCTTCTCGAGCGCCGGGATCGCCGCGTCGGCCTCCTCGATGTAGTGGACCTTGGCGTCGAAGTTGCCGTCCTCGCCCGCCTTGTCGGTGTGCTTATAATGGATGAAGAAGAAATCATACTTGTCCCAGCCGGCGGCCAGGCTGGCGACGTCCCTCGCGACTTCGTTGGTGGCGTCGAGGGCCTCCATGCCGACGAGTTTCGCCACGCCGCGGTACATCGGCGTGCCGGCGACGACGGCCGCGCGCAGGCCGAACCGCTCCTGGAAATTCGGCCAGTGCGGCCGCTTGGCGAACCCGCGCGCCAGGATGCCGTTGGCCTTCTTCTCGCTCGCCAGCACCTTCATCGCCTGCGCGAGGACCTTCCGGGCCACCATCGCCGTGCGGACGTTCGCCTTGGCGTCGTCGGCGGCGCGGACTTCGAGCGGCGGCACGCCCTCCTTCTGCGGGTCGGTGTCTTCCAGGCCGTCGCCGAGCCCTTCCCCGCGCAGCACGAGCAAGGCGCGGTGCTCCTTGACGGGCGCCCAGAGCGCCTGCACGCCGTCGACCTCCCGGACGGCCTCGGCCAACCGGGCGACCACCTGCTTCGACTCGTCGGTCGGAAGGCGCCCCGCGCGGCGGTCCTTGATGTTGCCCTTCGAGTCGAGCGTGCAGAAGTTCAGGCGGGCCGCGACGTCGCCGTGGCGGAAGTCAAAGCCCACCCCCACCGCCTCGAGCGCCCCGCGGCCGATCCGGTACTCGACCGGGTCGTAGCCGAAGAGGCCCAGGTGCCCGGGGCCGCTGCCCGGCGTCACGCCCGGGTAGACCGGCTCCAGGAGGCCGCAGGTGCCCTGCGAGACGAGGCGGTCGGCGTTGGGGGTGCGGGCCGCCTCCAGCTCGGTCTTGCCGTCGGGGCCGGCCGGGATGCCGCCCAGCCCGTCCCACACGTAGAGGATGATCTTGGAGCCGTTGTCCTGAAGCAGGGGCCGCAGGTCCAGGTTCGCCATCGAAGCCTCCTCGGGGTTTCGTTCTTTCGTTGATGTCAGAGTCTCCCGCCGGTCGCCGCGGCGACCCGATGGCGGACAAGCCCGCGGCGGGCTCGGGGGCTCAGCGCTTGCGCAGGACGATGAACGTCTCGCGGTCGCCGGCGCGAACCAGGAACGGGATGCCCTTGGCCAGGTCGGCCTTCTTCATCGCCGCCCTGAACTCGGCCACGCTCGCCACTTTCTGGCGGGACACCTCGAGGATCAGCATGCCTCGCCTCAGGCCCGCGGCGGCGGCCAGGCTGCCGGGGGCGACGTCGGCAATCAGGACGCCCTGGTCCATGGTGTAGCCGTAGCGCTTGGCCTCCGCGGGGGTGAGGTTCGAGACCTGGATTCCCAGGTCCTTGAACTCGGTGGGCCCGCCCTTCTCGGCGCGGGCCAACTCGGGCCGGTTCGGCCGCTCCTCGACCTCCACCTTGAGGGTCATCCGCTTGCCGTCGCGAAGGACGACCAGGGTGCCCTGGGTGCCGGGCTTCGTCCACGCCACGGCCGACTGGAGGTCGTACGAGGTCTTGACGGGCTTGCCGTTGTACTCCAGGGCCACGTCACCGGCCTTGAGCCCGGCCTTCGCGGCGGGCCCGCCCTCGAAGACCTGGCTGATGAGAACGCCTTCCTCGGTCTTGAGCTTCAGCGACTCGGCCAGCTCGGGCGTGAGGCGCTGGATGCCGACGCCCAGCCATCCGCGGACCACCTTGCCGGTCTCGCGGATGCGTTTCATGACCTCGGAGGCCAGGTTGGCGGGAACCGAGAACCCGACGCCCATGTAACCGCCGGAGCGGCTGGCGATGGCGGTGTTGATGCCGATGACCTGTCCCCGCATGTCGACGAGCGGGCCGCCCGAGTTGCCCGGGTTGATCGCGGCGTCGGTCTGGAGGAAGTTCTCGTAATCGGTGATGCCGACGCCCCCGCGGCCTGTGGCGCTGATGATCCCGAAGGTCACGGTCTGCTCCAGGCCGAAGGGCGAGCCGATGGCCAGCACCAGGTCGCCGACCTCGACCTTGTCGGAGTTGCCGAGCTGGGCCACCGGCAGGCGCTCCGCCTTGATCTGGATGACCGCGATGTCGGTCGGCGGGTCGGTCCCGATGACCTTGGCCTTGAACTCGCGGCCGTCGGCGAGATGGACCATGATCTCGTCGGCCTCGGCCACCACGTGATTATTAGTCAAGATATAGCCATCTGCATCGATAATGACGCCGGACCCCAGGCCCTGGCGCTGGAACCTGCGCATCGGCCCCTCGCGGCCGTTCTCGTCCGGCTCGCCGAAGAAGCGGCGGAAGAAGTCGTCCGGCCCGGACGGCGCCGCCGGCTCCCGGACGGTCTGGCTGACCCCGACCGCGACCACCGCCGGCTTGACCCGCTTGGCCACCGCCCGGCACGCCTCGGAGATCTGGTTCACCTCGGGGGGGATGGCCGGCAGCGGCTCCAACTTGCCCTCCGCCGCCGACAGCTCCACCGACGGGCCATGCTCGCCCGACGGCAGCCCCTTGTTCAGGAGGATCGGGACGGCGACCCCCGCCAGAACGATAATGCCCAACGCCATGACCAGCACTGTCAAGAGCCGAGTGTAACTCACGTTGCTCCTCCTTCGTTCGCCCGCCGGTCGCCGCGGCAACCACGGGGAGCCCTTCCGCTGCCCTCCGGTGCCACGCGGCCGCCTCTATGATAGCCGACGCCGATGAAGGGGGGCAAGGCGATTCCGCGAGCAGGGCTCTGCGAACAGGGTTTTCTGGCGTGGTTCACAAGCCCCACGCGCCGCGTGGGGACAACCCCTTGGCGGTGCCATTCCCCCGGCGGTGCCGGGGGCTTGTGAACCACGCCGGTTTGTTCTTTTCTCTGAGGGCGAGTACCCCATATCCTGAGTGTTTTCGCTTGCTTCCTACAAATTAGACCGCTACCTCATGAGCTATAAGTTGGTTCTATAGTTGGGAGGGAATCTGTCATGGACAACGCCCAAAAGGGCAGGCGCCGCGGCGGCAAAGATGCCCGGGGACGCCCCGCGCGGCTTTCCGTGGATGAGCAACTCAGCCGGTTTCTCGCCTTCGTCCTTCGCCACCACCCCGAGGAAATCGGCCTGGAGCTCGATGAGCAAGGGGCCGCCGACATCGGTGAGCTTCTCCAGCGCATCTGCGCCCGGCCGGGATTCGCAGGCGTCACCCGCGAGCAGATCGAGCGGCTGGCCGCCGGCCTGTCGGCCGTGCGTTTCGAGGTCCGCGGCAATCGCCTCCGGGCCCGCTACGGCCACAGCCTGCCGCAAACCATCCAGTACGATCCCGCCACGCCGCCGACGGACCTTTTCCACGGAAGCACCCCCGAGGCCGCCGAGCAGGTCCTGGCCGAGGGCCTCAAGGCCGTGCAGCGCCAACGGGTGCACCTGTCGGTCGACACCCCGGCAGCCCGCGAGGTCGGCCGACGGCGGTGTCCCGACCCGGTAGTCCTGCGGATCGACACCACCGGCGCCGGCAAGACGGGCGTCCGGTTTTATGACGCGGGTCCCGCGGTCTGGCTCTCGGACGACATCCCGCCCGAGTGCCTCTCGCGCGTGGAGTAGCAAACTGGTGGGTGCAGAGCACCCACCCTACACCTGAGTTGTAGGGTGGGTGCTCTGCACCCACCATCCACCTGCCACCGCCGGGGGAATGGCACCGCCAAGGGCTTGTCCCCACGCGGTGCGTGGGGCTTGTGAACTATGCCGAAATGTACA
>Ga0315273_10001898_pt1 | contig 24251 bp, 24 predicted proteins | sample YL17G02_0_MG_FD_205753 | JGI IMG/M metagenome (GOLD analysis project Ga0315273, IMG submission 205753) | Sediment microbial communities from Yellowstone Lake, YNP, Wyoming, USA - YL17G02_0 | ecosystem: Environmental > Aquatic > Freshwater > Lake > Sediment | place: USA: Wyoming | collected...
CCTGCGCAGACCGACATGGTGGAAATCCCACGCGGTCTGCTCGATTGTCTCACCGAGACGCTGGCCTTCACAACCTGATCCAGTCACCATTGGATAAAGTCCAGCTAAGAGACTGTTTGAGAAGTCCGCCTGCCGGTGCTGAAGCAGCCGGCTATGATAGGTGCAAGCCGGTTGCAGCCGGCTGGAGGGCCGCTCGCATTGTTCTCAGCCGGGTTTTGACCGACTTTCACCTGCTTGAGCCGGCGTTTCAACGCCCCATCGGGCGTACAGCGACCTTTTCAAACAGCTTCTCAGACAGGTACTCCTGGGCATCGTGCCGCACAAGGCGCCATGCCAACGGGAACTGGGACTGCGTGCGGCAGGGCAGGACGCATAGATGCAAGGCACTCGTCCAAAACCTAATCCGATTGCCCCTCTCCGCCTTCCATGCTAGACTGACCCAGCCTGCTCCTCTTTGCGCCATTCACTTTGTTCCTCGGGAGATACGCGGTGCTCGCGAAAGGCTACCTTCCGCCCTGGCCCCGTCGAGGACATTGACCTCTACTCTGGGGAGACGTTGACTCGCCTGGTCACGCACTTCCGCGGCTGCCACCCCATCTAACCGTACCGCGCCACCCTCGACCTCGACCCCGACCCGCTGCCATGCGCCGCCGCTTGCGAGTACAGCGACGGGCAGAAATCAGTACAAGAGTACCTGTTGGGGGTTGATTGCTCCGGGCAACGCCGTCCAAGAATGGGCGGATCGCCTGCCCCCCGATGCGAGGAGCGGTGGGGCGCAAGGCGAGGTCGGTGCGTCCCTCCTCCGCAGCGCCCGGCTCATGCTTCAGCCACGGGCGCCGTCGGCGCCGCCGATCTGGAGGGGACGACCGCGGCACCGATGGCGAGGACGGGCCCAATCAAGTAACCCGTCCATATTACAAGGGCACCCACTCCGAGGACGACAAGGTAGAGCCGCGACCGCACGGTCCAGTGGCCGGAACTTCGCACTGCAAGCCTGATGGTGAGCAACCCCAGGACGATCGGAAGGATCGCGAATATCAGCGTCACGATCAGGGACGCATCTGCGAGGGACCGGCTGATGGACAGGATCATCTGGCAGAAGACGGTGGCTCCGGTCCCGAGAAACAGAAGGCCTGCGACCGCAGCCATCCACCCCTTGATATCCAGGCGCAGGCCCCCACGGTGACGGCGGATCAGAAGGGCGAGCCCGAGGACCAAGATCGCCAGGGCGGGCGCTAGGACGACCGGTAGGCTCTGCCGCTCCCACACGTAAACGGACAGGAGAGACACCGGGTTCAGGAGCCACTCGGAGATCGTAAACGATTCCCGGTCGCCGATCGCCACGCCATAGTGTCCCCCGCGGTTCGCATCCTGCACGGCTACGTAGTACGTGCCATTCGCGGGAGCGTTAAGGGAGATGTCGGCGAGTTGCACGAAGGAACTCGGCGCAAAGGCCTCGTAGGTCGCCTGCGGGGCGCGCGCCCCGTTGACGGCCATCACCCCTGCTCCTGGCGAGATCTCGACGTAGTTCGGGACGGATCCCCGATTCGGAATGCCGGGTCCCATAAGGATGACGCCGGGCGCAAAGCTCGCGTCCTCCGCCGACGTACTGGTGTACAGCGTAAGATGTATTCTCTGACCCCGGGCGGCATCGAACTTGTAGTACTGAGCCTCTCCGCCTTGATGGAGATCCGCGTAGACGGCCCAAGACTTCGTGGGGTCGGGGATCAGCGTGGCGGTCGCCAGGCTCTCGTTGCTCCCGGCTCCGATCGGCGCGTGGGCGCTTGCGGTCGGGACGATCGCGAGGGCCATTATCAGAACGACGAGGCCAATAGTGAGCCGCTTCATGACTCCTCCTTCTGGGCGAAGGCTGCAGATTCTGCGCAAGTGCGCCCCCACACTAGGTGGACTCCGTTGCCAAAGGCGCCACCCTGCCTGTGAAAACAAGCAGTTGTGCCCTAACTTGCCGTCTAAGCGCCGGTAGATGCCTCAGGTCACTTCCTTGTGCGTGATCAGAGTGGCGGGGTCCCATTAAGTCATGACGCAGCGCAGACGGAGATCCTGTACACCACTGAGCGCTTAGCCGATCCTCAGACACCCGCCCGCCCACTCGCGTTCGCGAATCCTTCGCTCCTCACCATCGGCGGCCAGTTGCCGACGCGGGCCGAAGGGGAGCGGCCCAAGAAGCCGACGCTGAATGGCGGTGAGGCCGGGATAAGCAGCGGAGCAACCCCGCCTTTGCGCATGATTGCTCCGCTCACGTCGTGTTTCTGCCCCGCCTCGACCGAGGGGGCGCCTCCCGGCTAGGGATTAGCGACGCTGAACTTGGTGACGTACTCGCTGTAGTTGCTGTCCGTCCGCACCACACGCAGCCGAAGGGCATGCTCGCCGTTCGGGAACTTCGAGGTGTCGACCGCGTGGCTGAACTCGCCTGGATTGTTGCCGACAGCCAGGAAGATCGCCGCATCGGGATTGCCGCCCGGCAGGACGTCCAGCTGCCATTTCATGAAGTTCGGGTCGTTCGCCACGCCCTTGATCTCAGCGGTGCCGCTCACCTTGGCTCCGGCGGCAGGGCTCGTGATCCCGTTGGCATTCGACGCGGCCGCCGCGGCCGCAGCCGGCGGCAGGATGACCTTGTCGATGACGTGGATGACACCGTTCGATGCCAGAACATCAGTGGCTATGATGTTGGCGCCTTGGATCATCGGCTTGCCGTTGACGATCTTGAAAGCCACCGGCGAGCCCTGCAGCGTCTTGGCGGTGAGCCCATCCTTGACCGCCGAGGCCATCACCTCGCCAGGCAGAACGTGGTAGAGCAGGATGTTGCTGAGCGCCTTAGGGTCCTTGAGCAGGCTGTCGAGAGTGCCGGCGGGAAGAGCCGCGAACGCCGCATCTGTGGGGGCGAATACCGTGAACGGTCCCTTACCCTGGAGCGCTTCAACCAGGCCGGCGGCCTGGACCGCTGACACCAGGGTCTTGAACTGGCCGGCGCCGATCGCCGTCGCTACGATATCCTTCGCGGCCGCAGGCGCAGCCGGTTTGGCTTCCGGCACTCCGGCCGTGATCTTCTCCCCGGCCGGCGAGATCACGTACCAAACGCCGCCGACGCCCTGACCGGTCGTGTCGCCGGGCTTCTGATCCTTGACCCAGTAGTAGAGCGGGTAGCCGTTATAGGTCACCTGGGTCTTGCCGTCTTTGCGAGTTGTGGTGCCCAAGAGCGAGCCGTTCACGCCCTGACCGCCCGTTGGTGCAGCGGCAGTGTAGAGCGGAGGCCAGGCCGTTGCGCACTGATCGTAGCAGTTGCTGACGTTCTTGTCGTCCTTGGTATACAGGTAGAGCGTCCTGCCCTGCTCGTCCACCAGGTAACTGCCTAGTTTGGCGTCCGACGCCAACTTGACCATCGTGCCGTTCGCCGCAGCCGCAGCCGCAGCCGGCGGCAGGATGACCTTGTCGATGACGTGGATGACACCGTTGGAGGCCAGGACGTCGGTAGCGACGATATTGGCGCCTTCGATCATCGGCTTGCCGTTGACGATCTTGAAGGCTACCGGCGAGCCTTGCAGCGTCTTGGCGGTGAGCCCATCCTTGACCGCCGAGGCCATGACCTCGCCAGGCAGAACGTGGTAGAGCAGGATGTTGCTGAGCGCCTTGGGGTCCTTGAGCAGGCTGTCGAGAGCGCCGGCGGGAAGAGCAGCGAATGCCGCATCCGTGGGGGCGAATACCGTGAACGGTCCCTTGCCTTGGAGCGCTTCAACGAGGCCGGCGGCCTGCACGGCTGCCACGAGGGTCTTGAACTGGCCGGCGCCGATTGCCGTCGCTACGATATCCTTCGCAGCCGCAGGAGCAGCAGCCCCGCCGTTCGCAATCGTGAACTTGTTCGTGTACTCGGTGTAGTTGCCGTCAGTACGCACAACGCGCAGCCGTAAGGCGTGCTGGCCGTTGGGCAGGCCTGTCGTGTCCAGCGAGTAGCTGAAATCACCCGGCCTGAAGCCGAGCGTCAGGAAGATCGCTGCGTTTGGGTCGCCGCCCGGCAGCAAATCCAACTGCCATTTCTTGAAGTTCGGATCGCTCGCGTAACCCGTCACGTCTACTTTGCCGCTTGCCGTCGCCCCATCCTTGGGGGTCGCGATCCCATTGGCCATCGCCGCGCCGGCTGCCAGAGGCCAGCTTATCAGCATGATCGCTGCCAGGGCCAACACTACCGCTTTCAACCAACTTCGACTCGCCATAATCGTGCTCTCCTTCTTACTCCGTTTATACGTTTTGAACTCACACAACGGTACAAATAAAGTATAGACTATGTATAACCTGCGTTATGTGATCGCAACTACAGATCGCCGATACCAGGGCTATTTGGGATCAATATGACGCCCTTGTCGGCCCGGGTTGTGGCTCAACGCTACGGCGACCGGATCCGCTCCTCCAACTGGCGTCTGGCGGGCGCGGTGTGCTCGCAGGCTAGCCGCCTGATTCCCTGACTGAAAAGCAGATCTGCCTTGCCCGACCGCGTCCTGGCGTTCGAACACGATCGCGGCCGTGGCGCCACTCCCTTCCTTGAAGGTCCTAGAAGGTCCTGGTCCGGACGTGAGGTGTGACAAAGGGTGCTATAATGTGTTACACACTACAGATTCCGATTGACTGCAGGATTAGTATAGTGTTTATATAAGCTATGTTCGCCTTGAAAAGACCCTTGAGCGAATTCCTTAGGCCTGGCAGGATTGTTGGACCTCTGAATTGCTCTTTCGAAGACCCTACCTCACGTCGGACCACTCGGAGGTCTCCGTGTCGAATTCAGCTTCAGTCTTGGTAACGGGCTCTACCGGCTACATCGGTGGGCTGCTGGTGCCCGAGTTGCTGCGCAATGGCTACCGGGTACGCGTGCTGGCCCGCGATCCGGTGCGTCTGCAGCCTCGCGGCTGGTTGCAGCAGGTTGAGGTCGTGCAGGGAGACGTGTTGAACCCGGCAAGTTTGGCTGGGGCCCTGAGCGGCATCAACGTAGCCTATTACCTGGTTCACAGCATGCTGGATGGCAAAGGTTTTGAGCGCCGGGATTTGAACGCAGCCGAAGGATTTGGCCGGGCAGCGGCATCAGCGGGAGTGGCGCGCATAATCTATCTCGGCGGGCTGGGCGATCCGAACGCCAACCTCTCCTCGCACCTCCGCTCGCGTCAAGACACCGGTAAGGCCCTGAGCCTTGGCGGCGTACCTGTGACAGAGTTCCGGGCGGCCGTGGTGGTGGGTGCTGGCAGCGCATCCTTTGAGATGATCCGTTACCTGACCGAGCGTGTGCCGGTCATGATCTGCCCGAGCTGGGTGTACACGCGGGTGCAGCCCATAGCGATCGAAGACGTGCTGGCTAATCTGTCTTCAGCGCCGGCCATTGCGTCTTCCGCTGGCCGGATCATTGAGATCGGGGGGGCCGACGTCCTGACCTATGGCGATCTGATGTTGGGTTATGCCAGGGCGCGCGGCCTGCACCGCCGGCTGCTACCGGTGCCCGTGCTGACCCCACGACTCTCTTCGCATTGGGTCGGCCTGGTGACACCACTGCCGGCCTCGATCGCACGGCCACTGGTCGATGGCCTCCGCAGTGAGGTCGTGGTGCGCGACGCCGCTGCCCTGGCGTTGTTCCCCCAGATACGGCCACTCGGCTACCCGGCGGCCCTGCAGAAGGCGCTGGCACCGCTGGACACGGGGGAGTTCCAGACCACTGGACACCAAGCCCTCTCAGAATCTTGGGTCCCTGAGGCCAAAGCCCTACGGGCGGACGTCCAAGGCTTTTTTTCCGAGCGACGCCAACAGGTCATTGACGCGCCGCCGGAAAGGGTGTTTACGGAGTTCGCCCGGCTCGGTGGCCGCAACGGCTGGCTGTATGCCAATTGGCTCTGGCTGCTGCGCGCTTGGCTGGACCGCCTCCTCGGTGGACCGGGTGCGCGCGGGCGGAGCGATCCGGAAGCGACACACCTGGGTGACGTGATCGACATGTGGCGCGTCGATCGCATGGAACCTGGGCGTCACATGCGTCTGCGAGCGGAAATGTCCGTGCCTGGGACGGCCTGGCTGGCTTTTGACGCCCAACCGCTGCCGAAGGACAAAACCCTGCTCGTTCAAACCAATCTTTTTGCCCCCAGAGGGTTGTGGGGCGCGCTCTCCTGGATCCTGCTGATTCCAATCCATAGCGTGATCTTTGGCGGCCTGCTTCGCGCCCTGGCTCAGCGGGCAGAGTCGGCGGCTCAGTCCCCAGACGGGAAAACCGGCCTGAGCGATTCCAAATTGATGGCACAAGGAAAGGCTGGCTAGGCGTTGCACTTCGCAGGACACGCTCCAGGACGGATCGCCTTGCTAGGTTCCGGCGAGACATCGCTGGCAGGTGGCCGCGTGTTTGAAAGCCTGGCGCGCGTCCTACCTACGCCGCTGCGGGTGGTGGTGCTTGAGACCCCTGCGGGTTTCGAACCCAATTCCGCCCAGGTGGCCGGCCACGTGGCCGACTTCCTTCAGGACGCGCCTGCAGAACTACCGGCCGGAGATCACCGTCATGGCCGCCCGCAAGCGCGGCACGCCCGACAGCCCTGAAGATGCAGTTCTCACTGGACCATTGCTGGGCGCCGATCTGGCCTTTATGGGACCAGGCAGCCCAACGTATGCCGTCCGGCAGTTGCAGAACAGCCTAGCCTGGCACCGGCTCATCGCGCGCCATCGCGTGGGGGCCACTCTGGCCTTTGCCAGCGCTGCTGTGGTCGCCGTGAGCGCCTTTGCACTGCCAGTGTACGAAATCTATAAGGCCGGGCACGACCTAAGTTGGCAGCCCGGCTTGGACCTGTTCGGCGCGTACGGGCTCAAGCTCGTCTTCGTGCCGCATTGGAACAACTCCGACGGCGGCGTTGATCTGGATACCAGCCGCTGCTACATGGGCCGCGCTCGCTTCGAGGCGCTGTTGGCGATGCTGCCGCACGACGCGACGATCGTGGGGATCGATGAGCACACCGCACTGGCCGCGGACCTGGATAGCGGCACGGCAGAAGTGATGGGCGCCGGGGATGTCACAGTTTTCCGGTTCGGAGATGAGCGCCAGTTCAGCCCAGGGGGTCGTTTTCCGATCTCCGAATTCGGTCCGTTTCACTTGCCCCAACCCGATGCTGGCTTGCCGCCTCAGGTGTGGGCCGAAGCCCAAGCCGTGGCGCAGCAGCGATCAGCGCCGGCGGCCGCATTCGACGAAGTGACGGCCTTGGTGGCTGAACGAAAGTTGGTGCGCGAACGCGGCGATTGGCCGGCCTCAGACGCCCTCCGGGAGCGCATTACGGCCTTAGGCTGGCAGGTCAGTGACACTCCCGATGGCCCAGTCATAGCCCGGCTTGGATCCAAGTACGGCACAGCCGCGGACTGACGTTCTTGGACAGCCTGGGGATGCTCAGTTGTGCCATCGGCTTCTGCTTCGAAGCGGCTGGCGACTGCGAGCTAGCCAGCTCCATTACCGATCCGGCCAACAGGGCCCCGGCTACTGGGCGTACATCGAGAGCACGGGCCGGTTTTGTGCTGTGGCTCCCGCCCAAGCCGAAAGGAAGGGGTTCATGAAACCCGGCAAGATCATCCTGGGGTACGCGGTATGATGCTGTGAGATACCATCATCGATTCCGCGTGCGAGCGCCTTTGGCGCGGGTGGCGGAATTCCACGCCCGGTCTGCTGGCATGGCGGCAATCACCCCGCCACCGATGATCGTCCGCGTCCACCGTGCGCCCGAACGCCTGGGCAGCGGCGACGAGATGGAATTCACCCTGTGGGCGGGACCGGTGCCGCTGCATTGGGTAGCACGCATCGAGGACGCCTCGCCGAGCGGGTTCACCGACCGGCAAGTGCGCGGGCCGTTTGCGAGCTGGCAGCATCGGCACAGCTTTGTGCGCGTATCCGAGGCCGAGACCGATGTAGTGGACGAGGTTCAGGCCCAGCTCAAACGTCACCCGTTCTGGAGGCTGGCAGGCGCGCTGATGTGGGTGGGGATGCCAGCTCTGTTCGCGTACCGGGGTTGGCGGACGCGTGGGCTGCTGCAAGCCGGCTGATAGATCAGGTCGTCGTAGTCGGCGCGGGCATCGGTGGGCTGACGGCAGGCGCCCTGCTCGCCAAGAGCGGATTGGACGTGACCGTGTTGGAGGCGCACGTGTACCACGGCGGGTGCGCAGGGACCTTCTACCACCATGGCTTCCGTTTCGACGCAGGGGCCACGCTGGCGGCGGGGTTCGAGCCGGGCGGCGGCATGGCGCGTCTGGGCCAGGTGTTGGGCATCACCTGGCCCGTCGAGCCGGCCGCTCGAAGCGTTGAGAGGTTGCCTTGGGGGCGTGTACATCAGCCGCGTACGCCGAGGGATCATAGCTGGCGGTTTGTGGGTGCTGCAACCTGCATCGCGAAGCGGGGCCAACTGCTCGGCGCAGCCTTGGCCATCCGTAGGCTTCCTGGGTGAGAGTGACGGACGTCAATACCGACGCGTAGAGATGACGTCACGCCGGCAATCTGGCCAAGTCAGAAGTGCGCCTAAGCCGGTAGAGCTGTTCGGGAGTTAACCTCATCCCCCAGCGCCAGCAACTCTTCGTTCTTGGGGATGTCGCTCATGCTATGCCCATAGCGGACGTAGCGCGCAACGCCCGCCTTGTCAATGAGCACCTGGGCCGGCATCCGTCCCAGCTTGAACAGGTTCACCTCCTGCCCATAGAGCTTGAGCACGCTGGCCTTGGGGTCAGGCAAGCCAATGAAGGGCAGCGACTCGTTGCGGAAATAGTCGGCGAAAGCGCCGGCGTCTTCGGGGCCAACTACCACAATTTCGATGTCACGGGCAACAAACAGGGGATACTCTTGGCGCAACTGCGCCATATGCGCGCGGCAGAACGGTCAGGCAAAGGTACGGTTGAAGACCAGCAAGACGTTCTTCTTGCCGCGAAAATCCGACAGGCTGACCATGCTTCCACGGTAATCAGCCAGGCTGAAGTCGGGAGCCATTTGGTCAAGGGCTACGCGAGGCATTCGAGTTCTCCTTGTCAGATAGAGGCTGAGCCTTCTTCTAGAAATGTTGGTGAATTATACCATCAGTTCATCGTTGCGCCGAACTGATTGCAGCAGCAGCGCCATGGCCCACCTACCCCCAGGCCGATGATCACGCCTCATCTCACGCTGAACTCCCCCACCTACCACCATCGCACTGAGTGTTGCGCCAGCGTTCGCCCTTTCCAGGTGGTCCGGCCCCGCTTGACCAGGACGACTGACCGCACGGCGATGCACAACGCCAGTAGAACTGTCACCGGATACAACGGAACCATACGCGCGGGTAACCCAAAGCGGAGACAACAGATGCTCCACGACGTAAGTCCTGCCGCCACTCCGATTAGGGCGATAGCGGAGTCGAGCGCTGGTATGGGCGCTCCGAACAAGTCCGCCAGCAGGACGGCGATAGGAAGCAGTAATGCGGTGCCCAGCCAAGCCCAGACCCCGATGAACGGCAGCAACCGGTTGCCGAACGCTGCGAACAGGTTCTTCGAGAACCCTTCAACAACCTGGCTTGCGTTCTGATACATCCGGCAGCTGACGTCACGCGAGGCGTCAGCCAGACGCCAACGGAATCCCTGGGACCTGATGCGCCGGCCGAGGGCTATGTCATCGACGGGATCGTTGCGCACGGCCGCGTGCCCACCGATCTGACTGTAGGCGCTCTGGCGGAACAACATGTATTGGCCGACGGTAACCGACCACGCCGGCGATCGGAGGCGGTAGGCCGCGGCCAGGGGCAAGAAGGTGAAAATGCTCCATGGGACGACCGGCACGATCAGCTGCTCGGCCCAAGTGATGGTCTCTTCATGCGGAAGTGCGGTCAGCAGGTCGGCCTCCTCCGCCTCCAAGGCGGCGACGCCGTGACGTACGGAGCGCGGGCCGTGCCGGGTGTCGGCGTCGGTGAAGAGGAGCAGGTCGCCGCTAGATGCCCCGGCCAGTTGTTGGCAGGCCCAGTGTTTGCCCAGCCAGCCGGCCGGCAGGTCGGCGCCCGCTAACACTCGCAGCCGGGCATCACCGGCGCTTAACGCATCGAGAATCTGGGCAGTCCGGTCGGTCGAGTGGTCGTCCAGCACCACGACCTCGAAGTTGGGATACTCCTGCGCCAGCAGCGAGCGCACGCAATCGCCGATGTGGGCCTCTTCGTCTCGCGCGGGCACCAGCACCGAGACGCGCGGCGTCTGCAGGGGCGACGGGTAGCGATCGATTCGGCGGAGCACCCGCCAGTTGCTCAGCGCGATGAGAACCAGGCACGCCCCGAAAGCGACCGCGGAAATCTCAACGTAGAGCCACAGGAGTCTCATCGTCGCGACTGCTCCGACGCTCTCGGGCGCAGGGCGGGCCGCTGTCGCAAATCCGCGCGATGCGTCCAGGCAAGGATTGCCACCGTGCCGGCCCAAGCGACGATCAGCGGGAGCGACACGCCGGCGATCATGAGGAAGCCCAGCAGGGTCAGGAGCGCAGCCATCACCGCCCAGCCGGCGGTATTCAGCAGCTCGTAGAACATAAAGACGGAGCCGCCCATGACGAACGGCCCGAACGGCACGGTCAACGCCGTCCACGCGCCGAACGTGCATGCCAGCGCCTTGCCGCCGCGGAAACCGAGGAACGGCGAGAAGGCGTGTCCAAGGATGGGCGCCAGCATGACCGGCACCAGTGGCCAGCCTTCCACCTTGAAGACATAGTAGGCCAGCGACACCGGAACGGCTGCTTTGAGCATGTCGAGGATGATCGCCAGCAGTCCCAGCTCGCGGTTGCCAGCCCGCACCACGTTGGTTCCGCCGGGGTTGCCATCGCCGTAGCGGCGAATATCGATGCGCAGCACCAGTCGGCCCAGCCATACCGAAACCGGCAGCGAACCGAGAAGAAAGCCGATGAGGGTCCAGATGAATGCGGTCATGGCAGGTGACGAACGAAGAATGGCGAAGGAGGAATCCACGCTAGCGCGACGAACAGGCCCATGCCAATGATCCCGCGCACCGCCGGGCCGTAAAGCTGCCAACCGCCGGTCTCCGAGGGATAGCGCAGGTCGCCGGTCAGAACGTCAGCGCCGACCTCGCTGGCGATTTGGGCCAGTTCGCGGGCGTTAGAGGGATCAACGGGCATGCGATCGCTCCCTGATACGGTCGAGATGGACGATAGGGTAGGCGGAGGAGACGAACAACGCAACGATACACCCACAGCGGCTGAACGGCAAGCTGGCTCTGGTTCGTACCCGCTCGGCATTCGGGCAAAGGGGGTCCTTCGGCATCGTTTGGAGCGGTCGCACCGTCAAGTTCGGTGGCTCCTCGTTCTCTTCAGACACAGAGCCGGACTCTGCCACCAGTCAGCGCGGGACGATCGATGAGCGCACGTTCGATCGTCATCTTGAACCACCGGCGTATAGCTGCGGATTTGGCCAACCAATCGGAAGCCACAACGTGGTAAAATGACGGCATGCGGCCTATACGGCGCGGTTATGCCAGGCAGTGGAAGGAGGAGGCGTATGATGACGGGGCTGAATCTTGTGGACGGCGAAGCGGCGGCTGTAGTAGAACTCTCGGACCGGAGGCATGTTTTTGCGCGCATGCTGTGTGACCGAGAGGCTCGCCGCCTCGGGCGTGCGAACCGCGCAGCGTTCGAGCTGGCCAAGCAGCAGGGCTATCTGGTAGTGCATCAACGGGAGAGCGAGGCCGCAGTGCGGCATGTTTGGTGGCATTGGGCTGAGGGCCACGACTGGCCTTACATCGTTGTGGAACTCCGCAGACAATATGCGGCGGTGAGCATGGATCTGGTTGCCACATCCTACCGGCTGAGTGTCCACGGAGTGAACGCCGTGCGCGAAGCGATCTTGCGCTATGTGGGGGAAGAGAGTTTCTTTGGCTTCGGCGAGACGCGGGTGGATTATCCGACGGTGCCGATTGGCCAGGCCGACGAGCTGGCGGTGGAGTTTCTGCGGATTGCCCGGCTTGACCGGCGGCCGGCATAAACGAGAGGGCGGCCCATGATGACGGGGACCTATGCGGATGGGAGCCAATTTGAGGCCGACGCGATAGAAACTGACTCGGACGGCGCTCAATGGCCCGTGGTGTTCTGCGAAAAAGTAACGCGCTACCGTATGGTGCTGTGGAGATTCAAATGCCGTTACTGCGGGAGCTGGCATTTTCACAGCGCGGTGCCTGGCCACCACATGGCGCATTGTGCGGAGACGGTACAGCGCCAGGGGCGCAAAGTGGCCACAAACGCGGCTTACAATGGGCACGGCTATATCCTGCGCCTGGCACCCGAGGGGACCGCAAAGGGCCATAAGTGGAGCCAGTTGCGCCTTTCAGAGGGTATTTGGACTTGAGGAGTGTCAATGCTGGTTTGGAATTCCTCAAAATCGCTGGTTTGGAATTCCCCAGCTCACATGTTCGGCTAGGCCAATCTTGTTGAGTTGCAGCCGGCGTGCCCCCTATGCTAGACTGACCTGGCTTGCGGCGGAGGATAAGGCAACGCTGGAGAGCGACCTGAGCGCCGACGCAGGTCCAGTGGAGCGGAGGCAGGGCTTGCCGGCTCTGCCTCTGCCCACCGGGCTGACGTGCTACCCCTCCACTGGGTCAATGCGCTAAACCCACGTCTCGCCGCGCACCTCGCCGGGGATCACACCCCATACAAGGGCCTGCCGCCTGACCATCACGCTGACCTGGTGCGGGTTATGCACCCACAACCCCACCAGCCTCAGCCGCCAAACGGACATTATCGCTGAGCAGTAACAGGGTCAAGAGACCGGGAGGCTGGACTCGAGGGCGCACGTTGCTGTGGAAACGATAGCGGAGAGCGGCAGCCACCCAACTCTGTTACATGTCGGCGTTTGGCAAAGCTACAGCTCAGTCCCTTTGATATCCAATTGGGAAGAGCGAGGGTCGCCCCGGGAGGCTACGACAAAGGCTTGGCGTTTCGCGGCGAGTTCATGACGCCAGCCGAGGGAGGGCACGATGGCTGCAGCTTGCCCGTCCTGCCCCGGATCGAGAGAGGCCACCTTTAGTTCTGGGGACACGGATTCATCGCTCCCACAAGCATAAAGCTGGCCGGGTAGGTAACGCTGCCCTGCGTGCGGCTGATCGTGACCAGTCTGTCCTCAAGCGGCTGGTGGAGGACCTCCTGTACGTGATCACAAGTGCAAAAAGGATGAGGGGGTTGGTGTTGAGCGCGCGGTTGGCGATTGGGCCATGCAAGCGATCCTCCCTCGGCCGAGAGCCAAGGCAAGAATGACAACTGAAATCCTGCCTCATTTTAGCGCCGAGCTGTGAAAGACCGGAGGACGAAGGCTTCCACGTCCTGCGTTTGTCACTCAACAGTGCCGATGAATGACTGTCCATGAATCCAAGCCAGAAAGGTCACTTACTAATTCAGGATGTAGTAACATCCCCTTATCTAAAGCCAAGGTGCGGCGTGGAGTGCTGCCCGAGCGCAGGCAGCGAGTCTAGGAAATAAACGCTGGGCGGCAATAGTATTGCGGCTCGCTGACTGGTTTCCGCCGCTGGGATATACTTGAAGCTCCGAATATCTGGCGCTCTGGTTTCTGTGGAGCACGGGGAGGTGCTGATGGGACGTTGGTGGATCATTATCGCGGCCGGTGCATTAGTCGCGGGCTTGGCAGCCTGCACTTCGATACCTCAGGGGTACGTCGCGCACGAGTCGCCAGTGAGCGGCCAGGCTGACCGCACAGTGCAGGTGGCAACTCTCCCGCCGCCCATCGAGAATGCCGCGGCCTCGAATCGCTTGCTGGTATTGGGTGACGACGGCAACATCTACATCGTTCGGCCCGACGGCGGCGAGCGCCGGGCGCTTAGCAGCGATGCCGGCCCGGCGCACCTCTATCGCCAGCCGACCTGGTCGCCGCTGGGCGATCGGGTTGCCTGGGTCGAAGCGACGTCCGACGGGAACGGGGTGAAGAGCAGCAGCCTGCACATCCGCCGCACCGATGGAAGCGGCGACATCCAGGTCGCGACGACTGCGCCGGCGTTCTATCTGTTCTGGAGTCCTGACGGCAACCGCCTGGCTTCCCTGGCGAACGGCAGCCAAGGGCTGGACCTGGCGCTCTTCGATCCCAGCAACGGCGGCAACCCGATTCGGGTGCTCGACCAGGGCGCGCCGCTCTACTTTTCATGGGCACCGGACGGCCGGCGTTTGCTCACGCATGTCGGCTCTGATCACCTCGGCCTGTTGGCGCTTGACGGAACGCAAAGCGCGCTGGCGTCGCAGCCGGCCGGCTTTGCGGCTCCGAGATGGGGGCCAGATGGCGCCAGCCTGGTCTACGCGATCGTGGCCGATGGCGAGCAGCGGCTGGTTCTAGCCGATCTCAAGGGGGTCGCGCAGCGCAACCTGGCAAGCTTCAAGGGCAACCTCAGCTTTGGGCTGCGCCCAGACGGCCAGCAGGTGGCCTACGTCGACACAGTGCTTCCGGCGCCAACAGCCGCCTTTGGGCCGTTGTCCCTGACCGGAGTGGCCTCCGGCCCGGTGCAACAGATTAGCGAAGGCCCGGTCCTGGCCTTTTTCTGGAGCCCGGACGGCAATTACCTGCTATACCTGGTGCTTGATCAGACCGGGGCGCCTCCCAACGCGCTCAAGGTGTCGTTCCGCGTCCAACAAGATCAGCCGATCTGGACGAGTTGGCACGTCTGGGACGGCCAACGGTCTGTCTCCTTTGGACGCTTCGTCCCGAGCCAGACGATGCTGCTCGAGTATCTGCGCTTCTTCGATCAATATGCGCAAAGCATGACCCTTTGGGCACCCGACAGCAGCGCCTTCACCTACGCGGGTGCCAGCGCAAGCGGCGAGGACGGGATCTGGGTCCAACCTCGCGCCGAGGCGGCTGCGGCCGTGCGCGTCGGATCTGGAGTGATGGCCACCTGGTCGCCACGCTGAGTTGCACGTGTTTGGCCATGGCTACCCTTCAGCGATCCGGCCATCAAGCCGCGAAGGAAATAGCGGCCAAGGAACTGATACCCCAGGGGGTCGGCAGAGCGACAAACAAGGCGGCGGCCCCGGCGCCCGTTTATTGGCCTAACATCCGCGCTCAGGCAATGGGCTGAGCGCGACCGAAGGGAGCGCGAGGGCCGAGTTGCCTGCGGGGCGTGGTTGGGCGCGCGCTTGACTCTAATGATCCTCCGACCTCAAGAAGTGTACTCTTAGGCATTGTGCCGCACAGTCGCGAGGTGAAGTCGGCCAGGCTCGAGCTCGCTACAGACAGGTAGCCAGAGGCATGTGCAGCTTGGGCGACAGCGGCCCACTGTTTCGCTGGCGCGGCGGAAGGTGACGCTGCTGCAGCGCCGGTTTCTGATCCACTTCCCTGAGCTGTCAGGCTCGCCAGTCTGCTAAAAGTCTACGCGATTCTGTGTAGCCGAAGGCTCGGAGCTCGCGATGCCACTAGGAACCGTTGTGACGGCCTTCTGCCCAGCGACGCTCCAGATTGTACAGACAGGCTGGGGGTAGAGTCTGTCCCGGCCGGCGCCTGATCTCAGGGAAGGTGCCAGAAGCCAGATGGCAGCGGACGGTCTTGCGCGGTGGTCAGGTCTGGCGGGCAAGATCCGACAGGCTCACTCCGCGCTCGTCCAACGCAAACTAGCGATCGTAGCGCGCCTTGCGCTGCTCCCGGTGAACCAGACGCAGGCGCTCGGCGCGCTTCAGAGGCCGAGTTGGGGGCTGCGCGAGGCGATTACTGGTCTGGGACTGCCCGTCGTTGGTGGCCGCCATCTCCCGCGCAGGGTTCGCCGGATCTCCTCCTGCGCCCACCTGCGCGCTCGCTGCAAGAGAAGCTCAAGGGCTTGGCAGAGGTTGACCGGCAGGTGTCAACGATCTGCCACCTGGACCCTCTGTGGTGCGCCTGCCTTGGCGCTCTCGGCAGACCCCACTCATGCGGTCGCGGCTGACGGGCTCGATGCCCTGGTGCTGCTTGAGCCAAGCCGTCAAGGTGTCCGGGAGAGAGATCGAGCAGGAGATCAACCACCCAGCGACGTTCCAAATCGACCAAAATGGTGCCTTGGCGGTAGTCAGTGCGCCAGGCCCAGTCGTCTTCACCGACTCACGCGGCGATGGCTCCGCTCGCGCTTGCCTCTGGCGCTTGAGACGCAGCAGGGTCTCGGGGCTAGTGGGCATGTGCAGCTGCGCCGTGATCCTGCTACCAGCTTCGCCCCCCCAGGACTAGGCCGAGCTGACGCTGGGTTATGGCGAGACGTCAAGTCCGTCGCGTGCAAGCTTGTGCCAATTGTCGCAGCCTGTCTTCGAAGATGCTTCGCTTGTTGGTGTTGTTCGAAGAAACGAAGCGCCGGCCGCGCCTTCAGGTCCGACGCGCGTGTGAAGACCTTGCTGACAGTGGATCTCGGTGATGGTTCCCTACGCAGTATGGCACAGCGTAGATGCACCTTCGGAAAAGATGGTCCCGCCCGCGTATTGCGTACGTCGGCTGCCTGCGCTCCTACTCAACAAGGAGAGGGCAGCTAAGGGCGCCGCTTCCGTCGGACCGAAATCCGCGTGAGGGCCTAGGTGCTCCTGCTGACTGGCCCCCGGCCTCGGCCCCACCAGGCCCGGCTTCTGGGGTAAACGGACTTGTCAAGTGCACGTAGACCGGGCCAGTTGCCTCGGCAACCACCAGACGATAGTCTCCGGTTACAGGATCGCGAGACATGAGGAGCGGCGTACCGAGGAAATCGGTCGCCCTTATCTCCTCTCCGGCCGGTATGACGACATTGACTCTGCCTTGCGGAGCATCCGACCACAGGACGAAGAGCATATCCGCAGGCCCAGCCAGCTTGAGAGCATGCAGACTGGTTGGCTGTGTGTCGAGGATATCGACAAGGCTGCGGCCATTGGCCGCCGCGGTCAGGGTGCGCACGGCTTGCATGGCGGGCTTGTCCACACCGTAAGAGTCCAACAACCCGAAGTTGTGCTCGCGGTTCGACGCATCCGCGCCGTCATCACGAAGATCGTAGTACACCGCCAGCGGGCAGCCTGCGGCCCAACACGACAGCAACTCGCGTGCGACAAGGACGGCCTGGCGCAGGCGTGCCGTGTCCGCATGACCGTCTCCATAGTCACTCGAAGTATAGCCCCACTCGCTGCTCCACACCTCCGGCTGGGGACCAGGCAGTAACCGGTCGACCAGCGCACGCATGTACAAGAGGTTATCTGACAGGCTCTCGGGCACCTGAAGGTAGGGATGCACGCCAAGCGCCGCGGCACCGCCGGCGCCGCCGGCCGCGATGACGCTGCCCAGGAAACCCGTATCGAACTGGCTGAGCGTACCGACTGACACGTAGGCGAGCGGATCGGAGGCCTTGACCTGGGCGACTACCTCGCGGGCCAAGGCCGCATAGCGGCCGGCATCCGGCGCGGGCGGCCAAAAGGCGGGCAGGTTGGGCTCGTTCCACACTTCGTAACGCACACCGTAGGACGCAAAGGCACGCGCCGCGACGGCAGCGAACCGGCCAAAGGCCTGGACGGCATCAGGACTTGTCGGCGGAGTCTTGCTGGTGCCCTGGTAGAGCGGATTACCGTAGTCGAAGATGAAGATGGCCTTCATGCCGCGCGCCGCGAGGGCGTCGAGCAAGGCCTGGTAGCGGGCGAAGGTGTAGACGCCCCGGGTCCGCTCCACTGAGGCCCAAAACGGGTCCATGCGCACCCACGTGAAGCCCGCGGCCCGAGCCGCATCGAGGGTAGGGTTATCACGGAGTGAGTGAATGTTCACCGCGAGGCGACCGACCAGGACCTGCGACGTCGGCATGGGTACGGTCGCCCTCCGATCGGTGGGCGCGAGAGTGTCGGGTACCAGCCGGAATTCGAGCGAGGGAATGAGAGTCACGTCGTCCAGCAGTACCTCGCCTTGGAGCGGCTGCTCCGCCAGACTGGTAACGCGAACCGAGATGCGTTGGAGCGAGCCATGCAGAATGCCATCGCCGGCGCCCCCCTCATGGCCATCCGGAGCATCCAGCTCGACAACCTGGCGGTACCAAGCGTCTGGAGCACTGGGGGCGAAGGGACGGTGCAGCGCATAGCGCAGGATTTGCCGTGTCTCGTCGATGACGTTGAGGGCGAGGGATACGCCGGCCGGGGTCACGGCCCAGAAAGCCACAGCCGAACCAGCAATGCCCGCCGGGAGTACCAGATCCGCGGCGGTATAGCTGCCGGCACCCGTCAAGTGATAGGCCAGGCGTGCGCCGTGAGCGCTCAGATGGCCGGGGCCCAGGGCCAACGTCGCGCCAGCTGCCGGGCCGGCTGAGGCAGTCCAAGGCGCCACCGCGATGCGGCCTTCAAAGTCGTCGATCAACTTTGCACCGGCGGGCGCCCGCTGACCGGACAAGGCCCGGAGCTGAGCAACATAAGCCGGCATCGCTGCAGCGCCAGTGGCGGGATCCTGCACCATCGTGGCTACCAGCAGACCGATGGCCAGACTGCGCCACAGAGTGGCACGGACGGCAACAGCTCGAGACTTGTCGGTTACGGTTGCACCTCCTGCACACATTATGATCATCTTATACCCGAATCCACGACCGAGTATGAGAGTTGCATTACAGGACGCGCTCTTGCCTTCGCCGAGTTGCGTTCGCATGCAGCATCAACCGCGAGGCATATGTCGGTTGAATTTGCTCAAAGTGCTGCGCTCGAATACTACTTCGTCTAGGGTCAGCCCAACGAATTCCTTGATCGCCAGGTTGAAGTTGCTCACCTCCTGCACCTGGCGCAGCAACTTGGCTACAAATTGCTCCCTGGTGCCGGTGGCCGACGCGTCCGAAGCCGTCCTGATCGAGGGCATCGACCCTTGCAGCGCTAGGACCTTGACCCGGCACGTTCCCCTTTCACGACCTCCGTCCCGTCGAGCCCTGCCGCGCCACGCTGGACCTCGACGCCGAGCCGCCGGCCTACGCCGCCGATTTTCAGGACATCAAAGGATAAATACCAACACAAGGGCGTAAGTTTGCAGTATACTGTGATCAGGTCGTAGGCCGCGGGTGCCGGGGCGGAGTTGCGAACGCTCGGGGCTGTGCGACACGAGGCCTTGGAGTACACCTTATCCCTCGGAGGCCGGTGGCAGGCAGCTTGGCGATCTTGACCTGACGAGTGGACCACTGCCAGAACCAGCGTCTGGTGCTGATCATCTCGCCGATCGGGCGAGCCGAGCCGGAGGACGCCTTCCTCATCGCTGGAGGCACGGCAACCGCTGACGAAGGCGAGGTCGATGAACGACGGTCCACCCCAAAGGAATAGACATATGAATTTGCTGGACGAATGGGCCGCATGGCGACCAGGTAGAACGCCTTTCGTGCTGGAGGCGGACCGAGCGAATCTTACGGCCGACGGCGGTGCTGGCTCACTCGCGATGTACGAGAGCTGGGCAGACCTTCATCGTGCACCGGACTTCGGTGCACCCGGCGACAGCCGACTGCACTTGGGACTTCTGCCCCACCCATTCTGTGGCGATCTCAGGCGGGCATCAATCTACATACTGATGCTGAACCCTGGCCTGGGCGCGACCGACTACTTCGGCGAGTACGAAGTGCCTGCCTATCGGACTGCACTGCTCGCCATGCTCCGGCAGAATTTCCCCCTCGATGGGACACCTTTCCTGTTTCTGGATCCTCAGTACGCCTGGCACGGCGGGTTCGCGTGGTGGCATGGCAAGCTGGCGGCCGTCGTCGGGCAGCTGGCAAAGGAGTGGGATGTTCCGTTCGCAGAGACCAGGGCGCGGTTGGGCCGGAAGATCGCCAGCATCGAGCTCCTGCCATACCACAGTGCGAGCTTTCGAGACAGTGGAGGATGGCTTCGGGAGCTACATTCTGTGGCGCTTGCCAAAGCCTTCGTGCATGAGGTGGTGGTTCCGCGCGTTGAGCGTGGCGAGGCGGTCGCGATTGTTACTCGGCAGGCCGTGGCCTGGAACCTGCCCGACCATCCTGGCGTGATTCGGTACAGCGGGCAGGAAGCCCGAGCGGCTCACCTTTCGCCCAGAAGCCCTGGCGGCAAAGCAATTCTGGATCAAATGCGGCGTAGGAGAACAGAATAAATATAGCGCATGCCCTGCTGGCCATCATCCGAACGCGCACCGCGGCTACCGACCTGATCGCACCTAAAAAGGGGCGGTCGATTCGTCAGACGCCGAGCAGCCTGGCAGCGTTAAAAGTCGGTCGCGGCCTCTCGTTGGGCTAAGCCTGCCGGAGTTGCGCCGATTGCTGTAGCGGCTGGTTTGGCTGGTGGTGACCACGACCGCCTTCGTGCTGTCCTGGTCATTCCGGCGACGGGCCCACCCAGCTGTCGCCAGAGCCTGCCACTACCTGAAACGCCTGGCATTATGAAAACATAGCTGGAACTGCAGTACCAGCCCACGCAGGAGGTTAGGATGCCCGCTCTCCAGGATGGTCCCGCTTCTCCCCTCTTCAGGCCCTTACCTTTCGAAGGAAATGTCGATCTGCCGTCGCTCGCGGGTGATACCCAGCGGACGATGGCGTTCGGGATGACGGCAGAAATGGCCACGGCGCTCCCCATGGCCACCAGCGGAAGCAGCACGGCATGGGGCATCCCGTTCGAGATTGGCCGGGTCGCGCTCCTCGCCGGCGAGCCCGTCACGGTCGAGGTCGCTCCCACGACGGCCCGCTGGCTCGTCTTCATGCACACGTCCGATATTCGCCCGCTCTCGCCGGGCCGCGGGGGCATCATTGCCGCCAGTCGCGGGGCCGGACAACTGGCCGAGCGGGCGGCGGCATACGTCATGTGCTACACGGACGGCACCGAGGCGCGAGCTAGCATCCGCCGACGGTACGAACTGGGTGCATTTCAGCGTGGCTGGGGCGAGAACTGCTTCGCATCCGTCGCCGAGCACAAGCCTTACCCCCTGCCTGCTCACCATGAACAGCCGCTCGGATTCCCGAATCCCTGGGGCGAACGCGCATACCGCGCCGGCTTTTTTGACCGGGCGCCCTGGGTGAACTGGCTGTGGGCGTGGGAAAATCCTCTGCCAGAGAAAACGATCTGCGGCATTCGCTTCGAGCCCGCAAGCGGCGTGGTGCTCGTCTCTGCAGTCTCGGCCGGCAACGTCGACTCGTCGCCGCTCCGGTGGCAGACCAGACGCAAAGCGCGCCTCATCCTGCCGCCAGAGCATAGCTTCCCGCCTGAGCTGGACCGGGAAGGCCTGCTTGAACAGGTCCGCATCGATCTCGGGCAAGTGATCTCCGCCCGGCCCCGTCTGATCTACGCGACCGATGCCTGGCCAGCCGGGTTCAACAACCAGCCGCCCGACTGCTCCGCGACGGAGGTGCTACTCGAGTATGCCGCGCACCCCCAGGCATACGTTCACCTCGCCACGGGCGGCGAAGTGCGGCGCATCCCGGTCAGCGCGGTCGAGGACGGCCAGGAGGAGGACATCCAGCCCGTGCCGCCTGCGGACAGGATGGTCACCGTGCGGGTGGTGGCATCCGGCAGCCAGCAGCCGGTGCCGGTCAAGCTGCACATCCACGGCGCATGGGGCGAGTACCTCCCGCCGGTAGACCGCCACCGCATCCTCAACCCCAGCTTCTTCGAGGACTACAGCGTGGACTTTTGCCACGTGGTGGACTGGGGCGAGCCGGCTCGTACCCACTCGTGCACTTACATCCGCGGGGAGACACGCGTCAAGCTGCCCCTCGGCAACGTGTACGTCGAGGTTTCGAAGGGGTTCGAGATCCGGCCGGTGCGCAAGACCTTCGAGGTTGGGCCGGACACCCAAGAGCTTGTCATCGAGGTCGAGAAAGTGTTGCCCTGGCGTGAAAAGGGCTGGGTGACGGCCGACACACACGTGCACTTCCTGTCGCCGATCTCCGCGATGCTCGAAGGGGCGGCCGAGGGCGTTAACGTGATCAACCTGCTCGCCAGCCAGTGGGGCGAGCTGATGACCAACGTGGGCGATTTCGATGGGCAGAACACATGGGGCTCGCGGGCCGCGGGCGGAGATGGTGAGCACCTGGTGCGCGTCGGCACCGAAAACCGGCAGCATGTGCTGGGTCACATCTCCCTGCTTGGCTACCAGGGTCTGAGCATCTCACCGATGACCACTGGCGGGCCGGACGAATCCGGGATCGGCGACCCGGTAGAGTCACTTCTGATGGAGTGGGCCCGGCAGTGCCGCCAGCAGGGCGGCCTGGTGGTCGTGCCCCACTTCCCCAACCCCCGGGCTGAGCACGCCGCGGCGATCGTCATGGGCGACGTGGACGCCATCGAGATGACCTCGTGGCACGACCACTATCACGGCATCGATCCCTATTCGGTGTCCGACTGGTACCGCTACCTCAACTGCAGCTATTTTGTGCCAGCCGTAGGCGGCACGGATAAGATGAAGGCGGCAACTGCCGTGGGCACGGTGCGGACCTATGCGCGCATCGACCCCGGCGGCGAGTTCACGTACGAAACATGGAAGGACGCCATTCGCCGGGGCGAGACCTTCGTGACCTACGGGCCCTTGCTCGAATTCAACGTCGACGGCCGCCCGATGGGCAGCCGAATCGCGATGAACGACCGTGGGGGCACGGTGGTCGCGTCCTGGGAGGCCGCGAGCGTCACGATCCCGATGTCGCGCGTCGAGTTGGTCGTGAACGGCGAGATTCGGGAAAGCCAGGCCGTCGATCCGCGACACGCCACAGGCAGCTGGCGGGTTAGGATCGACCGGAGCGCCTGGCTGGCGATCATCGTGCGCGGCCACCAGCAGGGCTGGCCCGAAATCATCGCGGCCCACTCCTCGCCGGTCATGGTGTCGGTGGACGGGTCCCAGCTTCTGGCCGCGGCCGACGCGGTGACCATCCTTGACCAAATCGAGGGCGCGCTGGTGTTCCTGGACACGGTAGGAACGCGCGCGGAGGATCGCGCGTACAAGCGCATGCGGCTTGAGCTCGAGTCCGCGCACCGTGCCCTGCACAACCGCATGCACCAGCAGGGCCATTACCACGCGCATAACGCGCCCATCGCGCACTAAGGTGGGCGCCGGGCCGCCGCGCGGACATGCTTGATTTGGCGGCCGTCGATCGCAGCGGGACAGCCGGTGCAACTAGCCCCAGGTGCGACCCATAGTGCGACGGTGCGCTTATAGCCCGGCCGAACGCCTGACAGCTGTGGAGAGCACTCTGGCCTTGTCCTATTGGGACGGGGCGAAGTGGGTCAAGGAGCCGACGAGCACCGTCGATACGGGCAGCCATGTGGTCCAGGCTCTGTCCGATCACTTGTCGGTCTGGGCCGTATTGGGGGAGACGCAGTTGACCAATTTGCCGTTGGTTCTACGGGACCACTGATATGTGATGCTGCGCCGCTTGAGCGACCCTGAGCTAGAGTGCCTCGCGCACCGTGTCCTCAAGACTCCTTCGCCGTGCGGTGGAACGCCTATTGGGCTGTTGCTGGTTACAGCGGATCCTCAAACCACGGCGCAACGACCGGCAACGGCCACACCCTGACCATGTCCCGCCCAACACACGCCACCGCTACCACGCCACGACCTTGGAACCCTCCACGTCGCAGTAACCCGCTGGCAACGCAAACACGTTCGGCGTGATCCAGCGTCCCTGAAGCCAGACTGTGGCTACCAGCAGCGCCGACATCAGCAACCAGTTGAGCCGCCCCATCATTCTCAAGTCGGGGTCGGCGTCGTCTTTAGAAGCCATCTTTCCTCTCCGACACGTCATCATAAATTCGGACGGCACGCGGTGCGGCAAATTGTCGGCCTCGAACAAACTATGTTCCGGGTCACGACGTCCCAGCATGGCTCGGCTCCTGCTCAGGGGCTGTCGTGTCCCAGTCTACCAAAAGGCGCGATTTCGCGCGACTTTGGCTATGTCCCTCACGCGGACTTCTTCATCGGGCTCCTAAGACCATTCCGACTACGTCTCCAGCACAAGTCTTTCTGCAGTGAGATCGAGAACCTTGTGCGTTTGACCCGCCGGCGGACGAGACGGCGTGTGAAACACGAGTCTATCGCCATTGAGTTCCCACGTGCCAGAGATCTCCGCAGGACGATCAGTGGCGCCGATCCCGATCTGTACCAGAGTGCCATCGCGCCGCAGCTCAAACCCTGTACGCCCACGCGCAGGAGGAAAGTCATAGGTCGCTGGCCGGAACACGTTTATATTGCCCGAGTCCTCCTCATGCGAGTGTAGCCACCGCTGATAGAGCGCCTGCGTATCCATACTCGGCATGACGATCAATCTCCCGCACCGTTCTACTGGCCGACCGTAGGCCGTGCGACATCTAATAGACA
>Ga0315273_10001899_pt1 | contig 24244 bp, 19 predicted proteins | sample YL17G02_0_MG_FD_205753 | JGI IMG/M metagenome (GOLD analysis project Ga0315273, IMG submission 205753) | Sediment microbial communities from Yellowstone Lake, YNP, Wyoming, USA - YL17G02_0 | ecosystem: Environmental > Aquatic > Freshwater > Lake > Sediment | place: USA: Wyoming | collected...
TCCCAACCCCGATTGCCGTGCCAATGGCCGGGCCGACACGGTGGTCGGCCCCTACACATTCCCCCCGACTCCCGAACCCCGACTCCCGAATCCCGATCAGAATCCGTCGCAGCTCCGGTACGCGTCGATCACGGCGCGCTCGCCCTCTTTGCCCGGTTTGCTCTGGCCGTGCTCCATACAGAGCACGCCCTGGTAGCCCTTGCCGTGGATCCACTTGAAGATGTTCCGGTAGTTGATTTCGCCTGTGGTCGGCTCGTTACGGCCGGGATTATCGCCGAGATGGAAGGCGGCGATCTCGTCCCAGCCCGCCTCGATGTTCGGGATCAGGTTCCCCTCGGTGATCTGCTGGTGATAGATGTCGTTGATGATCTTGCAGGACGAACTGTTGACCGCTTTGCAGATCTGGTAGGCCTGCGGGATCTTCGTGAGGAACAGGCCCGGGTGATTCTTCGGATTGAGCGGTTCGAGCACGATCACCAGCCCTGCCGGCTGGCAGATCTCCATACACGCGCGCAGGTTATCGACCAGATTGGCCGTCTGATAGTCCCACGCGAGGCTCTCGTCAAGCCGCCCGGGCACGACCAGCGCCTGCTTACAGCCGGTGCGCTTCATCGTCTCGACCCCGTCGCGCATCTTCTGGAGGATCGCCGCCCTGATCTCCTTATCGCGCGTGACGAAGTTCTTCTTGCCGAACTCGGCCAGCAGCACGAACGGGCCGAGCTTCATGTCGCGTTTGGCGAGCTCTCGAGCGATGAGGTCCTGCTGTTCCACGGTGCGGCCCATGAGCCCGTTGTCGAACATCGCCGTAAAGCCCTCGTCCGATGCGAACTGGATCTGGGCCAGCAGGTCGGTGCCCGCGTGGGCCTTGAACTGCCCGAGGCTGGGCGCGTAGTTGAGGCGGAACTTCTTCGCGGGACTCGCGAGCGATGGCGGGGCAGTGGCCTGGTCGGCCGATGACCGCGCACCAGCGGAGCCTCGGTTCTCGAATCCCCGGAGGACGTGTGGTGTCGACGCCAGCGCGACTGCTGATGCCAGGCTGCGTGTGATGAAGTCTCTGCGTTTCACGGGATGCGACCTCCCGCCGCCGTTCGACAGGCGGCACCGTACGCCGATCTGGTGCGTGAACGAGGAAACAACTGGCGGGGGCGTGCTCGTGGCGGTCATCGCCCCATCGCGCGCATAGTACGGGGGACGCGCGGTGCTGTCAACGGAACGTATCAGAACTGTTGCCGCCTGTCTGCGCCGAGGCCATCAGCCCCGCAGTTTCCTGAGCGCGCGAGCGACGGACTCGATGAGGTCGGCCGCGTCGGGGTCGCCAGCGTCGGCTCGATCCCTGGCGATCTTCATCGCGCGTTGGCAAGCGATCCTGGCCTGCTCTGGCGCGCCGGTTTCGGTCAGCGCCTCAGCGAGCACGAGCAGGTTGTCCGCATCATTGGGGGCGAGGACATCAGCCTTGCGGGCGTGATCGAGAGCCGCATCGGGGTCGCCGGGTCCGGCCGGCCATCCTGGCGCACGCAACAGCACCAGCGCGAGCACGCGGTGCCCGCCGGCCTTGTCCAGGCGCGGATCGGCCGCGATCACGTCCTCGAGCAAGGCGATCATCTTCCTGAGCCCGTCGTTCGCCGTGCTGGGGTGCTCTCGTGCCTGTTGCCCGAGCGCGAGCGCCAGCCGGTACCTGCACATGAGTTGAGATGGCGCCCGCCGCAGGCACCACTGGCACGCCTGAACGGCTTCAGTCGCCAGGACGCCGCGGCGTTGGGACGAAAGGTCGTGTTCGATGATCCACGCGGCCGTTCTTGCCGCGCCGAGCAGGCCGTCGACCCGCGACTCATCTGCACGGGCAGCGGCGAGAAACGTCGAATACGCCTGCGCTGCCGCTTGCATATCGGGCCGGCGGGCGAACAGCGCGTCGGCCTCCGCCAGCAGGCCATTCACGCCGGTCGGCGCGGCGGCTCCAGGAGGTGTCGCGCCCGACCGATCTCCAAGCGCCGCGATCGGCGGAAGCTCCCTCAGCGCGGGCGCACAGGCGGCGAGCAGACCCACGCATAGCGAGGCCAGCCCCATGCAGGGGATGCGCATGGCTACTCCTTGATCCGATCGAAGACGTCGCGTGTGCGTGCCAGTGCGGCCTGGTCGGCGGCCACGAAGCGGGACAGGCGCACGCCGGCCAGGGCGTTGGCGCCGGCTGCCGTGGCGCCAAGCGACGCCAGCGCCCTCACCAGCGCGTGCTGCTTTGCGGCGGGCAGACGGCCGCCCACGCTCGAGAGGACGGTCACTGGCAGCGGGGCCGACCGGGTGACGACCTGCAGCCGGGCGGCGAAGGGCAGGGTCGGCAGCGCGGCGGCCTGCGCTCGATCGAGCAGCAGGGCCACCTTCGCGCCGGCGCTCGCACGCCGCAGACCCGTGAGCACGGCGCTCGAGTACGTGATCTTGACGTCACGCGGCAGATCACCCCATGCGCCCAACACGGGTCCACGGACGAAGCGCGGCACGTATCCTGCCACGCTGATCAGTTCAAAGCCGGCGAGGCTCGAGCTCCCGGACACCTGACCGGCGGCGGCGACCAGCGTCCATGGTTCGGCAGCCTGCCCGCCTTCCTCAATCGCCTGCATCAGCGGCTCGAGACCGAGCCCCCCCCGGTGCTGGAGCCAGAACGCCACGGGCGAGATCGCCACCGCCGCGTCGTCTGACCTGAGCCGCTGGAGTCCGCCCTGCTCGGTTTCGAAGTAGATGGCCTTCAGATCGCCGGGCTTCCAGCCCGCGGCGGCGGTGATGGCGGCCGCGAGGGCGTCCATGGTGGGTTGCGCTTCTTCGGTTGATCCGGGGTAGCCCGGCGCGCAGACAACCAGTATCATCGCCGGCGGCGCCGCCACAGAGACCACCGCGCCAGCCCCTGACCAGCTGAGCGCGGCAAGCAGCAATCCCGCGAATTGGACGCTCGATCTCATGGAATCTGCCGCTATGATACCCGGAATGATTGGCACGCGACATCTGCCTGGGATCGAAGCCGCGTTTGCCCGCATCATCCGGTTCCGCTGGCCGATTCTGGCTTTCTATCTCTGCCTGGTGCCCGGCGCGCTGGTGGTGGCGCTTCGAATTCCGAGCGACACGGCGATCGAGCGGATGATGCTCGCATCGCATCCCGACGTGGTGGCCACGCGCGAGTTCCAGCGGATCTTCCCGGAACGGCCACGGGCGCTTCTACTCGTCGAATCACTCGACCCCTATTCGCGCGAGACGGTCGCGGCGGTGCAGGCGCTCGAGGCGGCGGTGGGGCGAATCCCCGGGGTATCGGCGTATTCCGCGTTGACCGTGCTGGAGCGGATGCGGCCGGGCGCGACATCACGGCCAGGCGTGGCCGACCAGTTGCGGCAGTTCGTGTCGGGCACGCCGTTCTTCCGCGACCAGGCTCTCGTCGCGCCCAAGACCCTCGGTGTTGTCGTGGCGCTCGACCTGAAGGGCCCGGCGCAACGGGACTCGGCGCTCGACGCCATCGATCGCGCGATTGCCGATGTGCGGTCCACCGAGGTTGGGAAGGCGGGCATCGGCACCGTCCGGCGCGTGGGCAGGCCGTGGCTGGATTCGTGGCTCGAGCGGGAGACCGCTGAGGCGACGCTCCGGTACTTCCCCGTCTTCGGCGTCTTTGTCGTGGTCCTCACGCTCTCGCTGTATCGGTCCGTGCGGGCGCTGGTCGCGATCCTCGGATCGCTTGGCGTCGCCGTGCTGCTTGGCATCGCGCTGGGCGGTCTGGCGGGATTCGGCTTCACCCTTGTGTCGTCGCTCGTGCCGCTCACGCTGATGATCACAGCGTCGGCTAATCTCGTCTATCTGCATTCGCGATTCGTCGATCAGCCGCCGGACGTCGAGCTCGACCGACACAGGACTGCCGCCCTCGCCAACAAGCTCGTCGCCGTGAGCGTGTCGATGTTTGCGGCGGCCGTCGGTTTCGCCGCGCTCTCGGTCTCCGACATCGTTCCCATTCGCCAGTTGGGGATCTGGGCCTCGGCCGGGATCGCCATCGAGTGGATCGTGTGTTTCACGCTCTATCCGGCGCTGCAGACGATCCTCCGCACGCCGACGCGGCGCCACCGGGCCGTGGCCGGCCGCTGGATGATCCGCGCCGCCGTTGTGCTGCCACGGTGGTCCTATCGCTGGCGCTGGATGCTGCTCCCCCTGGCGCTCCTGCTGGCGGCCGCAGGTCTGGTTGCGCTCGTCGGTGTCCCTGGCCTGCTCGCGCCCATGACGATGTCGGCTGACGCGCTCGATTACGCCGATCCCAGCCTTCCGGTCGTGCGCGATACGCGGGCGTTTGTGAAGACGATTCTCGGGCGGACATCCGTGTCCGTCTGGATCAGTCTTCCAGACGGCGCGTTGTTGAAGCCGGAGACAATCGGCGCTCTCGACGGGCTGAGCCGAGCCATCCGCCGACAGCCCGCCGTGGGGTCGGTCGTCGGACTCCCGACCATTCTCCGATTGCGGCGCTACGCCAGCGGACTTGGGGACAACCTGCCGTCAGATTCCGCCGGTCTGGCGCGGGTCACCTCGGACCTCGAACAGTTGCTGATGACCGAACCCGCCCTGAGCGCATGGGTGGATTTGGCCGAGCTGAACTCCACGTATTTCTCCGTGACATCGAGGGCGGGCGACACGGAGGGCATTGGCGGCCTCCAGAGAGCCGTCCGATCGGCCTGGGACGAGGCGGCTCGCGCTGCGCCCTCATTGGCGGGAGCGACGTACAAAGTCGTTGGCGTCGGCGTCCTCGAGAGTCACATTTCGGCGGATCTCGTGCCGACGCTCACCCACAGCTTCGGCGTCACCTTTGGCATCATCTTCGTGACCTTCGTGCTGGTCTTCAGAAGCGGCCCCGCGCGCCTGATTGCCATGGTGCCGTCGCTCGTCGCGATCCTCGTGATGTTCCTGGTCATGCGGCTCTCGGGCATTCAACTGAACGTCGCCACGATCCTCATTGCGACCACCGTACTCGGGGCCACCGAGAACGACCAGGTGCATTTTTTCTACCACTTTCAGGAGGCGAGGGCCGGAGCGACGACCGAGCAGGCGCTCGGCCACGCGATCCGCGTGGCTGGGCACGCCATTGTCTTCGCCACCGTCATCAACGCCGGCGGGTTCCTGGCGCTCATCCTCTCGAGTCTGCCGCCGATGCGGCAGTTCGGGATTCTGACCGCGCTCGCCTTTTCGCTGGCGCTCGTGGCCGACTTCACCGCGCTGCTGTCAGCGTTGTGGGTGGTGTTCCGCGAACGCCCGCAGGACGGTAGCGTCTCTCCCTCGTGAGGTAGCCGGCTCGCCGGTCGGTGGAAGCACCGGCCGCCATTCGATGGTCACGAGGGCGGTGGTTGACGCGCGGACTGACGGCGAGTCCGGCCCTACCGGCCGAAGCCGCCCAGTTTGCCCAGTGTGCCCGAGGTGCTACCCAGACCATCCCGCCCGCCCGGAGGTCCTGGCGTCGTGCGCCCCCTGCGCTCGGCTGGCCACGCCGGCTCAGTAGATGTAAGATCAACGCATGCACACAACTTCTCGACTCGGGTACGCGTGTCTTCTGTTTGCAGTCAGCGTCGCGGCGCTCAGCGCGCAGGCGCCGTCTACCCAGCAGCCTCCCGACCCGGCCGCCGACGTCCTGCGCGCGGGCCAGCAGCTCATGCGGGACGGAAAGGCCGACGAGGCGCTGGCCGCCTACGTGCAGGCCGCCGAGACGTTTCCCGCGTCCGTCACCGTTCGTATTCGCATTGGCGTGCAGCTCGACCTGATGGGGCGCTATGCCGACGCCCGCACGCACTTCGCGAAGGCCCTCGAGATGCCGCCGACGCCCGCACTCGAAGCGCAGGCGCTGCGATCGATGGCGATGTCGTACGCCTTCGAGAGCAACTGCAAGAGGGCGATTCCGTTCGAGAGCCGCCTGTACGAGAGGTACCTGACGAAGGACAAGGACTTCTTCCAGGCCGGCGAGATCGCCAACGAGCTCGCCCGCGTGTGCATCGAGTCCGGCGACCTGAACACCGCCGCCACGTGGTACAAGCGTGGGTACGAGGCCGGCCTGCAGGAGCCGAACATCTCGGCGGCGCGCAAGGATCTGTGGCAGTTCCGGTGGCATCACGCGCAGGCCCGGCTCGCTGCCCGGCGCGGCAACAAGGCCGAGGCCGCCAGGCAGGTGGCCGCCGCGAAGACCGCGCTTGATACCGGCACGAACCCCGAGCAGGCGGCGTTCTATCCGTACCTGGTAGGCTACGTGGCCTTCTATGGCGACGACTACAAGACGGCGCTGGCCGAGTTCCTCAAGGGCAACCAGACCGATCCGTTCATCCTCTGCCTGATCGCGCAGACGCACGAGAAGCTGGGCGACAAGGCCGCGGCGATGGAGTACTACAAGAAGGTGATGGCGTCCACGGCCCACAACCCGACCAACGCGTTCGCGCGTCCGCTGGCGCGCAAGAAGCTCGGGCAGTAGGCGCGGCCGGGAATCCGCGGCTGCCCGATCTGCCAGCCTGCAGATTGCCTGCTGGCAGATCTCCTCTACCGCCGCATGCGCGCGGCAGTGATTGCATCGCCCAGTTCGAGACGGTCGACGACGTCCATGGCGCCCTGAAGTCTAGTCGGCTCCGCCGAGTCAGGGCAAGAAGGGGAAGGGCCGTCTGCAAGATTCCTGGGCGACGTCGTTCTCTATGCAGGAGGACGATATGTCACACGGCATTCCGCTCGCATTGGCGCTTGTTCTTGGAACCCTGGCTTCCGGTCAACTCTCGGCGGACTCTCGCCCGCTCGGTCCCACCGCCCGGATGGACATCCTGGTCGACGGGGCGTCTCGCCCCCAGTACACGGCTCGTGGAACCTGGTACATCGAGGCGGTCAAGGGTCGGTCCTACGCGATCCGCGTGACCAATCCGTATCCCGTGCGCGTGGCGGTCGCGCTCTCGGTCGACGGACTCAACTCCATTGATGCGCGCCACACGACGGCCGCCGCCGCCCGTAAGTGGGTGATCGAACCGTACGGAACCCTGACCATCAGCGGCTGGCAGACCAGCCTGTCGGATGCGCGGCGCTTCGAATTCACCACCGAAGCGCGCTCCTACGGCGCCAGCCTGGGCAGGGTTGAGGACCTCGGCGTCATCTCGGCCGTGTTCTTCCGCGAGCGGTTGCCGAAGCCGATGCCAATCACCGTGTCCGACCTGCGCTCGGCTGTCGGCGGCCAGCCGTCAGGCGCGTCGCGCAACGCCGAGCGCGGCGGTGCCGCAGGTGCCGCCGATGCCCCCACCGCCGAGCGCGCCGCAGGCGCGGCGAAGTCAGCGCCGGCCGCTCCGTCATCGGTCGCGGCCGAATCGGCCGAGTACGCTGCCACTGGGATGGGCCGGCAGATCGACCACGCGGTGACCGAAATTTCGCTCGACTTGGAGGACACGCCGGCCGCATCCATGACGCTGCGCTATGAGTTCCGCGCAGAGCTCGTGCGCCTGGGGGTGCTGCCCGCTGCGCGGCCGACCGATGACGCGATGGATCGGCGCGAGCGGGCGCGAGGCTTTACGCCAGGTTTCTGTCCGGAGCCGAAGCGGTAGGCGGCTGGGGACAGGACGCCGACTCGCGTCCTGTCCCCCGCGCGTCATCTGAACGCTCTTCTCGCGCAGACCGGATCCGTCTCGCGCCGGTCGCCGTCTCGGCTCGCGACCTGTTCAGCGGTTCGCGCGGATCGTGACGACGCCCCACGCCGGGATGGCCACGGGGCCCGCGACGATCGCTCCCGCAAGTTCGGAGGTGCCACTGAGGTGAAGGGCCGATGGCACTGGCGCCGACCAGGTCAGCGACACGCGGGCGTCCTGGCCAGAGACGTTGTACAACCTCACAATCCAGCCCTTTCCATTGTCAGCCGGCTTGAAGCCCGTCACCACGACATCCTCGGTGTTGAGGCGAAGCCGGGACATGCCGGACGGCGCCTGGCCCATGGCAGGCAGAACGAGCAACGGCTGGCTCAGCCCCGTGGCGACACGCGTGGCGGCGGCTGGATCGTAGCCCTGGTGCGGGCGGAGAGCGAAGCGGAAGGCGACGGGCCCTTCCTGGTACGCCCGGTAGTTGGTTCCCCAGTGGTTGTTCATCAACCAGGGATACAACTTCGTCGACGAACCTGCCGAGGCTCGCCAGACCTTGGGATCAGATTGGGAGTTGAGCAGGTTTGCCGTCAGACCGCCCACCTGGAGCAGCGGCGCGTCGAGACTGACGAGCGTGACGCCTCGCCCCGGCGCCGATACATCCGCCCAGTTGCCGATGGTGAACCAGTTCTTGCACGATCCGGCGATCTGCTCGATGTCGGGGCGGATGACGCCACCAAGCGGCAACTCCATTCGAACCTGTCCGCCCTCGACAGCGAACGGGAAGGCCAGGCTCACGCTCTCTTTGCTGGCGTCCCCGTAGTAGTCGCCTTTCGGACCCGCTGGCGCCTTCAGCTTGTCGATCAGTGTTTCGAGATCCACCCGGTCGGCCCCAGCCGTCAGTGTGACATCTCTGATCAAGCGACGAGCGCCAGGCGCGGCGGATTCGGCGCGAAGCGTGGCAACCAACGGGCCGCGGTCGACCACTGTGATGCGCGCGGAGCCGCTGCTTTGGGGGTGCGCAGCATCACTCCCAGTCATGAAGAGGTAGCGATTCAGGGCTTCGCCGCCAGCCGCATCCACGTAGTTGCCGATCGAGCCAGAGGCCTCGAGTCTCGTTACACCGCCGGTGGCTTCGTCGACGCGCGCGCTCACACGCCCGTTCGCCAGCTCGAGCTCGCCGACGCGCACCGCATACTGTCGTGGCACGTCGGCCTGGCCGGGCACAATGCGGAACCGACGGGCGGAGAACGGCGGCAGGCCGTCGACAAGCACCGCAAGGTCGCCGGTGGCCAGACGCTGCGATGGCACGGCCTTCCCGTCAGGCCCCAGCACGCGGTCGCCGCCCGTGCTGCCCGCCGATGCCACGCGCACCACGTCAGTCCGAGTCCACGAGAGCGTGTTGACCACGTCGAAGGAGCCGGCCGTTGCGAGGCCTTGCGTGGCCTGATCCATGAGGCGCGTCGCGAGTGTCGAGGCCTCCTCTGCATAGCCGCGTTTGATCGCCCATTGCCCGGTGACGAAATCCAGTTCCGGTTCCGAGATGCTGTTATGCGCGCCCCAGGTGTGCTCGGTGTACAGCAGCACCTTCTTCCAGGCTTCGTCAGCGAGGGCTGAGGGCCAGCGATCGGGCGCCGTCATCGCCCAGAGGGCCTGCGCCTGCGTCATACGATCGGCGCTTTGGCGATTCATCACGGTCTCTCGGGCTGACGAGGCCGCGCCGTCCTCCCAGTACGGCGTCCAATCACCGGAGCGCGCGGGGATCTTGTCCCGGTAGCGCCGCTCGAGTTCGACGAAGGGCGTGCGCTGATCGCTGATGACGAAGCGCGGCCACGCGTACCGAGCATTCCAGTCCTTGACGAACTCGCAGATCGTCGGTTCGGGCTCGGCGTTGTCCCCCAGGCCCGACCACCGGATGTAGGTGACCTCATACGGGTAGCGAATCTCGTCCAGGTGATCGAGGTACTCGGCCGCGCGGGCTCGAGTCAATCGGGCGTTCCAGCCGTGAGACAGGGCGTAGCCCTGATGGGAGTTCCAGGTCAGGACGCGATCTCGGCCCGAAGGTCCAACCCACCAAAAGGGCTGATCGGCCGAAGCCACCTGGGTCGTGCCGATGCGGTCGAAGAAGTTCGGGCTGGTACTGAAGTAGCGGATCCCGGCTTGCGTCATCGCGCTGACCAGGCCCCAGCTGTGGCCCGGGACGTCGCTGATCATGGCCGTGTCGATGCTGATGCCCAGACGTTGAGACAACTGCGTCGCAAACCGGAAGTTCTGGATCTGCTCTTCGGGCCGGCTGAGCCCGGTCAGCGTGTTGAGATACAGGCCATTCAACGCGACGTGGCCCTTCCTGACCGCCGACTCGAAGGCGGCGACCCGCTGCGCGTCCTCGCGCTGGAGAAAGAGGTCGGCAGCCCAGAGCACTTCGACGTTCCAGACAAAGCGCGCACCCTCGGGATAGCTGGCGGTGCGCTCGGCCAGCGCCATCCCTTTCTCCAGATTGTCGATCTGCCGTTGCTCCACCTCCGGCTGCAGGTGGGTATAGCCGATGTCGGTATGAGAGTGAGGCACGACGTAGATCGTGAGTTTCGGCACGGGCTTGAGCATCACGTCGAGTTGCTGCCCGGCCACTTCGACGCTGACCCGACGCGGCTGGCTCACCGAGGGCGCCAGCACGTCCACATTCTGGAGACCCTGCCGCAGATCCACCCGAGCGGCCTCTCGACCGTCCACGCTCACCGGCACGGTGGCGGGCGGCCCCGTCCTGAGAAGGCTGAGGCTCAACGGTTGAAAGCTCGCGCCCTGGCTCTCCGACAGCGCGCGAGTCGGTGTCACACCCAGGAGCCGAGTCGAGTCACCCACTGGCGCGACCTTCATCGAACCCGGCGCGTGCAGGGCCACGTAGTCGTAGACGAACCAGCCGGCCTCGATCGACGTGATCACCAACTCGTTGGTCCCGGCCGTGAGGAGCGAGACCGGGAACCGGACGCGTGTGGTGTACGGCCGGCTCTTCTCCGGCGAGCCCTCCAGTCCCGGAGCGCCCGGTGTGCCCTTTGGCAGGACCTGCCTGCCGACCGGCTTGCCGTTGACCGCTACCTCGATCTCGGTCCTTCCCCACTCGCGGACTTCGATGACCGACAATGTCAGTTCTGCCTCTCCCGTTGTCGGGGCGGCGGCGAGACCGAACAGCATTCGGAACGCATGGCGGCGGCTGCCTGCCCAGGCATCTCCCGTGCCGGGATGGACGTACGGCCAGTCCTTCGCGGGATCCGACGATCCCGCGACGAACACGCCATCCAACTCGAAGCGCCGGTATTGCGCTGGTCCCAGGGCGAACTCCCGGCCGTCGCGATCGGGCTTTCCGATCTCGACCAGCAGCGTTTGCGGCGGGGGGATCTGCTGGGCAGAAACGACGACCGTCAGCAGCAGCGATGCGGCAAGTGTCGGCAGGCGCACAAGGTCACCTCTTCGCGGCGAGTGTTGATGAGCGGGGGGCAGCGGTCGCGGAGGCCGGCAGCGGATCGCGGACAAACGCCTTGATTGTGGCCGACGCCTGCGCATGTCCGTGGGGACGGATCGTGTAGGCGCCCACGGCGGCCGGAACGATGAACGTCTCGGCGTAGTGCACCACGAACGGATCGAACGCCCCGTCCGGGCTTTCCAGGATCGCCTCGGCTCCGTCGACCAGGTTGAGCACGTTCACCGTGTCGCCCGTCTGATGGGGCACTGTGCCCGTGAACCAGTGTCGCCGGGTTTCGAGGAATTCGAGTTCGTGCAGCCCGGTGCGCTCTTCGCGCCAGCCGTCACCCGAGCCCAGAGGGAGAATCCGGTTCACCAGATTCTCACGCACCCAATCCGTCTCGCGATCCCACTGGATGTTCGCCGCGCCGTGCGTGAGGTTGGTAGGGCGCGGCAGCCCGTCCAGCCCAAGCCGGTCCCAGTCCCAGAGCTTGAACGTGAAGATGTAAGGCGTGGCGCTGATCTCGAGCACCATCGCGTTGGCGGCAGAGCAGTGTACCGTTCCGCCGGGGATCAAGAAGTGATCGTGTTTGCGCGCGGGCCATCGGTTGACGTGGCGTGCCGCGTCGAACGGACGGGCGCCTTGCTCCGCCTCTGCCAGTTCCGCCAGCATCGCGTTCCGATCGACGCCCGTCTTCAGACCCAGGTACACCGACGCCTGCGGTCCGGCGTCCATCACGTAGTAGCTCTCGTCCTGCGTGTAGGCCATGCCGAATGTCTGTTGGATGTACTCGGTCAGCGGATGCACCTGGAGGCTGAGGTTGCCTCCACCCATCGTGTCGAGAAAGTCGAAGCGGATGGGGAACTCGGCGCCGAAGCGCGCGTACACGGCCGGGCCGAGCAGTTCGATGGGATGATCGAACACGAGGTTGATTGAGGGCATCTCCACCAACACGTCTCCGAAGCGCAGCAGCAGCGAGTTCTCCTCGGGCACGCAGTCGAAGCACCATCCGAAATTCGGCACGTCGGGATCGAGGCCGCAGACCCGCTGCATCCAGTGTCCGCCCCACGGGGCGGGATCGAAATACGGGACGAGCCGGAACGGCCGGCGGGCCACGTGGTCGAGACCTCGACGCAGGGCATCGCCGGTTACAAGGCGAGCTTCGCCTTCGTGTGTCGAGTCGAGCAGGAAGTCGCAATGGCCGAGCGTCTCCTGTCTGATCCGGTCCACGATACGCCAATCCACGAAGTAGGCCCGCTTGTACTGGAGCGACGCCTTCGCCCCGGCGTTGCGGATGCCGAGGTTGTCCACGCGGCCCGCGCGCTGGCGGAGCTGGCCTTCCCAACGCGGCATGTCCGCCCACACGAGCAGGTCGGGACGAGCCACTCGAGAGGCACCGGTACCGAACACGACAACAACCCCGCCGACGGCCATAACACGCGACGCGAGATGCTTCAGACCGTGCGGATCGAGCAAGCTATCAACGGCAAGGGGACTCAGGAAGCCGAAAAGCGGGTCGTCTCCTCCAAGGTACGGCGCCGCTCGCGCCTCCCACTGAGCGGGCTCGATCCAGGCTTCCGATACGTCGAACCACTGGTCGACGCCGAGTCCCTGCGCAAGCGACGCACGGACTTCGGGCAACAGTCCGGTCGCGCACTCGATGGCCACGACGACGCGCTCGCGGCTCGCGCGCAGGTGCTCGATGCCTTGCCGCAGCGCGGCGAGCACCGCGGGCCAACCCCGCCAGGCCTCGCCGCTTGTGCCCGGGACTGACGTTTCCGGCCGCTTGTCGTATGAAACCGACGTCACGGAATCTCCAGGGCCTGTGCCCGAAGGCGAGCCAGGCACCCGCCATCGGGATGAACGCCCAGACTCTTCATCGCTTCGAGCACCGCCCCCAGCACGGGCGGAAGTTCCGGTGACACCAGCCGGACGGCTGGAGCGACCTCAGCGATGCGCGCGGCCAGCATCGGTGTGAACGGCGGGCCAGAGTTTGCCAGCCCGCCAGTGAGAATGAGATCGCACGGACCATGGCCGAAGGTCGACCGGGCGGTGACGGACACAAGCTGGGCCAGATGGTCGGCTGCTTGCTCCACGATGTGCGCCGCCTGAGGGTCGCTTGAGACAAGCGCCAGCACCTGGGGAGCCAGCGACGCAATCACCGCGCGATCGACGTCCGGCCGTGAGAGGCGTTCCGCCAGGGCGCGCGGCTCGGTCAGTTCCCACCGGTGAAACACGAGGTCTCGCAGCGCGCTTGCCGGCAGCCGCCCATCCTCTTGGCGCACTGCGCTCCGGATGGCTTCAATCGCAATCCAGTACGCGCTCCCTGCATCGTCGGCCAGCGCTTCCCATCCGCCGCACCACCAGCGTCTCCCGTCTGCGGCGACTCCCAGGCAGGCCGATCCGGTTCCGGCGATAAGGACCATGCCTGGGCGTCCCGCAAGTCCTCCCGACAGGGCCGCGCGAGCGTCGTTGTCCACAGTGATGTGAGCGTCGGCGAGAGCGGGCACCGCCCGCGCGATCGCGCGCACCTCTGCCGCGTCGGCTGCGGTTGAGACACCTCCGAGTGCCAGGAACGCCGCGTCCACGTCACCGCGGTCTCCGCGAACCGCGAGGACGAGGGCTTCCAGCCGCACGCGGAGGACCTCGCGATCGTGATGACGAGGATTGATCGAGTCTCCTGTCGCGCTCGCCAGAATCCGGCCTTCGTCATCGGCCAGGACCGCCCGGGTGCGGGTGCCGCCGCCGTCGATGCCCAGGATCCGTTTCACCGCGGTTTCCAGGATGCAGCGATCGCTTCGAGGCTGCGTCCCTTCGTCTCGGGCACGCGCGCGATGACGAAGGCGAGGCTCAGCAGCGAACACGCGGCATAGATCCAGAATGTGACGGCAGGCCCGAGCCCTTCCTTCAGGACCGGGAACGTCTGCGCCACCACGAGGCACGCGGCCCAGATCGTGCCGACACCGATCGCGACCGCACGGCCGCGGATGGCGCCGGGGAAGATCTCGCTGATGAGCACCCAGGGGATAGGACCCATCGCCATCGCGAACGCCGCGATGTAGACCAGGACCGCCGCCAGCGTGGCAGGGCCCTGATGCGTCTCCAGGAAGGACCAACCCACGGCCGTCAGGGCGATCGTTTGCACGGCCGCCCCGACAATCAGCAGGGGACGCCGACCCGCGCGGTCGATCAGGGCGAGGGCGACAAAGGTGAAGACGAGGTTGACGCCGCCCACCCACACTGAGGATGCGAAGGCCGAATCGCGGCTGGCTCCGGCGGCCTTGAACACCTCCGGCGCGTAATACATGATGGCGTTGATCCCGCTGAATTGCGACAGGATGGCCAGGACCACGGCGATCGTGAGGGGCCTGCGCCAGGCCGGGGCGAACAGGTCGGTGAAGCGACCTTCGGTTTCGAATCGGCCGTGGGTCATGGCGGCCCACTCCTCATCGGCCTCGCTGTGACTCAGCAGACCGTCGAGCACTCTCCGGGCAGCCTCGCCCCGCCCCTTCACCGCCAACCAGCGCGGGCTCTCAGGCACCAGGCCCAGCAGGACCAGAAAGACCAGCGCCGGCAGCGATTCCGAGCCAAGCATCCAGCGCCAGCCCCACGCTGTATTCCATGCGGCGTCTCCCTGGGCCTGGATTCGGGCGTTCACGAAGAACACGAGGAAGATGCCGACGACGATGCCGAGCTGGAAGAGGGTGCCCAGAAAGCCACGCTTCCGCTCCGGCGCGATCTCGGCGATGTAGGTGGGGCAGACCATCGAGGAAATCCCGATGGCCAGGCCCCCGAGAAACCGCGCTGCCAGGAACTCGCGGAAGCCCCCGGGGAAAGCCGACCAGACGCCGGAGACCGCGTAGAACAGCGCGCAGAGCAGCAGCAGGCGCTTGCGACCGAATCGGTCTGCGAGAAAGCCCGCAAACAGGGCGCCCGGCAGACACCCGTAGATGGCGCTCGCGCCGACCCAACCCTCCTGGGCCGCCGTCAGCGCGAAGCGCTCGCGGAGCGAACCCACAGCTCCCGCGATCACCGCGGTGTCGTATCCGAACAGGAACCCTCCGAGGGCGGCAACGCCAGTGGCGAGGGCAAGAGCGCTGGATGGGCGCATGCAGGTTCTCCGGGCCACAGCTAACGCGGCGTCGGCGCTGTTGCCTTCTTGTGCGCAGCGAGGAACTCGAACACCTTCGGCAGATTTGGCACGACGACGTCCACGTGGTTGCCGCCGGGCACCTCGATGTAGGTGACCTCGGCGCCGAGCTTGACCTTGAGGTCGCCCTGCGGATTCGCCATCGCCTTGCGCGTGTTGTAGGCCACGCGCAGGCTGCTGATGCCCGGCAGCGCCTGGGCGGCGAGTTGGGCCGGGATACAGGCGAAAAGCAGTGCGAATACGGCGAGCCGATTGCGCAAGCGGGGCATGAGGTTCTCCATAGTGGGGTTGCTCGGGACGTGCTGTAGAGCAGGGCGCGCGTGCCGGGCGACCTTCACACGCGGCAGTGTATCATCCGGCGCCAGAGCGCCACGGGCCGATACCCCGCTCTCGGCACCGCGGCATTCAACAACATCCGGGCCAGCCCTGCGTCGTGACGGTCAACTCGGCTGCGCCCGATCGCGTGTACTGCGCCGGTCTGCAATCCTGCTCAGCTCATCCTGCCCAGCATCATTCCCGCGGTCCGCATCGGGTGTTGAAGGTCGTCCCGCACGACCTCCCATCCGATCTTCTCCAGGTAGCCGGTCAATCCCACGAAGAGGATGGCCGCCGCCACCGGGAGCGACGAGTTGACGTGGACTAAGGTCGGAAATAGCGCCGGAAGACCCAGGCCAGCCGCGGCCGCGACATTACGCACACCTCGCTTGTCGGGAACAAGGAGCACGATGAGCAGGTGCCTGGCCACGTTCATCTTGAAGCCAAGCAGCATGGCGAACGGCACCAGGCCCCACCCGACGCGGTCCTCCATGTCGAAGTTGAGTCGTGTCTCCACGTACCAGAGGATGACCGTGAAGGGAAGCACCACGACGAGCGCGGCTGCCCCGGACAGCCAGGTGCCCTTGAGCGCGCTGCCGTATCGGTAGATGTAGAGGTAGTTGTCAAAGATGAAGTAGGGCAGCAGAAGCCCTGCGGCGAGGACGGAGGCGAAGAGGATCCCCGTTCCTCGCTTCATGCCCAGCACGTGTCTCGCGTAGTAGAGCGGCGAGAGCTTCATCGTGATCGCCATCGCCATCAGGGCGTGGGCCGCCGCGTGACGGCGGCGCGCGAGCAGCAACGCCGCCATCACGACGACGAGCATGACGACGTAGCTGTCGTCCTGGACGTAGACAAATCGCTGGCTGAAGTAGAAGAAGTTCACGTAGAGGAGGGGAAACAGGTACCAGCGGGTCTGCACGAAGTACGCGAGTGAGAGCGCCACGAACAGGCACGCGAGCCCGAGGATCATCCCGTAGAAACCGACGCCGATCCAGTCGCCGACTGCGTAGAGCCCAGCTTCTGTCAGCAGCATCACCGGCGGATACGGAGCTGAGGCTTCCTTCGACCACGTGCGGGCTTCGACCATTGTCTGCTCGAGCCCCGCCCTCGTGTACATGTCGCTGACGTCGTTGAGGACGACCTTGGCAACATACATGTCAGAAATGGTGTCGGTCCCGTACGTCTCTTGCTGCTGGATGCGGCTCAGCAGGGAAAGCCGTGAGTAGTCGATGTACTGCCGCGGGACGTTGGGGATCGACACTGACACCATGACCAGGACCGTGACGACGAGGACCGCGCGTCGCAGCCAGGTTGGCACCGCCATGAGGCAGGCGTCGAGTGCCCTCGCGTACTTGAAGATTCGAATGCGTGAACCTCCCTCGACGCTCCGGCGCGGGCAGGCCTGAGGATCTTCGATCAGGCTTTGCTTCCCACCATCAGACTTGTCGGACCCACGAGACCGATTCGGTTCACATCCCGGAATCCCGCCTCGCTCATCCACGCCCGGTACTCATCCTCGGAATAGCTCGCCCCTTCTTCCGTTCCGACGAGCATGTTCAGCGAGAAGAGCACGCCTGCCTTCGGCGCAGTTTTCGCCGCGTTGAGAACGAAATCCTGCACAACGACGCGGCCCCCGCTCCGCAGTGCCGCGAAGCAGCGCTTCAGCAGATCGCGATTCTCGTTGGCGCCGAGCATGTGGCAGATCGCCGAGACGAGCACCAGGTCGTAGCCGTTGCCGAACGTGTCGCTGCGAAGGTCGCCTGCGCGGGTGGTCACGCGCGATTCCACGCCGGCTTCGGCGATGTGGAGGCGTGTCATCGGCAGGACGGATTCGAGGTCGAACACGTCGGCATGCAGAGCGTCGCTCGCCTTCGCGAACGCGATTGAGTACGCGCCCGATCCGCCTCCGACGTCAATCATGCGCGACACGCTCGCAGTGCCCACGGCCTCCACGACCGCACGGGCCCGCTCCGACGCGTTCCGATGCATGGCGGCAATGAACCAGCGTGTCCAGTTGCTGTCGCGATCGGCTTCTACCCCGGATCCCGAGCGCACCGCCTCGGTGAGCGTCGACCAACGCTGCCACAGGCCGACGGTGTGCATCATCGCGGCGCGGGCGTCGTGTGGTCCGCCGGCGGTAAGGAAGCGCTTCGACACTGACGTCACGCTGAACACGTCGTCGATCATCATTGCCGAGCCGCGGGCGGCACATCCCGGCACGCCTTCCGGCTTCTGCTGGTCGCACGCGAACACGTGAAAGCGAAATGGTTCCATGGAGGTTGATTATGCGCCTTTCGACACCCATGGCAAGGCCGAGGGCGCCGCCGAGGGCGCCGCCTGAACGGAATCGGTGCGAACGGGATCGGAATCGGCGTTGACTTCCGGAGTCGCGCGACGATAATCGACTCGGGACTGCCACTCTGTGGCAGCCGTCGCGCCGGTACGTGAGGCATCCTCATCGAGTGCTCGCGACGGACGGACTGACTTGTTTGTCGGATTGACCGACCAGACGCGCACGTTCTGCGCCCCGACTGCGGAGTGACGCCATGGTGCGACGGCTTCTCACTCGATCGGCTGTCTGTGCGACCTGGCGGCTCTTCGCGCATACCTCTCGGGCCATTCCCCGTGCCCAATAAGGAATAGGTTTATGGGATCATTCCGGACATCCTGGCGCGTCGGCCGTGTCAACGGTGTGGAAATCCGCCTGCACGTGTCCATGCTCGTGATGGTGGCCTTCCTCTCCTACGCGTGGCTACCTCAGAACAGGTGGGACTGGCTGTTTCTGCTGATGCTGACCACCGGCTTCTTCATCGGCATCCTCCTGCACGAAGTCGGGCATGCCCTCGCCGCCCGCTGGTGCGGGCTGGCCGTCACCGAAGTCGTCCTGTGGCCGATGGGCGAGTTCGCCACGTGGAGGCGCTCTCCCGAGAAGCTCGGCCACAGGCTCTCGATCTGTGCCGCCGGACCGCTGGCAAGCCTGCTGTTTTCGCTTGCCCTGTGGGCATTCTGGATGGAGGACCTGTCTCCCGTGTCGCTGTGGCCCTATCTCGACCCCGTGTGGGCCAATCTGACGTATCAGGCCGTCAGCGTCGTGGTCTTTCTGAACGGCGTGCTCGCGATCGTCAATCTCCTCCTGGTCGAGCCGCTGGATGGCGGTGGGATGCTCACTGCACTCCTTGAGAGGTTCTTCACCAGACGGGTGGCCGGCACCGTCAGCCTGGTTGTCGGCATTCTGTGTGTGATCGGGCTGAGTGTCCTGGCGTTTGCAGGCGGCGGCTCTGCCCTGTCGGTCCTCTGGCTCTTGCTCATCGCCGGTATTGTCGCGTTCAACCCGCACTCGAGGCGCTGGATGCTCCTGGGGACGAGCGTCCTGGCGACGCGGGTCGGCCTCCGTCAGCTGAGTCAGCGCCACGAGGAGGTCACTCCAGCGTGCTTGCCGGCGCTGGAGCAGCATCCCAGGCATCGGTCTCGTGTGCTGGTCGGCTGGGGCGTGCTCGCGCTCGTGATTCTGACGGGTCTGGGCGTGCTGATGACGCGTGGGCCTGCCGCTCTGCCCGTCCTGGTGCTGGAGCATGCGAATCTGATTGACGGAGTATCCAACACTCCGCAGCGGGACGTGACTGTCGTCGTGGCGGAAGGCAGAATCCGTGCCGTGTCGCCGGCGACGTTCTCGCCTCCGGTCGGGGCCACGCGATTGGATCTCAAGGGCCGGTGGTTGCTGCCCGGCTTGATCGATGCCCACATGCACGCTGCCAGCATCGACATGTCCGAGCTTCGTGACAGCGGCATGACGACTGGCCGCAGCATGTTCACGGCGCACTACATGGACGTGGCCCTTCGGGAGCGGCACCGCCGAGGGGACCCCGACATCCCCGAGATTCTCGCGGCGGGGTATCCCGTCGTGCCGAACATCGGGACATTTCCGATTCCCGATATGGCGGCCATCTATGGAGACCACCCTCAGCTCAAGGACTTGCGCAAGGGCGCCGACATCGGTGTGGCCGGCGTGCAGCGACTCGTCCGCGCCAATCTCGATCGCCATGTCGACGTGATCAAGGTCTTCGCGACCAACCGCGCCTGGTTCCTGAACAGCGATCCGCGCGGGCGGGCGCTCTCGAACGAGCAGTTGGCGGCCGCAGTCGCGGAAGCCCGGAAGGCGGGCGTTCCCGTGGCGGTCCACGCCTATGGAGACGACGGCGTGGCCGCTGCCGTTCGCGCTGGTGTGAGCACAGTCGAGCACGGCGTGTATGTGGCTGACGCGACGCTGGCGCTGATGAAGGCGCGCGGCGTGTGTTTCGTCCCGACGATCTCCGCGTTCCCGCAGCCCGATCCGACAGAGAATCGTGCAGTCGATGCCGATGCCTTGGCCGCCAGGAGACAGGAGATGGCCGCGAGCGTGCGCGATAGCTCTCGGCGCGCGCGCAAGATGGGCGTGCGAGTCCTTGCAGGAACGGACGGCGGGGGGAGTATTGGCGACGAAATTGTGGAACTGGTGGCGATCGGAATGACACCGATGGAAGCCATTCAAGCGGCGACCTCGAGGAGTGCCGACGCGTTGGGGATCTCAGGGCGGACCGGTTCGATCCGGCAGGGCTTGGAAGCGGACCTCATCGTGTTGGATGGCAATCCACTGGAAGACATCAAGGCGGTAAGAAAAGTGGTACTGGTCGTGAACGACGGACGAATCGCCGCGAACCGCCTCCCGGCAAAATAGGCACCCCGCGGTAGGCCGGTCGGCGTGACACGCGCGCGACCGCATCTGCGACGTGTTCCGGCGGATCGAGCGTCGACACCTTCACTTTGCCTCCGCCACGCCCGGGAAGATGAAGGGAAACACCATACCGGTCGTGTACATGCACCGATCGTTGTGGCCGCATTCGGGCACGATGATGATCTTGTGCTTCGCGCCAAGTTCTTCGTTGACGTACTTGACGAACGCTTCGCCGCGCGCGCGGCGCGTCGGGCCCTGCGCCATGGCCGTTGGCGAACTGTCGAAGCCTCCGAGCGGCAAGGTGTCGACCTGTCCGAGCAGGAACGTCGTCGGCCGCTCGACCAGCTGCTTCCTGAGCTGGTCGTCGCTTATCTGCGCGGTGTAGCCGGTGCGTTTCTCGAGGCCGGCAGGCCAGTTGTTGTAGTTTGGCGCCTTCGTCGCGTCGAACGGACCGAATGTGAACTTCGTGTGCGGCGGCAATGGAACGGCATTCGGCGTCAGATTCCACCCGTCCTTTGCCGTGGCGGGATCCGCGTCATCCTGCGGCAGCGGGCGCACCGCGCTCGGCCACGCATAGCTCGAAGGATTGGCGACGACGTAACTCACCTGCGCGCCGAGCGTTCCGTGCACCTTGTTCGACATCGCGTAGCGGTTGGCGAACTGGCCCCCTGCGGAATGTCCCGCCACCACGATGTGCTGCAGGTTCGGAAACACCGCCTTCTTCGCGAGCTTGCGGAGGATCTCGTCGGCGAAATCGAACGAGGACACTGATGCGTCGGCTCGCGACGGACCGCCGGTGCGCCAACTCGTCTGCCAGACGATCTCATTGGGCTCGGCATGATCCGTCGCGTCAATCATGTGCGGGGCGATGATGAGTGTGTCGTCCAGGGCGCCCGCGAGGAACGCGGCCGACATCGCCGTCAGAAAATAGTGATCGGCATTGCGACCCGTGCCATGAACCATCACCAGCGCGCGAGTCACGCGGCTGTTGGGCACATCGAGCGCATAGCTGCGGTAGATCATCGCGCGTCCCGATCCGCCGCCGAGCGTGACCCATTCCGTGCACGGCGCAGTGGCCGTCGTGCATGGTGGGACGGTCTGCGCCTGCTGGCGCTGTGGCGCGGGAGCGATCGAGAGGGTAGCCGCAAGAAGCAGTATCGAAGTTCGCATGCCGAAACGATACACGAAAGACCGCTGCTTTGCTCACAGAATTGAACGGTGTGTTCGGCTGGAACAGCCAGGGACCCGCCTACGCTGTCCTTCGCCGGTGTGTGTCACAACCGAAGTGAGCCATCCTCTCGTGTCCCGGTTGGTCCGAAAACCGCCCGGCAAGTCAGTAGTCGCCGCGACGGTGACTTCGAGCGCGACAACCACTTCATGCAGTTTCGATCGCGCGCAGGATCCGCCGCTCGCGTCGATCGGATCGCGGCTCACCCGCAGCGGCTGCACCGATCCGCGTCTACACGATCGCCGTAGGGCGCCGTGGTAACGCCCCAACCGGTTCTGAAGCCATTCCGGAGCCGGTATCAAGGACGGTCCATTGATGTTGTCGCCGTCACGACCAGGCAACATCTCAGGGCGAATGATCGGGTTCTGGTTGAACCGCCTGACCTTGAACGTGGAGTTCTGACCCCCGGGTGGCCGGACAGGTGGCGGGGTCGGGAGATTCAGGACAATCGCTGCGGCGCAATAACCAGGTAGCGCATCGGCTCAAGCTCCGCAAGCGTCTCCCTATGTTGGGTCCGTCTACGTTGCGCTTCAGGCGCGAGTTGACGCGAGTCGCCTGCAAGCCGTTATTCGCCCACCTATTCGTAGTGGGTCCACATCCGAATGATCTTGACGGTCTTGATCCCGTCGAGGACGTGATACACAAGCCTGTGCTGAATGTTGATCCTGCGGGAGCACGCGCCCGCCAGATCCCCCACCAATCTCTCGAAGGGCGGTGGCGTCTGGTAGGGGTTCTGCGCCAGCACGGCCAGCAACCGTTCCGCCTGCGGCTTGAGATTGGATGAAACCAGTTTCTTGGCGTCCTTTCTCGCCTGCGAGGTGTAGACCAGTTTCCAGTTCACCAGTCGAGGTTCCTGGCGCATTTCGCCGCAGGCGTCTTCAACCCCTTGACGATAGATGCTCTCATGCCAGGGATGGATTCGAGAAAGAGCGTCTCCTGGATCGCTTGCCAGTCGCTCTCCGATACCAAGACTGCCGAGTGCTGCTTTCCGGCAATCTGAATGGGTTCGTGGGAGTCAGCGACGTCGTCCAACAGATTGTACAGGCGTCTTCTCGCCTCGGTTGCTGTGACCGTTGTCATCGGGATACTCCTGATAAGTACGTCATAACGTACGCTATCGGGGTCGCCTTGTCAATCCAGTCCTGGTCTGGTTCGTGCTTGGTTCTGGTCTGGGTGTTCGTGGCGAACAGCGTATAGGTTGACGGCGACATTTCCCGGTTCGCACGTGGCAACCGCCGATTCCACCTGGCGCCCTCGGCGGTTGGTCGGTGAAATACGGGGAGTGGGTCAGAATACGAGGCGTGCGAGGTCGAGTGGGACAATTCGTGGGACAGTGAGGGGGCGGATCCACAACGCTCTCGAGGTGGCTGCCGGCAAGGACCTCGGCCGTCGTCGATCGACGTCCTTGAGGTGCAGTAGAGCGCTACGGCCGGTCGGAGACCTCAACGAGCGTTTCGCCCGACTGCAGCAGTGCGACCGCCTTCGGCCACGCGTCCTGCAAGATCGCAAACAGTCGGATGTTCGACGTATTCCCGCAGGTGAGCTAAAGCACTTGTGGCGGCGGACCGAGATGCTCAAGGAGGTCCACGAAATCCCGGTCCTTGGTCAGCACCACCGCAACCGCCTCGCGGGCTGCCACAAAGATCGCATGATCGCTGGCGTCGCGGAAGCCGAGATCACGGACGGCGATCGCGTCGACGGCAAACGTCCGCCGCAGCCATTCGGCGATCTGCGGAGAAAGTTGAGCGTCGATCCAGACGTTCACGCGGCAATGACTGGATGATCCAGCCGCTGGCTGGCAAAGCGGAGACAGGCTGCAATGTCCTCAGGCTCAAGGTCGGGAAGCTCTTCGAGCACTTGCTCCCGGTGGAGGCCGGCGGCCAGAAGCTCCAGGACGTCGCTGACGCGGATACGCATCCCTCGGACGCACGGCCGTCCGCCACATTGTTCAGGGTTCACGGTGATGCGCGCGTTGTGGTCGGTCATTGACGTTCTACGCGGGTAGCGGGAATCGGCTCCCCACCATGGGGAAGTACTCTGAGCGCAGGATACACAAAGACATCCGCTCGCGCAAACGATGCGATGGCGGGACAGCCTTCGCGTGTCGACGACTCGCTGGTATGGAGGTCCGCCGTCGCCACGCTCCGGCACGCGCCGTTCCTCGCGTGGCTATGGCGGGACAGCCTTCGCCAGTAGCTGGCTTACCCAGCCGAAGCTCAACCGAGGGAGGTGCTGTCCTTCGACTCGCTGCGCTCGCTCAGGACACTCGACTCAGTCGAATGGCCTGCCACGAGCGAAGGAGCGAAGCGACTGAGTCGAGTGGTGCCGGAGGAGGGAATCGAACCCACACTGGGTGTAAGCCCAACGGGATTTTGAGTTACTTCCAGGGGCTCAGAAACAGGCCTGAAAAGGCAAGAACTTGGCAAAAAGCTAGGAAAAGCAGCAACTCAAGTACACCCAAGTACACTCATGTACACAGTTCATTGCCACAATAATTGCCACAATCCGTTGGCCTGAAGCCTCGCCAGCCGAGGCGTTTGCTGTGATCGGGCAGCGGGGTCTGGGAGCCCCCGGCTCCAGCTTGGCTGGCAGGGGACCTCGACTCTCGGGCGCTTCCTCTCTTTGGCGGCCTCCTCCGGATTCCCGATCGGATCCGCCTTCAGCACAACAAGGGACGGCACCGTATTGCTATGTGTATAACAGTGTGTTATAAAACTCGCATATCGTTCTCGTTTGTTAAGGGGAGGCAGCCATGATTCTCGCCAGTCTACTTGTCGCGGCCGTTGTCGGA
>Ga0315273_10001900_pt1 | contig 24243 bp, 23 predicted proteins | sample YL17G02_0_MG_FD_205753 | JGI IMG/M metagenome (GOLD analysis project Ga0315273, IMG submission 205753) | Sediment microbial communities from Yellowstone Lake, YNP, Wyoming, USA - YL17G02_0 | ecosystem: Environmental > Aquatic > Freshwater > Lake > Sediment | place: USA: Wyoming | collected...
CCGCCGCCATCCCGCGGCGCGGTCTGGCTGTTCGCCCTGGGCGCCGCCCTGATCGTGGTCAGCTCGTTCCTGGTCGGCTCCCGTCGGGAGGAGGGCCGCGAGGCCGCCCTCGAACCGCCCGCGTAGCTCGTCAGAACCCCAGCAGCTCCACCTCGAATACCAGGAAGGAGTTAGGGGGGATGGCTCCCGGGTGGCCGCGCTCCCCGTAGGCCAGCTCCGGTGGGATCACCAGCAGGCGCTTCTCGCCCTTCTTCATCGCCAGCAGCGCTTCGTTCCAGCCGGGGATCACCTCGCCGATGTGGAAAGTGGCGGGCTGGCCGCGCTGCACGGAGCTGTCGAAGACCCGCTCGTCGAGGAAGCGGCCCGTGTAGTGCACGTTTACCGCGGCGCCGGCCGCGGGGCTGGAACCGGAGCCCGCCTTGAGCACCTTGTAGCGCAGCCCCGAGGCAGTGGCCTTCAGGTCGGGCCAGCGCTTCTGGACCAGGGCCAGGTCCAGCTGGCGCGCGCGGGCCCAGGCCCGTTTCTGCCGCTCCGGGGCCTCGCGCTTCAGGCGCTCGAAGCTCTCGGGGCTCACGCGGAAGGCCTCGGCGGCCGCGCCTTGGCGCAGGATGCGGACCCGCTCGATGCGATCCCCCTGCCGCACGGAGTCAACCGTCTCCTGCCCCCGGACCACCCGCCCGAACACGGCGTGCAGCCTGTCCAGCCAGGGGGTGGCCTGGTGGGTGATGAAGAACTGGCTGCCGTTGGTGGCCGGTCCGCTGTTGGCCATGGACAGCACGCCCGGCCCGTCGTGGCTGAGTTCGGGCTCCAGCTCGTCGGCGAAGCGGTAGCCGGGGCCCCCGCTGCCGTTGCCCTGGGGGTCGCCCCCCTGGATCATGAAGTCCGCGATGACCCGGTGGAAGGTCAGGCCGTCGTAGAACGGCTTTCCCGCCGGGCGGTTCTGGAAGGGGAGGGTGCCCTCGGCCAGGCCCACGAAGTTGGCCACGGTAAGGGGAGCCCTCTGGAACTCCAGGAACGCGACGATCACTCCCCGGGGGGTGTGGAACTCGGCGTACAGGCCGTCGGGCAGGTCGGCTGCCGCGGCGCTCACGCAGGAAAGCACGCTCAGCACGCCGGCCAGGGCGATGCCCGGAAGGGGGCTGCGGTAAGTCATGGATTTACTCCTTGCTCAATGCCACCACTTGATACGCTGGATCGGGAGGCCGGAGGACTCCAGGTCGCCGATGATTTTGTGCGAGAGTTTGTCAGGGACCCCACGGTGGAACAGGCGGATGTTGAAGACGACCATCATCTGGTCCTTCTGGTAGTCCCGCTCGTAGTCCAGGTGCAGGATCTTCAGGTGCTCGCGTTTGACCGTGTCGATCACGCGTGACAGGTCGGTCTGGTTGGGCACCACGATCTCCAGGGTGCGGTAGGAGTCCTTGGCGTACAGCTTCTCCACCCAGTTCACCGCGATCAGGGTGAACAGCCCGATAAGGGTCACCACGATGGCCAGCTCGAACAGCCCGGCGCCGCAGGCCATGCCGATCCCGGCCGAGACCCACAGGCAGGCGGAGGTGGTCAGGCCGCGCACGTTGATCCCTTCCTTGATGATCGCCCCGGCGCCGAGGAAGCCGATGCCGGTGATGATCTGGGCGGCGATGCGGCTGGGATCCACCCGCAGTCCGGTGTCCCCCGCGCCGCTCACGGAATACAGCAGAGCCACCGCCTCGGAGATCAGCATGAACAATGCCGAACCCAGGCTCACCAGCATGTTGGTCCGCAGGCCGGCGGCCCGGCCGTGCATGTCCCGCTCCAGGCCGATCGCCCCGCCCAGCAGGCCGGCGGCCACCAGGCGGATGAGGAAGTTGCCGGTGAAGGCTTTGGAAAAAATCACCCAGTCGAGCATGAGGGGAAACATAGCGCATCCCGCGGGAAAAATATAGGTAACCTCCGCTGGGTATCGGGCGGCGAGTTTTCCCGCCAAGGCAGAGAAAATAGGCTTGCATATCTTGTGGTTTTCGATATACTGAACCACAAGATATTGTGCCTTCTTAGGGTATGAATTGCCCGTACTGCCGGCATTCGAAGTCCCGGGTGGTGGACAAGCGCAATGCTGCCGGCCCGGATACCATCCGCCGGCGCCGGGAGTGTCTGGCCTGCGGCAAGCGCTTCTCGACCTACGAGCGCATTGAGCTGGCCGGGTTCTCGGTGATCAAGAAGGACGGGCGCCGCGAAGCGTTCGACAGGGAGAAGCTTCTGGCCGGCCTGCTGAAGGCCTGCGAGAAGCGGCCCGTGGCCCGCGAGCAGATCGAAGAGCTCGTGGAACGGGTCCAGGCGGAACTGTGGAATTTCCAGGGTCGGGAGGTCCCGGCCGCTGCCATCGGGGAGATGGTGATGGATTGGCTCGCCCGTACTGACAAGGTGGCGTACATCCGTTTCGCCTCCGTGTATCGGGAGTTCGCGGACCTGAGCTCCTTCGAGCGGGAGTTGAGAACCCTAAAGAAGAAGAACATGTAACAGCACAGGTGTCTGACGTCTCGCCGGGAGGGGAACTATGTTAGGTACCATCGAAAGCATCCGCAAGCGCGGCGGCGGGGTCGTCGCCTTCGATCAGAACAAGATCGCTCAAGCCCTCTGGGCGGCGGTGCAGGCCGTCGGGGGCAAGGACCAGGAACGCGCCCGCCTGCTGGCCGCGGAGGTAGTTAAGGAGCTCCGGCGCAAGTACGCCGGGGGCGGCATCCCGTCCGTCGAGCACGTCCAGGACATCGTGGAAAAGGTGCTCATCGAGAACGGCCACGCCAAGACCGCCAAGGCCTACATCCTGTACCGCGAGCAGCACAAGAACATCCGCGAGGTGTCGCGCCTGCTGCGGGACATCTCGATCGTGGACGACTACCTGGAAGAGCAGGACTGGCGGGTCAGGGAGAACTCCAACATGACCTTCTCCCTGCAGGGCCTGAACGTCCACATCACCCAAAAGGTGATCTCCAATTACTGGCTCAACGCCATCTACCCGCGCGAGGTGCGGGAGGCCCACCTCAACGGGGAGTTCCATATCCACGACCTGGGCACCCTCGGGCCCTACTGCGTGGGCTGGGACCTGCAGGACCTGCTGCTGGTGGGCTTCCGCGGCGTGCGGGGCAAGGTGGAGTCCCACCCCCCCAAGCACTTCGACGTGGCCCTGATGCAGGTGGTGAACTTCCTGTACACCCTGCAGGGCGAGGCGGCCGGCGCCCAGGCCTTCTCCAACTTCGACACGCTCTTGAGTCCCTTCATCGCCCGGGACGGCCTGGCCTACGGGGAGGTCAAGCAGGCGGTCCAGAAGTTCCTGTTCAACATGAACGTGCCCACCCGGGTGGGTTTTCAGACCCCCTTCACCAACGTCACCCTGGACCTCAAGGTGCCGGAGTTCCTGGCAGGCTCCCCGGCCATCGTCGACGGGCAGGCGAGCGAGCGGACCTACGGCGAGTTCCAGGCCGAGATGGACCTGTTCAACCGCGCCTTCGCCGAGTGCATGGTCGAGGGGGACGCCAGCGGCCGGCCCTTCACCTTCCCGATCCCGACCTACAACGTCACCCCGGACTTCCCCTGGGATTCCCCCGAGCTTGAGCCGATCTGGGAAATGACCGCCAAGTACGGCATCCCCTACTTCTCCAACTTCGTCAACTCGGACATGAAGCCCGACGACGTACGTTCCATGTGCTGTCGCCTGCGCCTGGACAAGCGCGAGCTGCAGAAGCGCGGCGGCGGGCTGTTCGGCTCCAACCCCCTGACCGGCTCCACCGGCGTGGTGACCATAAACCTGCCGCGCATCGGCTTCGAGGCCGACTCGGAGGAGGAGTTCCTGCGCACCCTCGGCGAGCGCATGGAGGTAGCCCGGGACAGCCTGCTGATCAAGCGCCAGGTGCTGGAGCGCTTCACCGAGCGCGGGCTGTACCCCTACAGCCGCTTCTATCTGCGGGGCGTCAAGCAGGCCTGCGGCCAATACTGGAAGAACCACTTCTCCACGATCGGGATCGTGGGCATGAACGACGCCCTGTACAACCTGAACGGCCTGGACCTGACCCGGGAGGAGGGGGTGGCTTTCGCATTGCGCGTGCTGGACTTCATGCGCGGGAAACTCTCCGACTTCCAGGCCCAGACCGGGAGCATCTTCAACCTGGAGGCCACCCCGGCAGAGGGCACCAGCTACCGCCTGGCGCGCATCGACCAGCGGCTGTATCCCGAGCTGCGCATCTACAGCCAGGAAAAGCGCGACCGGGGCGGCAACGGCGGGCCGGCCCCCGCCCCGTACTACACCAACAGCAGCCAGCTGCCCGTGGGGTTCACCGACGACGTGTACACCGCGCTGCGGCTGCAGGACGAGTTGCAGACCCGCTACACCGGCGGCACCGTGCTGCACTGCTTCCTGGGCGAGCGCCTCGCCTCCGCGCAGGCCACCCGCCAGCTGGTGCGCAGCATCGCCGAGAACTTCCACTTGCCGTACTACACCCTGACCCCCACCTTCAGCATCTGCGAGGAGCACGGGTACCTCCCCGGCGAGCAGTCCAGCTGCCCCCGGTGCGGGGCGCGCTGCGAGGTCTGGTCGCGCTCGGTGGGCTACCTGCGTCCGGTGGACCAGTGGAACGAGGGCAAGCAGGCGGAGTTCGGCGACCGCCGGACCTACGACCGCCAGCTCAAGGCCGAGGCGGTGGCGGGCTAGCCGCGTTATCCAGCGGGCGGGTCGTGACCTTCAAGGGCTGGCAGAAAACTTCCCTGATCGAGTACCCCGGCAAGGTGGCTACCGTGCTGTTCAGCGGCGGCTGCGGCTTCCGCTGCCCGTTCTGCTACAACGCCCCGCTGGTGCTTGACCCGGGCTCCATCCCGGACTTGAGCGCCGCGACGGTGCTGTCCTACCTGGCCGAAAACCGCCGCCTGTACCAAGCGGTCGTGGTCAGCGGCGGGGAGCCCACCCTGGCGCCGGGTCTGTGCGCTTTCTTTGAGCAGGTCGGGTCACTCGGCCTGCTGCGCGGGCTGGAAACCAACGGCAGCCGCCCGGAGGTGCTGCGCCATCTGCTGGAGCGCGGGCTGGTGGAGTACGTGGCCATGGATGTGAAAGCGCCCCTGGACTGGGAGGCCTACCGGCGGGCCGCCGGGCTTGAAGAGGCGGCGCGCGGGGTGCTGGAGCTGGTGCGGGACAGCATCGCGGTCCTGCGCTGCGCTGCGATAGAGGTCGAGTTCCGCTGCACCGCGGTGCCGGGGCTGCACTCCGGGCAGGATCTGCTGGCCCTGGCCGGGGAGCTAGCCGGCGCCCGGCGGTTCGTGCTCCAGAGCTTCCGGCCGGGGCGCACGCTGTCCCCGGAGCTGGCGGCCGCCGGGTCCTACCCCGCGGACATCCTCCGGGATGTGGCCGACAAGGCGCGCGGCTGGTTTTCCTCTTTCGAAATACGCGCCTGAGGCGGGGGCCCTGAGGCCGCGGTCAGAAAAAAGCGAGCAACTCCGCCGGGCTGGCCACCAGGGCCTGCGCCCCGCTTTCAACCAGTTCTTCGCGGGAGCGAAAGCCCCAGAGCACGCCCACGGCAAACATTCCCGAGTTGCGCGCGGTCACCATGTCGGTCCGGGTGTCCCCCGCGTACAGCAGCCGTTCGGGAGCCAGGCCCATTTCCGTACAGATCTCCAGGGCGGCGGCCGGGTCCGGCTTGCGGGGGTGGGAATCGCGGGCCCCGAACACGGCGGCGAAACGCCAGGATCGGAAGAAGTGCTCGACCATGGCCGCGGTGAAGGCATGCGGCTTGTTGGAAAGGATGGCCATGGGGATCCCGCGGGCGCTCAAGGCGTCCAGCAGGCCGGCTATCCCTTCGTAGGGGTGAGTCTTGTCCGCCCAGTGCTCGTGGTATTCACGGTTGAAGAGCTGTTTCAGGGATTCGACGGTCGCGGGGTCCCGGTGATCCGCGGGCAGGGTGCGGAGGGCCAGGTTGGCCAGCCCGTCCCCCACGAAATGGCGGTAGGCGTCCACCGGGTGAACCGGCAGGCCCAGGTGAGCGAGGCAGCGGTTCGTGCTGCCCGCCAGGTCCTCCAGCGTGTCCAGCAGGGTCCCGTCCAGGTCGAACAGGACGGCGCGGCAGCGATCGGCCATCAATCGATCTCGATCACCACCTTGGGCCAGAGCTTTTGTAAATTGCGCAGCGATTTCTGCTGCCAGGCGATCTGCTTGTTGCCCCGCACCTTCAGCGTGACCCTCTCCAGGCCGCGGGCGGAGATGACGAACTTGCTGACCGTATTGATCCCGGCGCTGTTCAGGAACTGGAGGTTGCGGAAATCCAGCACCAGCTCCCCGGGGATCCGCTGGCAGGCCGTGTCCAGCAGGTCTCTGATGGCCTTGTAGTCTGAGGAATCCCTCAGGCGGATGGTCCCGAAAAACTCCACGGCGGCCTTGGGCTCGTTGAAGGACACCAAAAAATCTTCCCCTTTGATTTCCATGAGATCACGCCTCCTCGCAGTTCATGTTGGCCTGAACGGTGATCCGGCAGACATCGGCCCCGGTCTTCTCGAACTTGAAACCCAGAGCGACCTGGTAGTCGTTGATCAGGGTCAGGAAGCCCAGCCCCGAATCGCTCCTGGTCTTCTCCAGATTGGCTTCCAGCTTCCGCAGGTACAGCTCCTCCGTGTTAGCGGACAGCACCTCGCGCATGGTGGCCAGGAACTCGTCGGCCAGCGCTGCGGTGACGGAGTTGGACACCTCCAGCAGGATGGTGCGCTCCAGCAGGAGCACCCGCACCCGGACCGCCGTCTGCGGCGTGTTGGAGTACTTGGCCGTGTTTTCGATGAGCTCGTTCAACACGAACGAGATGCTGTTCTCGGCGGCCTCTCGGCTGATCCGGCCCTTGGCCTTTTCCCGGTAGGGAAAATAGAACGAGTAGTACTTCGCCAGGAAATCGGAGCTCAAGGACACCCGCCGCCAGTGCTGCAGCATGTCCGTCGAGGACAGGTGCAGGGCCGTCTCGCTGAGCGGGTTGCCCTGCACCTCTTCCTGGTAGCGGCCCAGGGTCTGGGTCGTGCTCGTCATGCCTCGAACCTCCCTACTTCTGCTTGATCACCAGAAGCGAAAAGTCGTCGTGGACCTTGCTCGTGCCGATGTGCGCCTCCAGCCGGGCCTCCACCTGCTCCAGTATCCCCGCGGCCGGCTCCTGGTGGCTCTGGGCCACGGCCTCGCACAGCCTGCCGATCCCAAAGGCCTGGTTTCGCTCGTCCACTGCGTCGGTGACCCCGTCGGTGTACAGCACCAGGGTGTCGCCGGGCTCCAGCACCACCTTGGTTTCGTCGATGAAGCGGCTGATGTCCGGCTCGAAGCCCAGGAACAGCCCCAGGTCCGCGGTGTCGGTGAGCTCGATGCGCCCGTCCCCGCGGCAGACGATCAGCGACTCGTGCTGCCCGGTGACGGTGTAGGTGCGGTCGCGGTAGTCGATGAGCGAAAGGGTCATGCTGCGGTCCTCGGTGATGCGCACGATGTTGCTGTACAGCACTTTGTTGACCACGGACAGGAAGCTCTTCATGTCCCGTTCGCCCATTAGGGCGATGGTCTTGATCGCCGTCTGGGCCATGAGCATGATGACGCCGGCCGACAGGCCGTGCCCGGTAACGTCCCCGATGCCGAATTTCACCGAGCCGTTGGACTTGAAGCAGTCGTAGTAGTCCCCCCCGACCTCGTCGGCGGGGTTCATCTGGCAGGCGATGTCCAGGTCGGGGATCGTCGCCAGCTCCTGGCGGCCCGGCAGCACCATGAGCTGCAGGCGCTTGGCCACGTCCAGCTCGGCGCTCAGGCGCAGGTTCTCGTTCTGCAGCCGCCCGTTGAGCACGGAGATCTCCTGCAGGGCCTGCTCGAGCTTCTCGGTGCGCTCCTTGACCATGTCCTCCAGGTGCTCGGTGTAGCCCTTGATCTCGCGGCTCATGGAGGTGAACACCCGGCCCAGCTGGCCGATCTCGTCCCTGGAGCGGATGTCCAGGTCGATGTCGTAGTCCTTGCGCGCGATCCGCTGGGCGGCTAGGGACAGCTGCCCGACGCTCTTGGTGATGGTGCCGGAGATGAAGAAGGTCGACAGGATGACGATCAGGATGATGCCCGCCACGAACACCAGGGACAGCAGGATCGAGCGGGAGTTCTGGGCGGTGATCGCCTGGTGGGTCTCGAACAGGGTGCTCAGGATCTCGCGCTCCGGCACGTTGATGAGGATCTTCCAGCGGTCCTTGCCGTACTGGGTGTCGTTGATCGGGTCCAGGCTGGAGTACACCAGGATGTGCGTCTCCCCGTCGTCCATGCGCACGCTCAGGAACCCGGAGTCCTCCTGCAGGATCCGCTGGTAGCTCGCCTGGATGCCGGCGTCCGCGGAGGTGTTGAGGGAGCGGTAGTAGTAGCTCAGGCCGTTGCGCTGGATCTCCTCGACCGGCACCTTTAGGCTCTTCTCCGCCTGCTCCGACATGGTTACGATCTCCCCCTTGCCGTTGAGCAGCACCGCGTAGCCGGTCTGGGCCACGTGCACCGACAGGACGTTCTCCACGATTTTGGCTAGGGAAACGTCGGCGGCCACGACCCCGGCGAAGCGGTCCTGGGCCCGGTTCCACAGCGGGTAGAAGAGGGTGATGATCTTGCCCTGGCCGGCGGCGTCCTCGTAGGGGGGGTCGAAGGTTACCGGGGAGCCCACCTCCGCGTCCACCCGCTCCCGCAGCCCGGGGTCGCCGTAGTAGCGCTCCCAGTACTGCACGTTGTCCTGGAAGAAGTCCTTCCAGAAAAGGAAGCTCAGGGCCTCGCCCAGGTACTCCGCCAGGTTGATGTTGGGGAAGGCCCGGGTGACGGGGCTTTCCCTGTCGCCCACGAAGTACACGAAGGTGTTGTTCTCGTTGCTCTCGAAAACCGGCCCGATCAGCGGGGAGAGCAGGGCCGATACTTTCAATAGCTGCTGGGAGCGGGGCCGGGAGGTGAGCGAAGGGGGAATCAGCACGTTCACTTCTTCGCTGGGCCGGTTGGTCAGGGCGCCTTTGTACGGCACCAGGTTGTCTCGGTACAACTTCGCGCGGTAGACGTCCTCCAATGCGGCGAGCTCCCCGTAGTTGTCCAGGAGCTTCTGGGTGGTCTTGCCTAGGATGGTGATGCTGTCCACCGCCCGCTTCAGCTGCAGGCTGGTCAGGCGGGCCTTGTCCGCGGCCAGGTTGCTGAGAAACTCCCGGTTCATCCGCTCGATTCCCCCCTTGTTCTGCTCCAGGGAGAAGCGGGTGATGGCGTTGAAGCTGCCGATGAAGTAGAGCACCAGCACCGCGGTGGGGATCAGCACCGCCGACAGGGTGAACAGCAACAGCTTGGCCTTGAAACTGACGGACATCTCTTTACCTCTTCTCACCGGAGGCCGCCACCACGGACCACTTGGTGTAGCCGAAGGGGTGCTGGATGGTGCGCAAATGAGCGTCGTAGCCGGCCTCCAGCTCCGCTTTAGCCTCGCCTGCGATGCCCAGCACCCGCCCGATGGTCTGGGCCGAAAAGTGGCGCCAGCTCCTGATCATCTCGGCGAACAGCTGGCGGTCCGCGTTGACGGTGTCCACGTCCAGGTAGTCCAGGCGGATGTTGCCGAGGTGCAGGCCGCTCAGGATGGAGTACAGCTTCTTGCCGTTATAGAGGTCCATGCCGATGGCCGTGCCATACCTTCCGGCCGCGTCGTACACCTTGCGGATATCTGCGTCGTTGGGGTAGCCGACGATCAGGTCGTAGTCCTCCCCGATCAGGTACATCCTGCCGCCCGGCTTCAGGATGCGGTACAGCTCCTTGAGGATCAGCTCGGGCCGGGAGAAAATCTGGATGCTCAGGCGGCACAGCACGTAGTCGAACTGCTCCTCCTCCAGCATGAGGGCGGTGGCGTCCCCTAGGCGGAAGTCCGCGTTCAGGACCTTGTACTCCTTCTGCAGCCTGGTCGCGTACTCGATGGCCGGGACGGAGTGGTCCACCCCCATGATGATGCCCGGCTTCAGCTCCCTGGCGATGAGCAGCGCGACGTCCCCGCAGCCGCAGCAGATGTCGGCGACCTTCATGCCTTCCCGCAGCCCGTGGCGGACCAGCACCTCGCGCTCCAGGGGCCACAGCAGTCGGGTCTGGTTGCGCAGCAGCGGGATGAACTGGGCGTCCTCGATGATCCCCTGGCTCTCGTAGAAGTTGCGGTCGAACACCTTGAAGCCGATCCGCTCCCCCAGGGCCGGCAGGTTGGCGAGGGTTTTCTCCTCCCAGCCGACGACCTTCGAGCCGATCAGTTGGATGTCCAGCTTGCGCGCCGTGCTGGCCCGCTTCAGGAAGTCGATGATCACCCGCAGGCCCGCCGAGCTCAAGTAGCGCAGCTTGCGGAAGTTAAGGCGCATGGTGCCTTCCAGCCTCTGGTGCAGCTCCCCCAGGTAGTCGCGGATGGCCTCCAGGTCGGCCTGGTTTACCGCCCGCAGGGAGCCCTCGAAATTCACCTGCTGGTCCAGGGGGTCGTAGGAGATGACGTAGCGTTCGCCGGTGATGCTCATCCGCGGATCTCCTCCTCGCTGACCAGGGCCCGCAGCACCACGGAGCCGTCGGCGGCGTCCAGCAGCCCGGAAAGGCGGGCATGGTAGTCGTGGGCGACCATGGCCAGTCCCAGCTTCCGGCGGTTGGCTTCGGTTTCCAGGTCCGCGGCCAACAGGCGCCGGTAGTAGCCCTCCCCGTCGTCTGCCTGCAGCTCCTCGAGCAGCTCCCGCAGCCGGGAAAGCTCCTCGGCGGCGAAGCTGGAGCGCAGCTCGAAGTGTAGCCAGCCGGCGACCACGCTGAAGCGGATGTCCAGCCGGGCGTCCCGGCGGGAGGTGGCGGCCAGCCGCTCGATCAGCTCGTAGAACACGGTGGAGATGAGGTTCTCCGCCAGGTCCTTCTGCTCGAAGTGATAGGCGGAGTACTCGGCCAGGTAGTTGGCCACCAGGCTGAAGCGCCGCCAGTCCAATTGGAAATCGTTGGCCGGCACGGTCAGGCGGGCGAGCAGCAGGCCGCCCTTGAGCTCTTCGGTCTTCTGGTAGTCACCGACGGTAACCGCTGCACTCAAGGCTTGCACTCCTTTCTGGCACGGGCGGAAAGCGCCTGGTCTGTTTGCGCGGCGAGGTTATTGCGCTGCGGGACGGTCCGTCTGCTCGACCTGCTCCAGAATCCGCACGGCCGAGTTGAGGGCTTTCCTGATCTCCGCCCGTTCCTTCGCGCTGCTGGTTATATGATCGAAAGATATCTCTTTTAACATGAAGCTGTTTTTTTCGGTCTGTGAGAAAAGTGAGGCCGGGGCGTTCTCGGCCTTGAGGGCCAGGAGCTTGTACACCTCGATGGGGTAGTGCACCCCCTTGACCGTGATGTCGTCGACGAACTCGCACTCGGCAATGTCCTGGATCAGGGCGAAGGTGGAGTTGGAGATGTAGATGCTGTCCGGCTCGGCGATGGACTCCAGGCGGGAGGCGATGTTGACCTGGCCGCCGACGATCGTGTACTCCATCCGGTTGATGGAGCCGAAGTTGCCGACCGTGCAGAAGCCGGTGTTGATGCCCATGCGCACGCGCAGCTTGTGGAACATGCCCAGCTCGCGCCACTGGGACCGCAGCTTGACCAGCTCCTGCTGCATGTCCAGGGCCATCTTGGCGCACTGGCGCGCGTGGGTGGCGTCGTCGATGAACTCCGAGTCGCCGAAGAACACCATCACGGCGTCGCCGATGAACTTGTCGATGGTCCCCCCCCACTTCATGGCGACCTCCGCCATGCGGTTGAGGTACTGGTTGAGCACCTCGGAGAGCAGCTCCGACTCCACCGAGTCGGTGATCGCCGAGAAGCTCACGATGTCCGAGAAGAAGATCGTCAGCTTTTTGCGCTTGTGCACCAGCACCGCGTCAGTGGTGCCCCCCACCAGGGACTGGTACAGCTGCGGGGAGAGGTACTTCTTCATCTTGTTCTGGAGCAGGTCCAGCTTCATGTTCTGCTCGATGAGCTCGTTCTCCAGATTGGTGCTGTGCTCGACGGTGTTCTCGTTGAGGATCCGCTGGTCCTCCAGCTCGAGCTTGAGGCGGGTGATTTCGGCCTGCAGCCGGGAGATTTCCTCTTCCATACCAGGCAGAATTATAGCACAAAATCGTGGAAAGAATAGCGGTAAGTGACGGACCCCTCAGGCCAGGGACTCGTGCCGGTCGATGTCCTCCGCGTCCCAGGGGTAGCAGATCCAGCCGTCGTCGACTTCCTCCCCGCAGAAGTACCTCAGGATTTCGGGGGGGAGGCTTTCGCGCTTGGGCTTGCGCTTGTTGTGCAGCACCGCCACGGCGATCTCGGCAGGCCGGTGCCGGAGCAGCTCCCGCAGGCAGTAGGCCAGCGTGGAGCGGGAGTCGTCCACCTCGTCGACCAGGAGGATCCGGCGGCCGGTCAGCTTCTGCTCCACCTCATCGATCCATTGGATCGTGCGGGGGCTTTCCATGGGCAGGTTGTTGTGGTCGTAGTAGAGGATGCCCACCGTCAGGATGGGCTTCTGCAAGAAGGTTTTCAGGATCCTGGCGGGGATGAATCCGCCGGTGCCGATGGCCACCGTCAGGTCCGGGTCGTAGCCCGATGCCCGGATGGTCTGGGCCAGCCGGGCCACGGTCCGGTGGACATCCCGGTAGCTCAGGTACAGCTTTCCATCCACGGTGCGCATGAATGCCCCCAGGATAGGCGGAACGGGAGGCTTGTGCAAGCCCGCGCCCCGCCCCTCGGGCTGCCCCGCAGGGTCAGGAGGAATCCAGCAGCCGGTCCAGGATAAGGCCGTAGAACTCAGACTGCCCGCCGCGGAAAACCCAGCCGAGGTGGATCCGGCAACCGGCGCACAAGGCGTAGCGCCAGGCGTACCCCGGAAACCAGGTGTGCTCGGCGGTGAACTCCCCGGCCTGGGGGCAGCCGGGGGCCCGCCGGAAACAGCCGATGCGGAACACGTAGCCCGCGGGGTTGGTGAAGGTATGCTCGTGGGCGCCCCCCACGGGGATCCGCTCCCGGTTGCGGGTGATCGCCGCGCCGCAGGCGAAGCAGAGCAGCTCGCCTTCCGACTCTTCGCGGGCCGCTGTCCGGCCCCGCACCGACTCCTGCGGGCTGGGTTCCCGGCGGAGGTCGAAGCACCTGAGCGCGGGGCGCAACGCGGACCGGCCTGCCGAGGAGGGATGTTTGCTTATTGTCATATCCGCCGCCTCGGACTACGATACGCCTGCCGGGTTTCCTCTTCAAGGCCGGCGCGAAAACAACCGGGGACACCCGTACTTCAAATGGGACTCTGACAGTACGATGTGCCGGCGCATGAAAGTCGCGGATTACCTTCTTCCGAGCACCCGACATTTTAATAATAGAATAAACTACTCACCAATAAACAAAAGACTTGACAAGGCAAAGCCGGTGCGCCATACTGCGGGCACACCATACCTGTTAGGAGGGTAAGAATGGTTTCCAGGCGTTTCAAGATTTTCGTGGTGCTCCTGGCGCTCTGCGTGATGGGAGCGGGAGCCGTCTTTGCGCAGGTCCAGAACAAGAAGTTCACCGGACCTGCCGACCAGACTTATTACATGTGCACCTTTGTTTCCGGCGTCGAGTACTGGGTTGCGGCCTTCGAAGGCTTCAAGGACGCCGCCAAGCAGCTGGGCGTGAAGGCCATCTACCAGGGCGCCGCCGAGTATGACCTGAACAAGCAGGTCACGGTATTCGAACAGATCACCGGCAAGAACCCCGCCGGCATCGCGCTGAGCCCAATCGACGACGCGGGCTTCGTGGAGCCGGTCAAGGCCGCCATGGGCAGGAAGATCCCCATCGTGGTGTTCGCCAGCAATACCAGCACCGACAAGGTGGCCTTTGTCACCTCCGACAACGTCAAGGAAGGCCAGTTCGGGGCCCGCACCCTGGCCAAGGCGCTGGGAGGCAAGGGCAAGGTCATGGTCACCCGCAACACCCAGTCCAACCACCAGCTGCGCGTGAACACCTTCATCGAGACGATCAAGGCCGAGTTCCCCGGCATCCAGGTGGTGGCCGAGATCCTCACCCAGCAGGACAACAACAAGGCCTACGCCGGCGTCATGAGCACCGCCCAGAAGCACCCGGACCTCGGCGCCGTATTCTCACCCGAAGGCCCGTCCGGCCGCGGCGCCGCGCAAGCGGCCGTGGAGCTGGGCGGCAAGATCAAGGTCCTGTGCTGCGACATGGACGCGGCCATCCTCGAGATGATCGAGCAGGGCCAGATGTTCGGCTCGATTCAGCCCAACGCCTACATGCAGGGTTACCTGTGCATGATGCTGCTGTACCTCACCAAGAATCAGATGCTGGACCCGCTCAACGGCACCGCCGCCATGGGCCAGTTCATCATGAACCTGCCCTACGTGGACAACGGCCTGGACCTGATCAACAAGGACAACGCCAAGTACTTCTACACCAACAAGTGGCTGGAGAAGCGCAAGGCGCAGGCCTTCAAGCCATGGTAAACGCCTGAGTTCTGTTGTCTGCTGACGAAGGCATGGCGTTTACGCCATGCCTTCGTTTTAGGCGAGGTAGGCCGGAGAGGGACATGGACACAGCGATCCTGGAAGTGCGCAACGTCAGCAAGCGCTTCGGCGCCACCCAGGCGCTGGCCGGCATCAACCTGTCCTTCGCCCCGGGTAAGGTGCACGCCATCATCGGCGAGAATGGGGCCGGCAAGTCCACGCTGATGAACATCATCGGGGGCGTGCACCAGGGGGACGAAGGCGAGGTGCTGCTGGAAGGCCGGGCCGTCCAGATCCGCACCCCCCAGGACGCCCTCCTGATGGGCATCGGCTTCGTGCACCAGGAAATCGCCTTGTGCCAGCACATCAGCGTGGCCGAGAACATCCACATGCAGTCCCTCGATGAGGAGGGCCGGCCGCTGGTGGCTTTCAAGGAGATCAACCGGGCGACCCACGAGCTGCTGGCCGACTTCGACACCCACGCCCACATCAACCCCAAGCAGAAGGTCGCCGAGTTGAGCGTATCCCAGCAGCAGGTCGTGGAGATCGTCAAGGCCCTGTCGGGCAACTGCAAGGTGCTCATCCTAGATGAGCCCACAGCGGCCCTCACCCAGTCGGAGACCGAGGTGCTGTTCCGCATCATCCAGAAGCTCAAGGCCAAGGGCCTGGTGATCATCTACATCAGCCACCGCCTGGCGGAAATCTACCAGATCGCCGACACCATCTCGGTGCTGCGGGACGGCAGGCTCATCGGCACCAGGCCCGCCGGCGAAATCGACCAGCTGGAGCTCGTGCACATGATGGTCGGCCGCGAGCTGACGGACATCTACCCGGACAAGACCCAGGAGGCATCCGCTGAGGTACTGTTGGAGGTCAAGGACTTGGCACTGGAGGGGGTGTTCTCAGGGATCTCCTTCGAGCTTCACCGCGGCGAGATTCTGGGGTTCGCCGGCCTGGTCGGCTCGGGCCGCACGGAGGTGGCCCGTACTACCTGCGGCCTATACCGCAAAAGCGCCGGGGAAGTCCGGTTGAAGGGCGAAAAGCTGGAGCTGCGCAGTTACCGGGAGGCCATCGCCCAGGGGCTGGTCTACCTCACCGAGAACAGGGCCAGCGAGGGCCTGTTCCTGGAGATGAGCGTGGCCAGCAACATCTCGGTCATTGATCTGGACGCCGTGGCGAAGTACAAACTGATCCAGCGCAGGGCCGAGCACAGCCTGGCCCGCCGCTTCGTGGAAGAAATGCAAATCAAGGTGACCGGCGTCCTGCAGCGGCTGCGCTCCTTGAGCGGCGGCAACCAGCAGAAGGTGCTGGTATCCAAGCTGCTCACCATCTCGCCCAAGGTCGTGATCATGGATGAGCCCACGCGGGGCATCGATATCGGGGCCAAGACCCAGATCTACCACCTGCTGCGCAGGCTGGCTTCCGAGGGGGTGGGCGTGATCATGATCTCCTCCGAGCTGCCCGAGGTCGTCGGCTTGTGCGACCGGGTGCTGGTCATGTACGAAGGCCGGCTGTGCGGCACGCTGGCGGGGGGCGAGATCAACGAGCAGTCGATCATCCAGCTGGCGTGCCTGAGCACGAACTAAGGACACAGGAGAAACCCCCATGAGCCAACAGAACCTGCCGAGCGCGAAGGTCAGCGGTTTCCGCCGGGGCTTGAGCACCTTTCAGGGTTTCCGGGAGGGCACGACGATCCTGATCATCGTCGGGCTGGGCTTCGCCATGAGCCTGCTTTCCCCCTATTTCCTCACCGGCGACAACTTCCGCAACCTGTTCATGCTGTTCGCGATCAACGGTTTCGTGGCCATCGGCATGACCCTGGTGCTGATCAGCGGCGGCATTGACCTCTCGGTGGGCTCGATCGTGGCCCTGGTCGGGGTGATCACCGGATCGCTGTTCTTCAACGCCAAGATGAACATCTGGCTCGCCTCGGTCATCGGGATCCTGTTCGGAACGCTGTGCGGCTTCATCAACGGCTTCTTCATCACCCGGGTGGGGCTGTCGGCCTTCATCACCACTCTGGGCATGATGCAGGTGGCCCGCGGCGCCACCTTCGTCATTTCCGCGGCCATGCCCATCCCGCTGCAGAGAATGCCCGTGCAGTTCAAGTTCCTCGGGCGGGGCATCATCCCGGGCATCGGGGTGCCGTTCGTGATCGTGCTGTTCATCGTCTCGGCCGTAGTCTTCGACTTTTTGAGCCGCCGCTCGACCAGCATCCGTAAAATCTACTACGTAGGCTCCAACGAGAAGGCTGCCCGCTTCTCGGGGGTCAACGTCAACCGGGTGCGCATGGGGGTGTATGTCCTTTCCGCGGCGGTGGCCTCCGTGGCCGGCGTGCTGACCATCGCCCGGTTCAACTCGGCCACCCCGTATTACGGGGACACGATCGCCTTCGAGACGATCTCGGCGGCGGTCATCGGCGGGGCCAGCCTGAACGGCGGGGAAGGCACGATCCTGGGAGCTATGCTGGGCATGGCCCTGCTGGCGCTGATCCAGACCTCGCTTAACCTGCTGGACGTCTCGCCCTACTGGCAGAACCTGGTCACCGGCCTGATCCTGCTGACCGCTGTCTCGATCGACTTCCTGAGCCACCGCAACAAGACCTAGGCTCTCCGGCGGGCCTCACTTCAGGGTGAGGCCTTCCTTGCCCAGGTCCACGCTCAGCGTGGCCCCCTCCTTGATTTCCCCGGCCAGGACCTGGCGGGCCAGGGGGTTCTGCACGAGGTTCTGGATCGTGCGCTTGAGGGGTCGCGCTCCGTACAGCGGGTCGTAGCCCACCTCGGCCAGGTGGGCCTTGGCCTTGGCGCTCACTGCCAGCTTGATGTTCTGCTCGGCCAGGCGTCGGGCCAGCAGGCCGAGTTGGATGTCCACGATCTTCAGGATCTCCGCCTTGCCCAGGCGCTGGAAGGTGATGACCTCATCCACCCGGTTGAGGAATTCCGGCTTGAAGGTGCTCTTCAGCAGCGCCGCCACCTCCTCCCGCACGTCTTCGACGCGCTGGGCCTGCTGGATCAGCGAGCTGCCCAGGTTGGAGGTCATGATCACGATCGCGTTCTTGAAGTCCACGATCCGCCCCTGCCCATCGGTCAGCCGCCCTTCGTCGATCAGCTGCAGCAGCACGTTGAACACGTCCGGGTGGGCTTTCTCGATCTCGTCGAACAGGATCACCGAGTAGGGGCGGCGGCGCACGGCCTCGGTGAGTTGTCCGCCCTGCTCGTAGCCCACGTAGCCCGGGGGCGCACCGATCAGCCGGCTCGCCGTGTGCTTTTCCATGTACTCGCTCATGTCCACCCGGGTCAGGGCCTTCTCGTCGTTGAACAGGAAGTCGGCCAGGGTCTTGGCCAGCTCGGTCTTGCCCACGCCGGTGGGGCCGATGAAGATGAACACTCCCAGAGGTCGGGCGATGTCCGAGAGGCCCGCCTTGTTGCGGCGGATGGCGTCGGACACGGCGCGGATGGCCTCCAGCTGGCCGACGACCCGGCGGGACAGGATCTCCTCCAGCTTGAGCAGCTTGCTCTTCTCGGAGGACAGCATCTTGGAAACCGGGATCCCGGTCCAGTGGGAGACGATCCTGGCGATGTCCTCCTCGCAGACCTCCTCGCGCAGCAGGTGGGTCTCGCCTGTGCTCTCCAGGGCTTTGGTCCGGGCCTCCAGCTCCCGGCGGGCCGCCGGCAGGCGGCCGTGCTTGACCTCCGCGGCCTTGGCCAGGTTGCCCTCCCGTTCGTAGCGGGTCTCCTCGATGCCCAGCTCCTCGATCTTCTGCTTCAGGGAGCGGATCTCTTCGATGATTTTCTTCTCGTTCTGCCACTGCAGCCGCATGGCGTCGCGCTGGCCCTTGAGCTCGGCGAGCTCCTTGTCGATCTCCTGGAGCTTCTGCCTGGAGGCGGGGTCGGTTTCCTTGGCCAGGGCCTGGCGCTCGATGTTGAGCTGCAGCATCCGACGCTGGGTCTGGTCCAGCTCGGTGGGCTGGCTCTCGATTTCGATCTTCAGGCGGCTGGCCGCCTCGTCGATCAAATCGATGGCCTTGTCCGGCAGGAAGCGCGAGGTGATGTAGCGGTTGGAAAGCATCGCGGCGGCCACGATGGCCTCGTCCTTGATGCGCACGCCGTGGTGCACCTCGTAGCGCTCCTTCAGGCCGCGCAGGATCGCGATCGTGTCCTCCACCGACGGCTCGCTGGTGTAGATCGGCTGGAAGCGCCGCTCCAGGGCCGCGTCCTTCTCGATGTGCTTGCGGTACTCGTCCAGGGTGGTCGCGCCCACCGCGCGCAGCTCCCCGCGGGCCAGGGACGGCTTCAATAGATTCGAGGCGTCGATCGCCCCCTCGGCGGCGCCGGCGCCCACCAGGGTGTGCAGCTCGTCGATGAACAGGATGATGCCCCCCTCGGACTCCACGATCTCCTTGATCACGGCCTTCAGGCGCTCCTCGAACTCGCCGCGGAACTTGGTCCCGGCCAGCAGCGCCCCCAGGTCCAGGGCCAGCAGGCGCTTGCCCTTCAGGGAGTCGGGCACGTCGCCGGACACGATGCGGCGGGCCAGGCCCTCCACGATGGCGGTCTTGCCCACTCCCGGCTCCCCGATCAGCACCGGGTTGTTCTTGGTGCGGCGCGAGAGGATTTGCATGATCCGCCGGATCTCCTCGTCGCGGCCGATCACCGGGTCGATCTTCTCCCGGCGCGCCAGGTCGGTCAGGTCGCGGCAGTAGCGCTCCAGGGCCTGGTACTTGTCCTCCGGGCTCTGGTCGGTGACCCGCTGGTTGCCGCGGATCTTGCGCAGGGCCTCGAGGATCGAGGACTTGGTCACCCCCGCCTTGCGCAGCAGCTCGCGCCCCTCGCCGGGCACCTCGGACAGCGCCAGCAGCAGGTGCTCGGTGGAGAGGTACTCGTCCTTGAGCTGGGCCGCCTCGGCCTCGGCGTTGTGCAGCGCCTTGTTGAGCTGCGGCGAGAGGGTGGTCTGGGAGCCTTCTCCGTAGACCTTGGGCTTGGCGGCCAGCGCCTTTTCCAGCTCCGATTTGAACCCTCCGGCCTGCACCCCCAGTGCGGACAATAACGGGGGCACGACCCCGTCGCGCTGCTCAAGTAAAGCCGCCAGCAGGTGCTCGGGGTCGAGGGTGGGATGGTTGTAGCGGTGGGCCACGGATTCCGCCGCCTGCACCGCCTCCTGGGCTTTTATCGTATATTTGTCGAAGCGCATTAGTTTCTCCTATGGGAACGCACGAGGGAGCCGGACTGCCGAGGCTGTCCACTAAATAATACGAAAACCGGCCACGCCGGTCAAATCTTGGAGAGAGATTGACAATCCACCCCGCCGGGCCAAACCGGGGCTGTGAGCATCGCGCCGCTGCGAGCCCGCTCGCGGGCCGTTGTCCCGCCGCGGTCTTCCACGTATACTGGGCTTATGAAACCGGTCCGTTGGGGCGTGCTCGGGGTCGGCAAGCACTTCACTCAAAGGGTGCTCCTGCCGCTGCAGAAATCAGAGCTGATCGAAGTGGCCGCCGTGGCCTCGCGGGATGCGGTCAAGGCCCGGGAGGCGTCCGAGCGCTTCGGCATCAGGTCCTGGTACGGCTCCTATGCGGAGCTCGTCGCGGACCCGACCCTGGAGGCGGTGTTCATCACCCTGCCCAACCACTTGCATGCCGAGTGGGTCCGCAAGGCAGCGGAGGCCGGCAAAGCGGTGCTCTGCGAGAAGCCTTTGGCCATGAACGCCGGCGAAGCGCAGGCTTGCCTGGACTATTGCCGCAAAAAGGGTGTGCGGCTCATGGAGGCCTTCATGTACCGCTTCCACCCCCAGTGGCGGCGGGCCCTGGAGCTGGTAGGGGTCGGGGAGATCGGCGGCGTGCGGGTCGTGCACACCTCCTTCGGCTTCTACAACACCGACCCCGGCAACATCCGCAACATCCTGGACTTCGGCGGCGGCGCCCTGATGGACATCGGCTGTTACGCGGTGTCCGTGCCGCGCCTGCTGTTCCGGGCCGAGCCCCAGCGGGTCATCGGCCTGGTCAGCCGCGACCCGGCTTTCAGGACCGACGTGCTTTCCTCGGCCATTCTGGACTTCGGCGAGGGCCGCGCGACATTCACGGTGGGCACTCAAGTTTTTCCGCACCAGCGAGTGGAGGTGATCGGCACCTCGGGGAGGATCACCGTGCACCTGCCCTTCAACGCGTTCCCGGACTCTCCCGCGCGCCTCACCGTGACCAACGGGGTGGGGGAGCGGGAACCCGAGCTCCCGGCGGTCGACCAGTACGGCCTGGAGTTCGAGGAGTTCTCGCGCGCGCTGCGCGAGGACCATCCGGTGCCCACCCCGCCGGAGGATGCGGTGGCCAATCAGAAGGTCCTGGACGCGTTGTTCGCTTCGTCACAGTCGGGACGCTGGGAGCAGGTATGAACAAGCCCCTGAGCCGTCAAAGCCGGCTGGCCCACGTGGTCAACGAGCTGTGCAAGTCCGAGCACGGGATGCTGTCCTGGCTCGCGCGGGGAGGGCGGGCGCTGCCTTCGCGCGACCAGGTGGTGGAAGCCGCCGAGGCCCTGCGCTCCGTGCTGTTCCCCGGCTACTTCGGCGTTTCCGACCTGACCGAGGAGAACATGCGCTTTCACGTGGGGGCGACCCTGGACCGGGTGCTCATCGCGCTGCAGGAGCAGATCAAGCGCGGGCTGTGTTTCGAGTGCGACCACCACGGCCCCGATTGCCTGGCCTGCGCCGACAAGGCGGCGGCCATCACCTCGCAGTTCTTCGAGCAACTGCCGCGCATCCAGCACACCCTGGCCACGGACGTGCAGGCGGCCTACCTCGGCGACCCGGCGGCCACCAGCACCGACGAGACCATCTTCTGCTACCCCGGCATCCTGGCGATCAGCTACCACCGCCTGGCCCACGAGCTGTACTCCCTGGGCGTGCCCCTGATCCCGCGGATCATCAGCGAGCGGGCCCACAGCCTGACGGGCATCGACATCCACCCGGGGGCGCGCATCGGGGAGCGCTTCTTCATCGACCACGGCACCGGGGTGGTGATCGGGGAGACCTGCGTCATCGGCGCGGGGGTGCGCATCTACCAGGGGGTCACCCTGGGCGCCAAGAGCTTTCCGCTGGACCAGCAGGGCCACCCGATCAAGGGGATCGAGCGGCACCCGATCGTGGAGGACGATGTGGTGATCTACTCCGGGGCCACCATCCTGGGGCGCGTGCGCATCGGCAAGGCAGCGGTGGTCGGCGGCAACGTCTGGCTCACCCACGACGTGCCCCCGGGCGCCTCGGTGGCGGGCGAAAGCTAGACGTCGCGCTCGCGCGGGTGCAGGAGCCGGCGGGTGTCCAGACAGAGCACCAGCCCCGCCAGGCCCCCGAGGAAGGTCAGCCCGAGGAACAGGAAGAAGAACTGGGCGAGCTCCGCCTGCGGCGCGAAGAAGCCCGCCAGGAAAGGCGGGCTGGCGCCCAGCGCGGCCAGCAGGACCAGGTTAACCAAGCAGAACAGGCCCCAGGCCACGCTCTTTCGCGGATGCAGGTGCAGCGCGTAGATCCGGGCCATCACCGCTTCCACGAAGCCGCGCTCCTCGAGGTAGGCGGCGAAGCGCAACTCGGTCTCACCCGGGAGCTGGGCGGGCTGCAGCGCCTGGCTCAGAGGATTTTCCAGCTTGTCAGCCATGTACGGTCTCCCTGTCCCAGACCCGCAGCCGCTGGCGGATCAGCTCCTTGGCCCGGAAGATGTAGGACTTGATGGTGTTGACCGGCATCTGGAGGGCTCTGGAGATCTCCGGGTAGCTTAAGCCCTCGAAAAAGTGCATGCGGATCAGCACGTGATAGATTTCCGGGATCTTGTGCAGCGTCTTGCGCACCCACTCGGCCAGCTCCTCACTCAGGAGGCGATGCTCCGGCGAGTAGCTGGAATCGGGCAGGAGATCCACCGTGCTCACGGGCTGGGCCTGCCGCTTTTTCAAGTGGTACTTGTTGACCGCCAGGTTGAAGGCGATGCGGTGCAGCCAGGCGGCGAAAGGGACGCCACCCTGGAAGGAGGCGAGCTTCTCGTAGGCCCGGATGAACACCTCCTGGGCGAAGTCCTCGGCGTCCTCGCTGCGGCGCAGGAACTTCAGGCCCAGGTAGAACACCCGGGCCTGGTGGCGCGCCACGATCGTGCCGTAAGCCTCCGCTTCCCCCGCGAGCACGCGCCGCACCAGGTCGTTGTCGCCCGCCGGCTCAGCTTTTCGTCTTTCTTCGTTGGACAAGGACATAATAGGTAATAATCCCCAGCCCCGCGGTGGTCGGAATGATCCCGCCGAGAAGCGCATCGCTCAGGCCCGTCTTGAAGGCGAAGAAAACCAGCAGCCCCACCCCCACGAACAGGGCAACGATCCCGATCAGCAGCAGCTTCTCATCGATATTGCGCGGCACCGGGGTGCCGCCGCGCTCAATGATGAGCCGCTTGCGCTTATAGTCCCACAGTATAAAGAAAAATGTCAGGACTGCCAACAGCACCACCGCCACCAGGGGCAGGGAGGCGATCAGGACCTGGGCGCTGGGGCGCAGCGCCCCCCACCCCCCGGCGGAGGCGGAAAGCAGCACCAGTTGCATGTCCATTACGACTCCCCTGCCATGCTCAGGGTTGCAGGTCCTGGAGGTAGCCCTGGATCTTGTCCCGGCGCCGGGCGAACTCCTCCAGCTTCGCCCGTTCCTTGGCCACCACCTCCGCGGGCGCCTTCTGCACGAAGGCCGGGTTGTCCAGCTTCAGGCGGGTGCGCTCGGTCAGCGATTCCAGGCCGGCGAGCTCTTTGGAAAGTCGCGCGCTCTCGCGGGCCACGTCGATCAGCTCGCGGATCTGCACGAAGGCCTCGAAACCGGAGCCCACCACCGGGATGGCGCCCTTGCGGTCCGCCTGCCGGAGTACCGGGCTGTCGCCCTGGGCCCCTATGGCGAGCTCGCGGGCATTGGTGAGCAGGCTGACGAGCTCCTGGTGGTCGCGCAGGACCTCGCGGGGCCCCGCGGCGGCGGCGACCGCCACCCGCAGCGGGCGGTCGAAGGGGATCGTGAACTCCGCGCGCACGGTGCGCACCGCGCGCACCAGCTCCTGCACCAGCGCGAAGCTCTCCACGGCCTCGGGATGCTCGCGCTCGGGGCGGACCTCCGGGTACGGGGCGCTCATGATGCTCGCCTGGTGCCCGGGCAGCTTCTGGTAGATCTCCTCGGTGAGGAAGGGCAGCAGGGGGTGCAGCAGGCGCAGGGACTCCTCCAGCACGGCCAGCAGCAGCGTGAGCTTGCGGTCGTCCAGCTTGAGCTTGGAGGCCTCGAGGTACCAGTCGCAAAAGTCGTTCCAGAAGAACTCGTAGGCCGCCTGGGCCGCGTCGAAAAAGCGGTACTGGTCCAGCGCCTCGCGCACGGTGCGCACCGCCGTATTCAGCCGGTCGAAAACCCAGCGGTCCACCTCGTCGAGGGCCAGGCGCGAGGCGGGCACGAGCTCGTGAGCCTCCAGGTTCATCAATAGATAGCGCGAGGCGTTCCAGATTTTGTTGGCGAACTTGGAGCCCAGCTTGAAGGACTCCTTGTTCATTAAAACGTCCTGCCCCTGGGCGGCCAGGAAGGCCAGGGTGAACTTCAGCGCGTCCGCGCCGTACTCCGCCACGATCTCCAGGGGGTCGATGCCGTTGCCCAGGCTCTTGGACATCTTGCGGCCCTGCATGTCCCGCACCAGGCCGTGGATGAGCACGTCCCGGAAGGGGACCTCCCCGCGGAACTCCAGGCCCATCATGATCATCCGCGCCACCCAGAAGAACAGAATTTCGTAGGCGGTGACCAGCACCG